>ENA-ORRN01002985-ORRN01002985.1-human-gut-metagenome-genome-assembly--contig:-NODE-2985-length-10241-cov-2.558512_pt1 | contig 10241 bp, 10 predicted proteins | sample MGYA00242174_ERZ509132 | MGnify/ENA primary metagenome ERZ509132 (study PRJEB26280, sample SAMEA2338671) | human gut metagenome | biome: human gut; feature: human-associated habitat; material: faeces...
CCGAAGCAATTTGCAGCAGATTTACAGTCTGTCCCCTTTGGCCACTCGGGAATCCGTCCATGTATTTTATTTTGTGTCAGAATGACTTCCGACATTGAATGATTATACTGGATGTGGAGGGAAAATGCAAGGGTTTTTTTGAAAAAAATAGAAAAAAGTTGAAAGGGGGGAGCAGGTCGGGTATAATATCAAATATATGGGCTTCTATATTGAGTAAAAATGGAGGATATAGGGTAAGTATGATTAAGATTAAGGATTATGTCCGGGTGGGGTCGCTGGAGGAGGCGTATGAGCTGAATCAGAAGAGAAGCGCCTGTATCCTGGGCGGGATGCTCTGGACGAAGATGGGGCAGAGGCAGGTGCAGACGGCGATTGATTTGTCCGGGCTGGGACTGGATCAGATTGAAGAGTCCGAGGAGGAGTTTTCGATTGGATGTATGGTGACGCTGCGGCAGATGGAGGAGCATGATGGGCTGAATGCTTATACCGACGGTGCGGCACGGGAGAGTGTGCGGAGTATTGTCGGGGTGCAGTTCCGGAATCTGGCTACGGTGGGAGGCAGTATTTTCGGCAGATTTGGATTTTCGGATGTGCTGACGCTGTTTCTGGCGCTGGATACGGAGGTGGAGCTGGTTCATGCGGGACGGATGCCGCTGGCGGAGTTTGCCTGTTCAAAGAGAGACAGGGATGTGCTGGTAAGGCTGATTGTGAAGAAGCATGAGGGTGTTACGGTTTATCAGAGTCATCGAAATTCCAGAACGGATTTCCCGGTGCTGACGTGTGCGGTGCGGGTGGAAGACGGAAAAGGATGTGCGGTGCTTGGGGCAAGACCGGCGAAGGCGGCACGTGTAGAGCTTCCGGCGGAGCTGGCGGAAAAGCTGGCGGCTGGAAAGGCATCTGCGGAGGAGCTGAAGGCGGCGGCTTCGGAGATTTCTGATCAGTTTACGTATGGCAGTAATATGCGCGGAAGTGCAGAATATCGTCATCATCTGGGACGGGTGCTGCTGCGCAGATGTATGGAAGAAATTCAGAAGAAGGAGGAGCAGTGATGAAGATTTCGATGATCTTAAATGGAAAGAAGACGGAAGCGGAAATTGATGCAGACATGCTCCTGATCGATTTTGTGAGAAGCCAGGGATGCTACAGTGTGAAGCGCGGCTGTGAGACGTCGAACTGCGGGCTGTGTACGGTTTTTCTGGAGGGAAAACCGGTGCTGTCGTGTTCGGTGCTTGCGGCGCGGGCGAATGGATGTAAGGTGGATACGCTGGAAGGCCTGCAGGAGGAAGCAGAAGAATTTGGTTCCTTTATTGCCGGACAGGGCGCCGAGCAGTGCGGGTTCTGCAATCCGGGGATGATTATGAATGCGATTGCGCTGTTCCGGGAAAATCCGGATCCGAGTGAGGAAGAAATTAAAGAATATCTGGCGGGAAATCTCTGCCGCTGTTCCGGATATGAAGGACAGCTTCGGGGAATTTTGAATTTCCTTGCCTGGAAAAAGCAGCAGGGAGGTGCGTCATGAGCAGAGAAAATCATATCTATGAACCGGACTGGTCGGGAAGAACCGATCAGCTCTGCAGTGTAAATAAGCCGGTGATCAAAAAGGATGCCCTCGCGCTGGTAACCGGAAAGCCGGTTTATGTAGATGATCTGGCGCCGAAGGATTGTCTGATTGTCAAGGTACTGCGGAGTCCGCATGCCAATGCAATCGTAAAATCCGTGAAAAAGACGGCAGCAGAGCGTGTTCCGGGCATTGAGGCGATTTATACCTGGGAGGATGTGCCGAAACAGCGTTTTACAATGGCAGGACAGACCTACCCGGAACCAAGCCCGTATGATCGTCTGATCCTCGATCAGCATGTGCGCTACGTGGGAGATCCGGTGGCGATTATTGCCGGAAAAGATGAAAAATGCGTGGACCGTGCGCGGAAGCTCCTGAAAGTAGAGTACGAAGTGCTTCCGGCCATTCTGGATTTTCATCAGTCCAAGGATAATGAACCTCTTATAATCCGGGCATGCCACAAAAAGCATGACAACGGCAATTCCCATAATAATGATCGCAGAGCTTAAGTTTCGTGTAATAACATAGATGAGACCACTTATCGGTGCTGCCGCTCCAAGCACCACAAGGAAACCCTTCATGGTACGGATATTTCTTCCCATCTTACAGATGAGATACGCCAGAAACAGAATCATGGCAAGCTTTGCCACCTCCGCCGGCTGTAAGGAAATACCGAACACACGCAGCCATCGCTTTGCACCGTTTGCTTCAATACCAAACGGAATAATCAGAAGCACCAGTGCAACCGATACACCATAACCGATAACCGCGAACCGCTCCCAGAGGTGATACGGCAGATGGGACACAATAAACAGCACTACAAGTCCCGCCAGCGTTGAAAAAATCTGCTTGCGGAACAAATAAGTGGAATCATTATAGGTCAGATTTGCATCATAGGCACTGGTCGAATACAGCATGACAAGACCGAATGCCAACAAAAACAACACTATAAAAAGTAACGTATAATCGGAAAAGGATTCCTGATTTTTACGTGCTCCTCTCTTAAATCTGTCCATTGACCAAACCTACTCTCCTAATTTATGAACCAATATAACTGTTCAGTTCCTTATGCCTTCAGCAGCAAGTGCTTCAGGCTGCACCGAATAATTATAAACCATTTCCTTAAACATCTTACCGCGAACCTCATAGTTCGGGAACATTCCCCAGCTTGCACACGCCGGAGACAGTAACACGGCATCTCCCGGAACGGCATTCTGTACGCAGATCTGAAATGCCTCTTCAAAGGTATCTGCAAGAATAATATTAGAAAATCCATGCTTTCTTGCACACTCTGCTATTTTATCCCTCGTCTGTCCGATCAGGACAAGGGCTTTTACCTTGCCATCAAAGTTTTCAATCCACTCATCGTATTCGCTCTGCTTGTCATAGCCTCCACCGATCAGGATGGTAGGCTTTGTCATGGCACGGATCCCCTGAATCGCCGCATCCGGATTCGTGCCCTTTGAATCATTGTAATAATCTACTCCGTTCTTCGTAGCAACAAATTCAATCCGGTGCTCCACTGCCTTAAACTGACGGATCGTTGCAAGAATCACATCCATCGGAACGTCCATTGCACGGCAGATGGCAATTGCTGCCATCACGTTTTCCACGTTGCATAAGCCAACCAGATTCATTTCATGAATGTTCATCAGCCTCTGTACCTTCCCATTCTCTGCGAGCATAATCTCTTCGCCCTGAAGGAAAAATCCGTCGGCAAGCTCTCTTTTCGAGGAGAAAAATACCACCTTCGCAGGGCATTTTTCACCAAATGTTCTGGTATAAGCATCCTCATAATTGAGTACACAGACATCCTCCTTCGTCTGGTTTGATGCAATCCTCTCCTTCGTCTCGACATAGCACTCCATGGTGTGGTGACGGTTTAAATGATCCGGTGTAATATTCAGGATCGCGGATACCTTCGGTGCAAAGGTATGGATAGTCTCTAACTGGAAGCTGCTGATCTCCGCAACCACCACAGAATCCTCTCTCGTGTCCATCGCAATATCTGTATAAGGATTTCCAATGTTTCCCACAACAAAAACGGACGGTTTGTACGCGCTCATGATTTCTCCAACGAGCGTAGTCGTTGTGGTCTTTCCGTTCGTACCGGTAATGGCAATCACCTCACCTTCGGAAAAGACATATGCAAGCTCGATCTCTCCCCATACCGGAATTCCTCTTTTTTCAAAAGAAACCACCATATCGGAATCAATCGGGACACCGGGGCTTACTACCAGCAGCTCCACCTGTTCCTCCAGCTCTAAAGGAAGCGTTCCTGTCACAATCTGTAAGGAAGAAATTCCTGCTGTCTTCTCCTTTAAAGTTTCCACATTAAGCTTCTCATTACTGTCAAACAGAATCGTCTTCGCACCGGCCTTCGACAAAAGCCCTGCGGCTCCGATTCCGCTTTTTCCTGTTCCAATTACCAATACGGTTTTATTCTGTAAATCCATGTTCTTAACCTCATTTCTATATTCGTAACAGCTCAGCCCTGCCATTCATATCCGGCGTCAGCCTATATTCCCAGCAGTGCGACAATGCACATTACCGCTGTTATTATGGTAAATAATGCAACAATGCGTGTTTCCTCCCATCCGCACAGCTCAAAGTGATGATGGAGCGGAGCCATTTTCAGAAGTCGCTTTCCTCCGCTTACCTTAAAATACACTACCTGGGCAATCACGGAAAGCACTTCGATCACATACACGATGCCAATCAGTGGAAGCAATAACGGCAGATCCATCAGATACGCACAGGCTGCCACGAAACCTCCCAGTGCAAGGGAACCGGTATCTCCCATGAAGACACTCGCCGGATGCACATTAAATAAAAGAAAGCCCAGCAATGCACCTGCGGCTGCTCCCGTCACCGGAAACAATCCCTCATGCCAGAATACGGAAATGATCAGCCACAGCATTGCAACCATCAGAGTCACACTCGCTGCCAGTCCATCCAGTCCATCGGTAAGATTCACTCCGTTTACCGTTCCAATCACAATAAAGAAAAAAACCGGAATCGAAAGAGCTCCCAAAGACAGGCTTTTCCCATTGGAAAACGGAATCCGCATCAGAAAATCCATCCCACACACCTCATACAGGTAATACCAGAATCCTGCCGTTAACAGAAACTGCAGGAGAAACTTCTGAAATGCGGACAAGCCCTTCGACCTTCGAAGGACTACCTTGATAAAATCATCCAGGAAGCCGATCCATCCGAATCCAAACGTTACACACAATACCGGTATTCCCTCCGGAAACCTGTGCAGAAATGGAAGTGTCGAAAGCAGAATGCTAAGCAGAATGATAATTCCCCCCATAGTTGGTGTTCCTGCTTTACACAGATGGGTGCTCGGTCCATCCTCTCTTACGGTCTGACGTACCTTTACCTTCTTCAGTAGTGGAATCAGCAGCTTACCAAGCAGTGCACTCAGTAAAAAGGCTGAAAGAATCGGCAAAACAACATCTTGCATTTTCATTAATCATACCTTTCAATTATAATCCATTTTGTCCAGATAGGGAAGAACATTTTCGAAAAGCTGACGCACGACAGGAGCAGCCACCTGACCGCCATAATATACACCCTGTGGATTATGGATGATCGCAATCGCAAGCACCTCCGGATCATCCGCCGGTGCAAATCCGATAAAGGAAACAAGATATTTTCCATTGCCTCGCGGATACTTCTGTGCGGTACCTGTTTTTCCTCCCATCGTGTAACCGGCAACCTTTGCACTCTGGCCGCTTCCATCGGTCACGACTCCCTGGAGGAAACTTCTCATTTTATCGCTGATTTCCGCGGAAACCGTCTGACGCACCAGATTCGGCTCATTGCTCTCAACAACGGCTCCTGTGCTGTCCGTGATCGTCTTCATCACATGCGGCTGGTAATAATTGCCTCCGTTGATCAGGGAGGAAAACGCAGCTGCCTGCTGTACCATCGTCACGGTGTAGCCCTGTCCGAATGTACTCGTTGCAAGCTCGGTCGGTCCCATGGTATCCTCCGTGTGAACCAGGCCGTACGCCTCACCCGGCAGGTCAATTCCTGTCAGACTGCCGAAACCGAAAATATCCTGATAGCGGAGAAATTCCGCTGCTCCCATCTTCTGTCCGATCTGCATCATACCAGCGTTGCAGGAGTTTTTCAGTACATCGGCCGGTGTCTGTACGCCATGTGTTCCCGGATAAGCTCCGCAGCGGATCATCTGCCCTGCAATCGTCTCAAACCCCTCACAGTCAAACAGGGTATCATCATCGATTACATCGAGGGAATATGCCGCCGCCACGTTCATCGGTTTTGCCGTGGAACCTGGCTCATATGCATCGGAAATACAGTAGTTTTTCCAGATGGCACTCAAAGCCTCCATTGTCTCGTTATCGTTCATCGCATCAATTTCTTCCTGCGAATAGAACGGTGTCAGATCTCTTGGATTGTTCAGGTCATACCAGTCGGAAGAATCCATACCAAGAATCTCTCCATTGTTCGGATCCATCACGACAACGCCGATATTCTTTGCTGCTTTTGTCTGACGGTTCGTCCCAGTGTCCGATTCGTCCGCGCCGTTCTGGACATGAATCCGCTCATTGTAATTCTCGATCGCCGTGCGGATGATCTTCTGAATATTTACATCAATCGTCGTAACCACGTTTTTGCCCGGCTGCGCCTCGATGATCGTCTGTTCCATATCCGCATCTTCGTTGTAATAGCCGAACTGGCGGCCATTCACGCCATTTAAGATACTGGAATAATACCCTTCGATTCCCCAGTCTGCCGTGTCTCCTGAATACGTAAAGCCGATCAGATCGCAGGCAAGTGAATTTAACGGATACGTTCTGTGGTAGGATTCCTCAAACCAGACGCCGCGGATGTTGGCACGGTATGCTTTTTCCGCCTGCTCGTTCTCATCGAGCTCCTTGTTCTTTTTGTCCGCGTACTCGTCCACATAGGTCTCAAACGCTTTTTTCGCGTCCATCGAGACCTCTCTGGCGAGAACCTGGTACTGGCTTTCTTTTGTCGTTTCGCCGGTCAGACGATCCCGGATATCCGTCTCATCGAGTCCGAAGTATTCGACCAGTGCTGCTACGGTCGGATCGACGTACGGATGGGTATCGTTCTTTTCTTCATCTTTTACCGTCGTATTGGCAAGTTTACAGTCGAGAATAACGTTGTAAACCTTCTCACTCGTTGCCAGAATCGTTCCGTTCCGGTCGGTGATACTTCCCCGCTGGAATGGAATTGTCCTGCTGCCGTAGGACTGCTGCGTCTGGCTTAAAACCTGTCTTTCGTATTTTTCTCCCTTTGTGGCATTCACATACGTAATGTCAATCGCTAAAGCAACAAAAACCAGCATCACTCCCAAAAAGAGTGCTACCAGTTTTCTACTCATACGCCCACTTGTCTTCCGTCTCCGGAATGCCCCGCTTCGTTTTTTATTCTGTTTCTGTTTACTCACGTTTTCACCTATTTCGCATCCGGAACATCCTGATACTGTCTCACATAGCTGTTTTCTGAATCATTGAAATAAATTACCTGGGACTCATCTGCATATTTCATGCCGAGCCGGTTCTGTGCTGCTTCTTTGACTGCCTCAAGATCTTCGGAGGCAACCGTTGTATTGTAATAGGCGTCATTGTCCGCCTTCAGATCGCTCAATTCTTTTTCTTTGCTGGTAATGTCTTCCGCCTGCGTGGTAACCACGGTCTGCAACTTGACATACGCAACACACGCCGCGATACACAGTGTGCAGACAATGGCAAGAAAAACAGCGTAGCCCGCGCTGATCTGTGTCGCCCGTGCCCGGTTTCTTCTTGTCTGGCTGCTCACACCCGATTTCAGAGGCCGTGCTTCTTTTGGTGCTTCCTGCGGCTGTGCTGCAAGACGCCGTACCGCACTTCCATCCTCAAACGTATCTGGCGTATAACGTTTCGTTCTATCTGTCGAATTTACCCTTCCATCTGCCCGTCTGGCCATAACTTCTCTGTCTCCTTCGTGCCGAGCCGTCACACTTTTCGTTCAAAGACGCGCAGTTTTGCGCTCTTGGAACGGGGATTTGTTTCCATTTCCTCTTCTCCCGGCAAGATCGGTTTCCGAGTTACTACGGTTCCCTTGGACTTCTTTCCGCATACGCAGACCGGAAATTCCGGCGGACACGTACATGGATGCTCGTTTTTTCTGAAAATGTTTTTTACGATACGGTCTTCCAGAGAATGAAAGGTGATGACACAAAGTCTTCCACCGTCATTTAAGAGATCAATCATGCCGTCCAGTGACTCCGACAGAACGGTAAGTTCCTGGTTCACTTCGATACGGATTGCCTGAAAGGTTCTCTTGGCCGGATGGCCGCCCGTCGCCCTTATTTTTGCCGGAATCGAGCGCTTGATGATTTCGATTAACTCCCCAGTTGTTCGAATCGGCGCCTGCTGCCGGCTTACGCATATATTGTGTGCAATTTTTCTTGCAAAACGCTCTTCTCCATATTCATGGAGAATACGCGAAAGATTCTCTTCACTGTAATCGTTCACGACTTCGTACGCGGAAAGAGCATTTCTTTGATCCATCCGCATATCCAGCGGAACATCCTCACGGTATGTGAATCCACGCTCTGCATTATCCAGCTGATAGGATGAAACTCCAAGATCCAGCAGGATTCCGTCTACCCCGGTGACTCCGATTTCGGCAAGACGCGGAACCATATCGCAATAATTGCTGCGGATAATCGTGACCTGGTTCTGAAATGGTTCCAGGCGTTTACCCGCAGCAGCTATCGCAGCTTCGTCCTGATCTATGCCTATTAATCTCCCCGTGGCAGATAAGCGCTCACATATATGACTGGAATGTCCAGCGCCTCCCAACGTCCCGTCCACGTAGATTCCGTCCGGTTTTATCTTAAGGTTTTCAATGGTTTCATTCAGTAATACTGATGTATGCGAAAATTCCATGGTCATCTCCTGTATCCCAACGAAACAGATCAGATCACAATGCCCATCTCTTCCATTGATTCGGCGATGGCATCCATATCATCATAATTGCTGTTTTCGTTCCATTTTTCCTTGCTCCAGATTTCAATCCGGTTGATATTTCCGGTAAGGACTACATCTTTTTCCAGACCAGCAAATTCCCGCAGCGTTGCCGGTACGAGAATCCTCCCCTGCTTGTCCAGTTCACATGACGTAGCACCTGCTACAAAGAAACGGGAAAAAGTTCTGGCGTTTTTGTTTGTAAGTGGTAAGGCTCTCAGCTTCTCTTCAAAGGCAGCCCATTCGTCGTTTGGGTAAATGGAAAGGCATCCGTCCAATCCCTTCGTCAGTACGAACTCTTCTCCCAGCTGTTCTCTGAACTTGGACGGTATGATCAATCTTCCCTTCGCGTCAATCGTATGACTGTACTCTCCCATGAACATAATGAAAACCCTCTTATCACCTGAAATGGCGGTCTCCCCACGCACCACTTCATGTATCGCGCCGCAGCCGGACTGCCACATCCGCTCCACAACGCACCACTTTTCACCACTTTCTACCACTTATGTTTTTATTCTATATCAACTCAGGGAAAATAGCAAGGTCTTTTTTCTATTTCATTTTTAAGATTTTCCCCAAAATGCAACATTTTTATGCGCATTTTCCGCCTTTTTTATACCAATTTTGTATCAAAAAAAGAGAAAACCTTTTTTGCCGGTTTTCCCTTTTTCTGTATTTTTATTCTGTTTTTTTCACTGGTTTTATCCTTAAGAATGGGCTGTCTCCCCACCGGATGATAATTTTTTTCGTTTCCATACCACCAGGATGGTACATCCCACCACAAGACACCCCGAAAGGAGCTGGGAAACCGGAAGTCCCACCACCGGAAGCAGAAGCTGGTCGGTGCGGAGTCCCTCGATCCAGATTCTTCCAAGGCCGTATCCTATCAGATACATCAGGAACACTTCGCCGTTAAATTTTTTTCTTTTCCGAAACCAGAAAAGAAAAAGCAGGACACCCACATTCCATAAACTTTCATATAAAAAGGTGGGATGCACCTGAATATACTTGACGCCGTTTACCGTCACCACATGATCCCACATTTTCTGTGTGATTTCATTGGCACGGACCGCGGAAACCGGAAGCTGCATTGCAAACAGGTTGTTAGTGTAGTCACCGAATGCCTCACGGTTAAAGAAGTTTCCCCACCGTCCCATAATCTGACCGAACACGATGCTCATGCTCGCGGTATCCATCAGAAGGCTGAAGTTCTGTTTCTTCTTTCTGCTGTAAATCACCACCGCAATGCAGGCACCGATGATGCCGCCGTAGATGGCAAGTCCGCCTTGGCGGATGTTGAAAATACTCAAAAGATCATCCTTATAATAGTCCCAGGCAAATATAACGTAGTAAATCCGTGCCCCGAGAATACCGGCTGCGATGCCGATCATCGCAAGATCGAGGTACTGCTCCGGGTTCTGCCCCGTCCGCTTTGCCTCTCTTTGGGCAATCCAGATCGCAATCATCATACCGGTTACGATCACAATGCCGTAATAGGCAATGGAAAATCCGAAAATACTGATGTTTTTTCCCACATGATCGAGATAAATCCCGAGATTGGGGAAATTAATTTCCATATCCATAGATTTTATTCTCTCTGATTTTCAGTTCATTGTTTCAACTCACAGTCGGTATTTTCACGGAGTCTGACATGTCGAAAATAGTTC
>ENA-ORRN01002986-ORRN01002986.1-human-gut-metagenome-genome-assembly--contig:-NODE-2986-length-10240-cov-2.562592_pt1 | contig 10240 bp, 7 predicted proteins | sample MGYA00242174_ERZ509132 | MGnify/ENA primary metagenome ERZ509132 (study PRJEB26280, sample SAMEA2338671) | human gut metagenome | biome: human gut; feature: human-associated habitat; material: faeces...
TTGCGGAGGAGCGGTTGCATTGCGGTCTTGGCTTCGACCGGATGTTTGATGTTTTCGATTATACCGGATATTCTGAGGAAGAATTGAGGCAACGGTTTATCCGACATCCGGAGATACAGGAGAATGCCCGGAATTCTGTAATCGGAAACGATTTGACAGATCGGTTTTCGCTGGATGAATACTGTGTCACACGCCGAACCCCGATTGTAACGGCGGGGAAGCCGGCGGTTATTATGGTGCTTGGCGGAATCGGAACGCTGACAGACTCGGACGGCACCATTGAAGTTCATGCGGGAGACGGCTTGCTTTTGCCTGCTACAGCCCGCAAACCGGAAGCGGACGGAAATATGAGATTTCTTGTTGCACTTCCAAATTGATTTCCACACAAAAAGCAACCGGAGGAAGACTCCGGTTGCTTTTTATCTGCTGCGTTAGAAAACAAACATTTTACCCGTTTTGGCGGAGGTATAAATGCCCTCCAGAATTTTTGTGACACAGTATGCTTCTTCCGGATCAACGGATGGCTTGGTACCGTGCAGAATTGCATTGTAGAACAAACGTGCTTCACGATCCTCCGGTTTTGCTCCGCCTGAACCCTCATAAAATGCGACTCCGCCGGCTTTCATATTATATTCCGTTTGATATTGTCTGCCATTGCGCACTCCGTTGACGGTTACGGTTTCTCTGTTCATATCTCCGCCGGCTTTTGTACCGCAGATGCTTGTAACCGCCTCCCGAACATCCAGGGTATTCAGCGCCCACGATGACCGGAGCATGATTGTGGCTCCGTTCTCCATGACAACAAATCCGAAAGCCGAATCCTCGACCGTGAAATCAGCGGGATTCCAGTCTCCCCATGCATTGGCGGTTTCAGTGTCATTGTTCAGTTTGTGATAAGTAGTCCCGACACAGTATTTCGGTTTGTAGTTGTTCATAATCCAAAGCGTCAGATCCAAGGCGTGAGTGCCGATGTCGATCAGCGGACCGCCGCCTTGTTCATATTCGTTCAGAAACACGCCCCATGTCGGAACTGCGCGTCTCCGGATTGCAATTGCATTGGCGTAGTAAATGTCTCCGAAAGTTCCGTTTTCCGCTTCTTTTTTCATGAAGAGGGAATCGTTTCTCTGGCGATTCTGGTAGCCGATTGTCAACACCTTTCCGGTTCTTTTTGCTGCATCCAGCATTTTCTTTGCTTCTACAGAGTTGATTGCCATGGGTTTTTCGCACATAACATTTTTCCCGGCTTCCAGTGCGTCTACTGTAATGAAGCTGTGCGAGCGGTTTGGAGTACAGACATGAACTGCTTCAATAGATGGGTCCGTCAGTAATTCTTTATAGTCGGTGTAAACTTTTGCGTCTGCGGTGCCGTATTCGGCAGCTGCTTTTTCTGCTCTCTCCCGGATAATGTCACAGAATGCAACTATCTCGACATCGGGGAGACGCTTCAGCGCGGGCATATGTTTCCCGTTGGCTATTCCGCCGCATCCGATAATTGCTGTTTTGATCATTTTGTTTTGTTCCATTTTTTTTGAAATCTCCTTTGATTATTTTTTTCACAATAAAATTGTGAAATTATGCATAATTTCTTGTGGGATGCTATTTCTGCCGCCCGCTTTTTCCGTATTCTCCGGGGGATATCCCGACAATCCGCTTAAAGATTCTGGAGAAGTGCCCGGAATCATAAAAGCCGACCTTTTCCGCGGTTTCCACAATGCCGTATCCCGCCAAAAGCAGCTGTTTGGATTTGTTGACACGAACGACATTTCTATACATATTCGGCGTCATCTGAAAGCATATTTTGAAAAGGCGTTCCAGGTTGGTTGTGCAGGTTGATGACATTGCAGCGATTTCGGCGATCGAAGTGTTTCGTTGATAATTCCGATCGATGTAGTCTACGCTTGGCTTGATCCGACTGAGCACAGGGTTATTGTCGGCTTCATCGTGCTTCAGAATCATTTCGATGATTTTGCACAAATCCGAGAAGCAAGAAAAGAAATAGCTTTCACCAATCATATAATTATCGTGTCGGATTCTTTGGATGCAGTCATAATAATTGAGAGATTCCGGCTTTTGAATCAGCTGCGGTCCGTCGAATAGCGGTGTCGTACGGTCCTCTTTGTGAATCAGAAAATCAATCTGATAATATTCTGTTTCAGGGTCGAGAATTCTGTTTCGGTATGCCGACGCATACGGAAGATAGAGAACCTCTCCCTCGGAAGCAGTCAGAGAAAACCGAGGAAAGAAAAACTGCTGGGATCCTTTTATGTAAAAAATCAGGGCGTCTGAATCCCGTGACCGGCAGTTGTAGTCACGGTCAACCCGCACGCGGTGGAAGCTGCGCACCAGTTCAATGTTCAATTGCTTTTGGGGTGGGTTGATCATTTTTTCCTCCTTTTATAATAAATTTGCCATCCGAAGTACATCAGCCGGATGTACACGGCAGGTTCTCATTCCTAAGCTATAATAGAAGGGCGAAATGGACTGGCGCTTTTCAACTGCTCACCGACATACGGATCCTCTCCGGGTCCCTCTACACAGCGCCCCTAACGGGGGTCACGGGAAACATCCAACATCATAGTAAACGACCAGTGAATCGCATCATTTGCCGCCTCTGCCGCAATGTTATGATAACATTTTTCTATCTGTTCATTATTGAAAGACGCCGCGAGCGCCAAAGGAATCGGGTAAACCGTATGATGCCCGTGAATGACATCCCGTCCAAACAGCAGAGGAATCCCATGTGCGGATTCTTCGACCGCAATGCGTTGCAATTCGTCATAGAAAGAAACGTCGATTGCCCCTTGCGCGTCGTTTTCCGCAGTCGCGCTGACTGCCATCAGCACAGAACCGATTTCCCCTTTTCTGACCTTTTCCCGAAACGCATCCACATCCTTCGCCACAGGAGTACCCAACTGATTGAGTTGACCCAGCTTTTCGACAAGAGACATCTGCGACGGCAGACTGTCGATTCTGCTCTTTATATCTGTGTTTTTCATCTATAGATAAAGTGTCATTCCATCGTAAGACACTTCAAAATTCAGCGGATTTGCAAGCGGTTTGAATTCATCATAGCCAACCGACAAGCCATTGTGCGAGAAATGATTCAAAATAAACCTTGTGTTGCCGTCTGCCGCGCCGCAATCCTGCATTCTTTGACGGCATTTCCGATTTCTTCCGAGGCACATATGCCCCGCGTATCCGATCTCCTCCTGTGCCCCCTCGGTGCAGTCAAGCGAGACTGCGCGGAACGGCTTGCCGAGGTGAAACAGGTAGTCCCATGTTTCCTCCGGAAAAAGATCGGTGTCATGTGCATACAGCAACGCGCAGTCCGATTCTTCTATCATATAGATATAGGGATTCGGCGTTCCGTGCAAGGCTTTGAGCGCGGTAATCTTCAGATTTCCAATTTGAAACGGTTCAAACGGCGTGACACGATGAAATACCAAACGCCCCTTTGTGTAGCGAACAACATCCCTTGTCTTTTCTTCAACGTCCACGCTACCGTACAGATGAAAGCCCTCATAGTTTTCTGGAAGCACGCAAAAGCCCGTACGAAGGTACTCAAAATCGGTTGGGTACAGGTGGTCAGCGTGAATGTGCGTAATCAGACAATGATGGATTTGAGAGTAGTCGATCCCGTTTCGGATCGCGTGCAGATAGGCATCGCACGGATAATCAAGCAACAGCGAATCATTTATCAGGGCTTGCGAACGGGTTCTGATATTCCTGCCGCCTTTCGCCCTTGCCGCGCGACAGGTCTCACAGGTACAGAATATCCCCGGGATGGCTTCCGCCGCTGCAGTTCCAAGATATTGCAGTTTCATAATATCCTCTCTTCCGGATGAATTTGTTTCAGTATAACATGTTTTTGTGATTTTGTCAATCGGAAAGCCTTTTTTTCTTTGAAAAGTGTGCGCTTTTGTACATAAAAATGCGCATCTATACATTGACTTTCTGATGCGTGACATGATATAATAATGGCAGAAAGAAAGGTGGGAGTGTATGAAAAGGACGCAGAATCTGGAAATTGCCCGATCATTGATGTATTACGACCGTACCATTGCGCTTTTTCGAGGCAATACGGGGGAGACCACTTTTTTGGCATTGGAACGTCTTTTTCGTGAAAATGGCTGGTTTGTTTATGAGGTGACGGAAGAAGATCTACAGCAGAACGGCGGTGACCGAATTGCATCAATCCTTGTGATCTGCGATGCAGATGGATTTCCGAAGGATTTACAACCTGCATTGGAGCGGTATTTAGTTGAAAATGGTAGGGTATTTCTCTTCGGTGGCCCGCTTTCAGGATTGCGTGATATTACGGAAACTGCGACGGTTCTTGAAGGAGTCAGTCCGCTTTACAAACTGTACCGTGAAAATGACTGTGACCGATTTGAAACCTTGCCACAATGTATTACATCTGCAGGAATTCGGGGCGAATTTCCGTATGCGATCTGTCCGAAGGCAAGACCTCTGGGTGAGGGGTATGGGAACAACCGACGCTGTCGGATGATTCCTCTTGTATCTGTCCGGAAGGACGGAGGACGGGATGGCGGAAAGCGCGGAACGGTTGCTTATTTCATGCTGTCAGATACCATCGGACACATGACCTGCACCCCTGGAACCCGTCTTGGCAATGTATCCCCTATCACCCAAGGGAGTGCGATTGCTGTGATTGGATTGCCTCTTGATTCTGTGCTTGAAACCTGCGGTGAACTGATAGTGGATATGATGCGGGCATTGGATCGTGGAATATTCCTGTTTGAGGGCGGAGCAGATCAATATGTCATCCGTCCGGATGAAGAAATCCATGTGGGTGCAAAAATTGTCAGTGCGTCAAGGGATTTTCAGGAAGTTACGGTCCGTTTCTGCATAGACGGAGCGGTTGCCGAGAGAACGGTTCTGGCAACTGGACAAAACTATACAACAGTTACGGCGTATCTGAACGGTTTGAAAAAAGGAACCTATAGGGTCTGTACGGAACTGGTACTGTCGGAGACCGTAATAGATCGTGTGGAAAGTACGCTGTTTGTGACGGATGGTATTCATACGAAAAATCGGGATGATTTCGTAACGGTTCGGGACGGAAATTTTTGGCTGCAGGATAAAAAATGGTATCTTTACGGGATTAATTATTTCCCACTGTATCATATCAGCCTTGAAATCAACGATTACTGGAGAGGCGTATTTGACAAGTCGGACTATATTCCGTCCGAGGTGGAAAAAGATCTTGCTCACATCCGGTCCCTTGGAATGAATACCGTTTCTGTCCGGATTGACTGCAATTCCTTTGAAAATATCATACAGCCTCTGAAAGACTTCTTCTGCCGATGTGCAAGACACGGCTTGAAGGTGATGATGAGCTTTTGTAACATTACCAATCCGTTGTATTTTGACGAAGCAGCATTTGCAGAATTCATGCGGCAACTTGATGTTTCCGATGATCCGACCCTGTTGGCTCATGATATTTTTTGGGAATCCGGGGGTGGCTTCGTTGGTGTGTTCAATTCCAGAAAGTTTGCCGACGAATGGCGGGTGTGGCTGTTGGAGCACTATGGTAGCTTTGACTGCGCGGAAGAGAACTTCGGTGTTCCGTTGGACCGGACACCTGCCGGAGAGGTTATTTGCCCGGCTTCCGAGCATTACTATAAAAGAGACTTCGAATGTGGACGCATGATGTCGGCGTTTACCAGGTTTTGTACCGAGATGGTGGGCAGAAAATGGAATTACGCAATCCGCCGGATGAAGCGGTATGACAACAATCACTTGTATACGAACCGCATAGGGCATTTGGACGACACGACCCCAAATGTGTTTCTGAGTGCGGCTGCCAAACACTTGGATTTCATGTGCCTGGAGTCTTATTCCATTACGCAGGATGATACGGGCTTTTTGGCTTCCGTGGCGCTTGATCGTGCCGCAGACTGCGTGAGTGGGGGAAAGCCTGTGGCTTGGGTGGAATATGGCATCAGTCTTTCCGGAATGAGCGGATTGGCTTTCGGATCAAAGGTTCTTTGGAATGGGGAACTGAATGCACCGCTTGAATGGAGACTGGAAGAACAGCGTGCCTATCAGGAGCAGTTCAACGCTGTATTCCGGATGTGCAATTCTAAGGGGACGATGCCGTGGTTTTATCCCGGAGGCTTCCGATATACGGAGTTCAGCGACTGCGGATATGTTTCTCCGAACGGAGAATTACGACCTGCGATGGAAGAATACCTGAGAGTATCGGATCAGTTTGGCGAGCAGAGAACCGAGACTCCTGTTTTAGAAACAGTGGAGGCTGACCCGGACGGGGATATTTCACATTGGTGTACTTTTGTGTTTGGAACCGGTGTATTCAGTAAATTTGTCTATGATCGCGCAAGATTGATTGAAAATACTTCGATCAAGGATACCCGTGTGCCGGGACTCGGAATCCGTGCTGCTGACCGAACACGTAAAATGGGTGGAACCTTCCGATTTAAGCTCGCGGGGAGCGAAACGACCTCCGCCGATACGCCGCTTTTGCTTTGCGGAAATTCGGAATACCGGGGATACGGACCGTTGAAATATCTGGATGGAGAATTCAATTCTGTTACGCTCTCAAACGGAACCGATACATATGAGATATCAAACGGTGCTGTATGTTCCTTGCCTGCCGGAGAATATGGTCTTGTCGCGGAGATCGGAAACATTGCTCCGGCAAAATGGTTGCACGGAGACCAGGCAGGATGCGTTGCCCTGCAGTGTAACGGACAGATATTTCCGTTGCTGCGGGATACGGAATATTTGGAGGACGGAAGAACAGAAGGTGTTCTCTCGGTTCGGGAGGACTGCACGGTGAGTCTCAGACTGACTGCTTTGGGGCGTGCTGATTTCGGGGAGATATTCCGCTTTTGTTTAAGGGTGAAAGAGAATGCTTGAAAAGGCGGGTTGGATTTCCGGAGGGCGGACGGACGGTTGCTCGGAATTTTGTAAAACCATTGAGATCGAAAAGCCGATCCGCCATGCGATCCTCAAAATGACCGCTTTGGGTGTTTATGCTGCTTATTTGGATGGATTGCGGGTCGGTAGATTCCGGATGGCGCCGGGATGGACGGTATACGCACACCGGGTACAGGTGCAGACCTACGATGTGACGGAAATGCTTCGGGGACGGACGGAAAGCAACCTATCCGTGACCGTAGCAAACGGATGGTATCTGAGTGATATGTCACATTGGCTTCATCCGAAGAACCGTAATCCTGCTCTGATTGCGGAAATTCGGATGATTTATACAGACGGAACCGAACGGGTGATCGGAACCGATGAAACATGGTTGGTCCGCGAAAGTAAGACAAGATACAAAGCCGCTGTTTCTGTGTGAATATTGTCATGCAATGGGGAATGGTCCGGGAGATCTGGAAGCTTATTGGAAAGAAATCTATGCGCACGATTCCTTTTTTGGCGGGTGCGTTTGGGAATTGACCGATCATTCTGTTGACATCGGGGACCCCGGCAAGTCAAGGTATATATACGGTGGACATTTTGGAGGCGTGCCGAATGACGGTAATTTTTGCGTTGACGGTCTTGTTTACCCGAACCGCCATCCCCATACCGGACTTCTGGAGTTGAAACAGGTCCTTCGTCCCTGCCGGGTGATATCGTTTAACCGACAGAATGAGACGGTCGTTCTGTTTAATCACCGCTATTTTACGGATCTGAGCGATTTGGACTTGTTTTGGACTGTTGAGCAAAACGGGACGGTTATTCGACAAGGGAGAGTCGCTTCTTTGAACATTCCTCCGCAATGTGCAGAGACCTACCATTTACCCCTGCAGTTGGAATATTCCAATGGCGTATATACGCTGAATTTGTATTTCAGGCGTAATACCTCGAAACCGTGGGCGGATTTCGGATCTGAAGCGTGTTTTGAGCAAATGGAATTGTCGGATTGTTCAACTTTTCCGGATGTTCAGTCATATGGTGTTTTTGAATTGTCCGAATCGGACAGATTCTTTGCTGTGACCGATGGAAATACACAGTATCTGGTTGACCGAATTCACGGGACTCTTTGCTCTATGCGTTCCTTCGGCAAAGAGATGTTGAAGAGTCCAATTACTCCGAATATTTGGAGGGCACCGATTGATAACGATATGTATATCAAGCGGGATTGGGTTTCTGCCGGATATGATCGGTTGCATAACAAATGTAAGGTGTGTGAAATCAAACATTCGGACAATGATACAATTGAGATTTCCGTTCATTTAACCTTGGCTGCGGTTGCCAAAAGACCTGTTTTGAACATGACGGTAACCTATCTGTTTGAACGCGGAAAGGGATTGTGCCTGACCTACGATGCATTTAAATCGAAAGATACTCCGTGTCTGCCTCGCTTTGGCGTCCAGTTTGAATTGCAGAGCGGGAACGAGTATTTGACCTATTTCGGAAGGGGACCGGTTGAGTCATACGAAGATAAGCGGCACGCTTCTCGACTTGGTTTGTTCCATTCCACAGTAACCGATCATTTTGAGCATTATATCAGACCTCAGGAGAATATGGCGCATATTGATACACGCATGATTGTGGTTTGTGATGCCAATGGACGGGGGATTCAAATTTTTGGTAACGGTCCGACAAAAAAAATCAGCTTCAACTGTTCTCATTTTACACCGTCCATGTTGACCGAAACGGCTCATGATTATGAATTGATTCCACTCTCTCAGACGGTTCTGAATATTGATTGTCGACAGAGCGGAATTGGGTCCAACTCCTGCGGACCAAAGCTGTCGGAGCATTTACTGATGATGGATGAGCGGTATGTGTTGTCCTTCCGAATGTGCCCGTATTACGGAGGTTGAAATGCGAATCGGAATTGACATCGGCGGCACGAAATGTGCTGTCGTACAGGCGGATGATGCGGGAAAAATCCTGAACCGCGTTGCGTTCGCTACCTTGATTCCGCCGCGCCTACGGGAACGATAAAAAACAGTAGCGGTACGGCAATATCGGGTTACACGGGCGGTGCGTTTTCCTATACGGCAACGGATACGGGGAGCGGAGTGAGTTACCTGCAATATAAAACGCCGGGCAGTTCTTCGTGGACGACTTATTCTTCGGGTACGACCATTTCCGCAAGCGCGACGAACGGTTTGTATCAGTTCAGAGCTGTGGACAATGCGGGAAACACTTCTGCGGTGAGTTCAATTTATCTCGATACGGCGATTCCGACGGGAAAAATTACCGACAGTAACGGAACGACGGTTACGACTACGACCAATAAAGCGTTCAAATATACGGCAAGCGACGGGTTGAGCGGAATCGCTTATATGCAGTACAAGAAGCCGAACAGTACGGTATGGGAAACTTATGCAGCAGGTACGCTGATTCAGACCACGGATACAAACGGTATTTACCGTTTTCGTGCATTTGATAATGCGGGAAACGAATCCGAAACGGTTATGATTTGTCTTGATACCGTAAAACCGACGGGAACGCTATACGGAGGAACTTCGACGGTCGCAAGCGGCGGAAAAACCAATGCGAACTACGTTAAGTTTGTGCCGAGCGATTCGATGTCGGGAATCAAAAGCATTTACGTTCAAACCCCTTCATCGTCGGGCTACGAATCCTACACGAGCGGAAGCCAGCTCGCAGAAGAAGGCACGTACAGTTTCTATTGTACGGACGCCGCGGGAAACTTCTCTATGATTTACACGGTTATTCTCGACAAGTCTGCGCCGATTCTCGGGTGCTTGCAGACGGAGTTTTATTCGACTTACGGACTCGGCTTTACCGTATCGGCAAGCGATGACAGCGGAAGCGTAAAGCTTTATTACAAAACGCCGTCAAGCAGCAGTTACGTACTCGCCGGAACGTCGTCCTATTCGACGACGCTTGAAAGCGAAAACGGAAAGTATTATTTCTACGCCGTTGATGATTTGGGAAACAGAAGCCAAACCTATTGGATTGACCTTCAAATCGTGTATCCCGATCCGACGGTAGAACAATCGGGAACGGACAATTCCGTCTATATCACTTGGACGAACGGCAACACGGCAACGCTGAACGGAGATGATTATACCAAAGGAATGTGGATAAAGACGGAAGGCAGTTATACCGTAACGGTAACGAACGAATACGGACTGTCCACGACAAAGACGTTTTCTATTACGCACAATTACGAAAAGGTATCTTCCTATGTGGAGTATCTGTTTGAACAGTATCAGCCTTATATGTGGTGGGTGCTTTTGGCGACCGCGGGCGTTTGGAGCGTCGTGAT
>ENA-ORRN01002988-ORRN01002988.1-human-gut-metagenome-genome-assembly--contig:-NODE-2988-length-10234-cov-3.363002_pt1 | contig 10234 bp, 5 predicted proteins | sample MGYA00242174_ERZ509132 | MGnify/ENA primary metagenome ERZ509132 (study PRJEB26280, sample SAMEA2338671) | human gut metagenome | biome: human gut; feature: human-associated habitat; material: faeces...
AATACAGCGGCAGAAAACCTGCCGCTGTATTCCGGCTTTTTTGCTTTTCAGCTATGGATAGCAGTCAGGCTGAATTAGCCCTTCATGGCCTCCAGGTTGTCCAGGTAAGCCTGGCCGTTCTCAGCGGTAACGACCTGAACGGGAGCGTTGATGACTTCGTCAACGGGCTCGAGCTTGACAGCCTTCACGGCAGCCTCGACCACCTGATAGCCCATCTCATAGGGCTGCTGAGCGACGGTAGCCTTCACCAGCTCGCCGTCCAGGATCAGCTTCACGGCAGAAGCGTTGCCGTCAAAACCAACGATGGTGATGTCAGACACGCCGGCGGACTTGCAGGCGTTCATAGCGCCGATAGCGGTATCGTCATTGTGGCAGAGCACGATGTCGATCTGATCGGGATAAGCGCTCAGCAGGTCTTCCATGGCCTTGGTAGCGCCGTCGGTCAGGTTGTTGCCGGACAGCTTGGCCAGAACTTCCACGCCAGCCTCGGTGCAGGCCTTCTCATAGCCTTCCATACGCATGTTGGAGGTGTTGTCGCCTTCCTGACCGTAGATGATAACGGCCTTGGCGTCGGTACCGGCCTGCTCGATGGCCCACTTGCCGCCCTCATAAGCAGCGTCCACGTTGGAGGTGCCCACGAAAGAGGTCTGGCCAGCGATGCCAACGTTGGTGTCAACAGCCAGCACGGGGATGCCAGCGTCGATGGCAGCCTGCAGAGCGCCCTGAGCGGCACCAGCATCGTTGGGAGCGCAGACGATGGCGTCGCAGCCAGCGCCGATCTGCTGCTCGATCATGGAAACCTGACCCTCGATATCGCTCTCAGCGCCGGGGCCAACCACGACCACGTCAACACCCAGATCATCACCGGCGGCCTTGCAGCCGGCCTCCACATAGCCCCAGTACTCAGAGGCCAGGGTCTTCAGGACAACAGCGACCTTGACATCGCCGGTAGTGGGGGTCTCGGTCTCGGTCTCGGTCTTGGTGTCGGCAGGGGCCTCGGTCTTCTTGCCGCCGCAGGCAGCCAGAGACAAAGTCATTACCAGTGCGAGAGACAGTGCAAACAACTTCTTCATTCTTCATTTGCTCCTTTTCATTTTTTTCAGGATGTTTCCGGCAAAAAGCCGAATTCCCGACAGTATTAATTTAGCACAAACATAGCAGACTTTCAATCTTAAACTTTGCTCAAAGTGTAAAACTGTTATCGTGCACATGGAAAATCGTTTTCGTTTGGCACTTTTCACAGTCCATTCGGGGAGTCAGCCGCCGCAGGCATTAACCGTACTTATGAATATACCATCACGATTTATGGCTGGTTTCAGATTGCGGCGCATCGTATGTCTGCCGCGGACATTCTTTGGTCAGTTTGCGCACACAGTATGTCTTGCCGTTGGTTTTCTCCGTTTTTTTGTCCGCTTTGTCAATAGGCACATCCCCGCTTTACCACTTATAATCAGGGATAGAGTGTCATACTATAAATGAGATGCATACCTGGTCCGATGGATACTTCGGGCAGAAAGGGATCTGATATGAACATTTTCTCTCTCTTTACCCTGTGCGGAGGGCTGGCCTTCTTCTTATACGGCATGACGGTCATGTCCAAAAGTCTGGAAAAAATGGCCGGCGGCAAGCTGGAGCGGCTGCTCAAGCGCATGACTTCCAACCCCATCAAAAGTCTGCTGCTGGGCGCCGGCATCACCATCGCCATCCAGTCCTCCTCCGCTATGACGGTCATGCTGGTAGGTCTGGTGAACTCCGGTGTCATGGAGATCGGACAGACCATCGGCATCATCATGGGTTCCAATATCGGCACCACCCTGACAGCGTGGCTGCTGTCCCTCACCGGCATCGAAAGTGAGAACTTCTTTGTCAACTTCCTCAAGCCCAAGAATTTCTCCCCCCTGCTGGCTTTGATCGGTATTCTGCTCATTATGGGCTCCAAGCGGCAGCGTCGCCGGGACGTGGGCCGGGTGATGATGGGCTTCTCCATTTTAATGTACGGCATGGAGCTGATGAGCGGCGCGGTGTCTCCTCTGGCAGATATGCCGGGCTTTACCCACTTCATGACCGCCTTCACCAATCCCTTCCTGGGTGTGCTGGTAGGCGCCGCCTTCACCGGCATCATCCAGTCCTCCGCCGCCTCCGTTGGCATTTTGCAGGCACTGGCCATGACCGGCTCCGTCACCTACGGCATCGCTATCCCCATCATCATGGGCCAGAACATCGGCACCTGCGTTACGGCTCTGATCTCCTCTATCGGCGTCAGCCGCAATGCCAAGCGGGTGTCCGTCATCCACATCTCCTTCAACCTCATCGGCACCGCTCTGGGTCTGCTGGCCCTGTTTGGCGGTGAGATGTTCCTGAATCTGTCCTTCCTGACTGAGCCCATCGGCGCTGTTGGCATCGCATTCTGCCACACGATCTTCAACGTCTGCACCACCCTTGTGCTGCTGCCCTTCAGCCGGCAGCTGGAGCGCCTTGCCAACAAGGTGATCTCCACGGAGGACAAGCCCTCTGACTTCGCCTTCCTGGACCCCCGGCTGATGCGGACCCCCGGCGTGGCTGTCAGCGAATGCGCCGTCATGACCAACCGCATGGGCGCTCTGGCGCTGGAAAGCATGCAGCTGGCTCTGGCCCAGTTCATTCAGTATGACGGCAGCCGGGAGGAGCAGATCCTGGCCAACGAGGACAAGCTGGACACCTATGAGGACCGTCTGGGCGGCTATCTGGTCCAGATCTCTCAGCACGGCACCTCCTCCGCCGATATGCGCACCGTCTCCCGCCTGCTTCACGCCATCGGGGACTTTGAGCGCATCGGTGACCACGCTCTGAACCTGCAGGAATCCGCCAAGGAGCTTCATGAAAAGCAGTTGACCTTCTCCACCATTGCCCGGGAAGAGGTGGATGTGCTGACCGCCCTGCTGGAGGATCTGCTGAACAGCGCCCTGCGCAGCTTCCAGTCGGACGATCCCCAGATGGCCCGGCAGGTGGAACCTCTGGAGGAGACTATGGACCTCCTTACGGAGGAGATCCGCAGCCGTCACATCCGGCGGCTCCAAAGCGGCCAGTGCACCATCCAGCTCGGCTTCATCCTCAATGATCTGCTGAACAATGCCGAGCGTGTGGGCGATCATTGCTCCAACATCGCGGTCAGCGTCATTGAGGAGCAGGAAAAACAGGCCGCCTCCCACGCCTATCTCCACAGTCTGAAGAAGAATGACGAGTTCTCCTTCCAGCTTCAGCAGAACCTGAGCCGGTACGTCCTGCCTGCGGAAACCGCAGAGGACCAGCCTGCCGAATAAGAAACCTTGCCAGCGTTCCCTTACGGGAGCGCTGGCTTTTTGCGTTTCCGGCCGCATAGTCGGTTGAAGATGGCCCGTTCTGTCCGGGAAATCGAAAAATCAGCAGTCTCAGCCGCCGAAACAGTCCCTTTCTGTATAAATATGTGCTTTACCTTCCGGTGTTTTTCTGCTATACTGTATGTTTGTTAATGTGGAACATTGTTTGTTCCGCCTGATTTGAGAATGGGGGTGTCCGAATGAAGTATCAGAAATGGCATATCGGTACGGCATCAGAACAGGACACTGCCCTTTTGAAGGAAGCCGGCTACCCCAGTCTGCTGGCCACGGTGCTGGCCGCCCGGGGCATCACCACCTCCGAGGCCGCTGCCGAGGCGTTGGAGCGGGAGACCTCTCTGACGATCTCCCCCATGCTCATGCGGGACATGGACAAGGCGGTGGCCCGGATCCAGAAGGCGCTGGCCAACGATGAGACCATCGCCGTTTTCGGCGATTACGATGTGGACGGCATCACCTCCACGGTGCTGCTTCTGGACTATCTGAAAAACTGCGGTGCCAAGTGCCTGCGCTATATCCCCCGGCGGATCGAGGACGGCTACGGCCTTTCCAAGGATGCCATCCAGGGCCTGCGGGACAAGGGCGCCACCCTGATGATCACCGTGGACTGCGGGATCACCGGCAACGAGGAGATCGACTTTGCCGCATCCATCGGCATGGACGTGGTGGTGACGGATCACCATGAATGTAAGGAAAACCTCCCCAGGGCCGTAGCGGTAGTGGACCCCCACCGTCCGGATGACGCCTATCCCTTCAAATATCTGGCTGGCGTGGGCGTGGCGCTGAAGCTGGTGCTGGCTCTGGGCGGACCGGACCGGGAAAACGCCCTGTTCGCCCGATACTGCACTCTGGCCGCCATCGGCACCATTGCCGACGTCATGCGGATGGAGGGCGAAAACCGCACCATTGTCTCCTGCGGCCTTGCCGCCCTGAACCACACGGATTTTGTGGGCATCCATGCCCTTTTGAAAGAGGCAGGGCTGCTGGGCAAGCCCATCACCTCCATCCAGATCGGCTTCGTTCTCTCCCCCCGGATCAACGCCGCCGGGCGCATGCGGATGGACGAGAACGACGAAAACGCCTCGCCTTCGGGCGGGCACGCCGCCGTGGAGCTGCTGATCGAGGGCAACGAGTCGATCGCCGAGGAGTTCGGCAGCGTGATCGACGCCTACAACCAGGACCGCAAGTCGATCGACCGCTCCGTCACGCAGGAAGCGCACGACTATATCGAGGGCAATCCCGAAATGAAGGCCCTCAAGAGCACCGTGATCTACAATCCCCGCTGGATGAAGGGCATCGTGGGCATCGTCGCGTCGCGTCTCATCGAGACCTACTACCGCCCGACGGTGGTGCTGACGATGAGCAACGGATTCGTGACCGGATCGGCGCGTTCGGTTCCCGGATTCGACCTTTACCAGGCCGTCGAGTCGTGCTCGGACCTGTTGGAAAACTTCGGCGGACACATGTACGCCGCAGGGCTGACGATGCGTCCGGAAAACGTCGGCGAGTTCACGCGGCGGTTCAACGCATACGTGGAGGAGAACATCGACCCGCAGATGCTCGTCCCGCAGGTGGACATCGACAGCGAACTGCTCTTCTCGGACATCACGCCGGCTTTCCGCAAGGACCTCAACCGCTTCCAGCCCTTCGGGCCGGGCAACACGGCGCCGGTCTTCGCCACCTGCGGCGTGAGCAACCACGGCGACGCCAAACTCGTCGGCATGGAGTGCGAGCACCTGCGCATGGACCTGATGCAGCGGCAGAAGCCCAACACCAAGATCCAGGCCATCGCCTTCCAGCAGCCCACGCATTACGAATGGGTGCGCTCGGGACGCCCGATCGACGTCTGCTACCAGATCGTCGAAAACCACTACCGGGGAACTGTGACCACCCAGCTCCGGATCAAGGACATCAAACCCGTTCTGAACAGGTAGTCTCCGTCTTCGAAAGAGAGGTCAGGAACACAACTCCGGGCCTCTCTTTTTCAATTTACATGCGTCATTGCATTTAGCGTCACAGCCGGTCATCCGGCTCCTTCACTGCAAACAAATGAATCTTCTGAAGAAACCGTTCAGCATTTCCCTCCAGGCCCTGGCGGGAGTTCTGATTTTCAGCTGCCTGCTGGCACATCCCTTCTCCGAAGCCGCGAGCAGCCCCCCGGGCGACAAGCGCGACTACATGCTGGTGCTGAACACCTACACCGAATCGGCGCCCAGGAGCAGCCACATTATCAACAGCATCGTCGCGCATATCGACCAGGTGGACAACTTCGAAGTCTACACCGAAAACATGAACTCGCTGTTGATGACGTTCAAAAAACACAAAACCGGCGAGATCGAATCCTTCAAAAACAACCTGCTGCGGGAATACGGCAAGAATCCGCCCCGGATGCTGGTGCTGCTGGGCGCTCCGATCGCTGTGCTGCGCGACTTCGTGAAACAGACCTGGCCCGGCGTGCCGTTGATCCTCTGCTCGGAAATGGACTACATAGGTCCTGAAAACGCCTACCTCGACCGCCGCCCGCTGCGCCCCGAGGAGCGGCTGGCGCTGTGCGACAAAGCCGTGTCCGACAACATCACGCTCATCCGCACGCCGCTCTACCTGCGCGAGAACGTCGAGCTGATGCGCCGGATGATCCCGGGGATGGATTCGCTGATCTTCGTCGGCGACGGCCGCTATATCAACCAGCAGGCCGACAGCGACCTGCGCGAGCTGCTGGACCGCGAATTCCCGCAGAACGACTACCGGTTCTACTCGGCACACGAAATGTCGACCGAAGCGCTGCTGGACTCGCTCAACCGCATCGACATCCACCGCACGGGCATACTCTTCTCGTCGTGGCATTACACCAAAAAAATCGGCGACAACATCGTCTCCGTCACCGACTCCTACCGCGTCATCGCCAGCGTGCAGGCCCCGATGTTCGCGCTGATGCCCGCAGACATCCGCGACGGCGGACTGGTCGGAGGCTATGTATACGACGACGCCGAGGTGAACGCACACGTCATTTCGACCATCGACGCCGTTCTGGCCGGACACCAGCCACGCGACATTCCGTTCTACGCCCCGCAGGACGCCCGCCCGGTCTTCAACTACGCAGCCCTCGAACGCAAGGACCTCTCGCCGCACACCTGCCCGGCCAACACGCTCTTCTACAACAAACCGGTATCGACGCTCGAACAGTACAAATGGGCGATCGGGGGCATCGTGCTGCTGCTGCTGGCCTTCATCGGCATCCAACAGTGGCGCATTCGCATGATGTACCGCGTGGAATCGGCCCGGCAGCGGGAATCGGAAAGTCTGGCGAAATATTCGAACCTGTTCAACGCCATGCCGATCGTCTACATCCAGATGAAGGTGATTTACGACGAAAACGGCAACCCCGCAGACGCCCTCTACTGCGACGTGAACTCCCGTTACGAACGCATATTCATCCCCCGCGAGCAGGCGATCGGACGACGGGTCAGCGAACTGTTCCCCTTCCCGATGACCGAATTCATGCGGCTGATAAAAATCGCACAGACCGAGAACCGGACCATCACCTACCCCTATTATTACGAACCGCGCGACATCTTCTACGAAGTGGTGATCAGCCGCTCGTACCTCGAAGAACACATCGACATCTTCTGCCTCGACGGCACGGCGCTCTACAAGACGCAGCAGAAACTCGATTCGATCAACCACAAGCTGGCGATGGCGCTCGACGTGGCGGACATCGTGCCCTGGAAATGGGACCTGCGCAAAGGGTCGATCCTGTGCGACGTGAACAAATCGGTGCACGGCCAAATGCTCGCCGGGACGAACGCCGACCAGCAGCTGGAAGTCCCCTCGGAAAGCTATTTCGCCAAGATCCACAAGGAAGACCGTGAGCGGGTGCGCCGCGCCTACGACGACCTGATCGCCGGACGGAAGGACAAGGTGCGCGAGGAGTACCGCGTAGCCTCCGACGCCGGAGGACGCTGGCATCTGGACTGGGTGGAGGCACAGGCCACCGTGGACCAGCGCGACGACGACGGGCGCCCGCTGAACCTCATCGGATCGTCGCTCGTCATCACGCCGCGCAAGCGGCTGGAGCAGGACCTCCGTTCGGCACGCGACCGCGCCGAGGAGTCGAACCGCCTCAAATCGGCCTTCCTGGCCAACATGAGCCACGAAATCCGCACGCCGCTCAACGCCATCGTAGGGTTCTCGAGCATCCTTGCCGAGACCGACGAGGAGCAGGAAAAACGGGAATACATTTCGATCATCGAGAACAACAACGCCCTGCTCCTGCAACTGATCGGCGACATCCTCGACCTCTCGAAGATCGAGGCCGGAACTCTGGAGTTCAACTTCTCGGACTTCGAGCTGAACGAACTGATGCACGAAAAGGAGAACATCATCCGCATGAAAACGGCCGAAGGCGTCGAACTGATCTTCGAACCGGGGCTTGACGCATGTCTGTTCCACTCCGACCGCAACCGGCTTTCGCAGCTGCTGATCAACCTGCTGACCAACGCCGGCAAGTTCACCTCCGAGGGCAGCATCACGCTGGGGGTGGAGATCGACGAGGAGCGGGGCGAGGTGCTTTTCTCGGTGGCCGACACCGGACCGGGCATTCCGCCCGACAAGCAGGATCTGGTTTTCAACCGCTTCGAGAAGCTCGACGGCAACAAGAAGAAGGGCACGGGGCTGGGCCTTGCCATCTGCCGCCAGATCGCCATGATCGTCGGGGGCCGCATCTGGGTCGATTCCGCTTACACGGGCGGCACGCGTTTCGTCTTCGCGCATCCCATCGGTATCGACCCCGGTGGAGAGAACCGCGAGGGGGGGGGGATTTCTACCCTCTGAACAGCGCAAGTCCCTCTTTGTGAACGATGCCGGCCAGCTGGTCCCCGAAGGGAAATAAGACGCGGAGAAAGGCTCCTTCGCGCCGGATCACCTCTTTTTCGTCCCCCATTTGGGCTTTATGCCGATGAAGAATTCGGCGTTCATGCGCGGCATGGGCCGGGAGAGCACCGAGAGGTACTCCTCGTTGAACAGGTTGTTGACCGTGCCTTTGAGCGTCAGGTCCGCCCACCGGAGCGAGAGACCCTTTTCGAGCGAGAGGTTGCTCATCAGATAGGGCGTAAGGCGTCCGGTGAGCGTGATGTCGTTGCTCGACATGGTGTAGCGTTCGCTGTAATAGCAGAACTGATAGAGCAGGCCCCAGCTGCGCCAGGAGAGCCTTCCGGTCGCCGTGGCCGAATATTCCGGTTCGTAGGGCAGCTGTTTGCCGACCGACCGGTCGGCCGGGGACATCGGCTCCCCCTCGTTGATCGACGGCGCCCATGAGAAGGTGCCGTTCAGGTTGATTTTCAGTTCCCTGGTGAGCGATGCGGCCAGGTCGGCCCGGATCTCCACGCCGTAGGCGTGGACCTTTTTGATGTTCACCGGCGAGAAAAATCCCTTTGCCGTCGGCAGCCACAGAATCCAGTCGTCGATGTGCTGGTCGTACCACGACGCCGACCCCGACAGCGTGTACGCGCCCTCCTTTCCCACGGCGAACGACAGTCCGGCTTCGTAAGCGACGCCCTTTTCGCTGTTCAGGCCGGGGTTGCCGCCCGGCAGGAAGTAGAGGTCGTTGAGCGTCGGGAAGCGGTAGTTGCGCGAGACGGAGGCCTTCGCCACGACGTTGCCGCGCCTGGAAAGCAGGCAGTCGGCGAAGAAGGCAGGGATGACCGGCGACCAGGAGGTTCCGTACATGGCTTCGTGCACGACGACCGACAAGCCCAGCCGCTCCGTGGGACGCCACTTGGCCGACAGGGAGCCGTCGAGTTCGATGCGTCCCTTGTCATAGCCGACGACGGCCTTGTCGCCCTGCTGGCGGATGATGTTCTTGTCGGCGCTTTCGACGAAGTGCTGGTGTGCCGACAGCCCGGCCGTGAAGAACCATTTGCCGCCGACGGAATACTCTCCGTCAGCCTGCCCGTAGAGGGTGTTGATCCTGCTCCGCGAACGGGTCATGGCCTCCAGGATGCCGTTGCCCTTGTCGCGCCGGTAGTCGTAGGCCGTCCACGAATGCACGTATCCGGCTTTCGCCGCCGCCTTCCAGTTCCGGCGGTAGTGGTCCCACGAGAGGACGCTGCGCAGGGTGTGTTCGCGCTGGCGGTTTTCGAACTGCGTGTCGTCGGCGTAGTCGGTCGTCAGCAGGGGCAGTTCCCGGTTGGAATTGATGTACCAGGCGTTCAGCCCGAAGCGGTCGCCTTTCCCGGTGTTGTAGTAGACCTCCTGCAACACGTGCACGTCGTCGAACGCGCCGCTCTTGTTGCGTTCGGTGGGATAGTACGACCCGACGATGTTCATCTCGTCGTCGTAGATGTTCTCCTTCTTGTCGCGGTTGCGGTACTTGTAGTCGTTGGCCGAGGACTGGTAGACGGCGCGGGTTGATACCTGCCAGCGCTCGTCGCCCCATGTCAGGCGCAGGAATTCGTCGAAAGTACGGAACATGCCGATGCCCTGGATATATTGCAGCCCGAATCCGTCGGCCGCCGCCGGCGCAGTCGAGAGCTTCACCAGTCCGCCCAGTCCGCCGCCCGTCTCGCTGACCGACGAGGTTCCGTGGAGCAGCGAGGCGTCGTCGATGAAATAGGAGGGGATCATCGAAAAGTCGGTCATGCCCAGCATCGGGTTGTTGATGCGCATGCCGTTCCACGTCACCTGCGTATGCGACGGACCCGTGCCGCGGAACGATACCGTGGAGAGGGTCGCGCGGCCGTACTGCTTGACGAAAACCGGTGTGTTGAACGTCAGCGCGTCGGCCATCGAGAGGGCGATGTTCTCCTTGAGGATCGCCGAGTCGAGTTTCGTCTCCTCGACGCCGATGCTTTTCATCGGACGCCGGCCCCAGACCGGAACCTCCC
>ENA-ORRN01002993-ORRN01002993.1-human-gut-metagenome-genome-assembly--contig:-NODE-2993-length-10217-cov-19.288723_pt1 | contig 10217 bp, 12 predicted proteins | sample MGYA00242174_ERZ509132 | MGnify/ENA primary metagenome ERZ509132 (study PRJEB26280, sample SAMEA2338671) | human gut metagenome | biome: human gut; feature: human-associated habitat; material: faeces...
GCAGCCGCCGGAGCGGTGCTTAAGCCGTAAGGCGGGAATTGTGCGGTGTTGCCTTACGCCTCAAATACGCTCAAAATCCACCCTTACATTCCCCGCATTATTGGGCTCAGCTTTTTTTCGGCGGTGTTTTCCCTTATCACGCCGGTATTTTTCCAGGCAATCGGTGCGACAAAGGTCAGCGTGGCAATCTCTGTTATGCGGGAAATCATCTGCCTGATCTCCATTTTCTGGCTGTTGTCCCGTCTGGGGCTGGGGTGGACCTGGTGGGCGTTCCCGCTTTCCGAAACCATCTCCGGTGAGTTTGGTCTGGTTTTGTATCTGCGCTAGATCCACCGTTGGCCGGATGTGTAAAAAGTCAGGCTGCTGAAAAAGAATTTTGCGCGGCGGCAAAAACCCCCTTGACATCCCGGTATTAATATTGCATAATGAAACCAGCAAAAGGGAGTAGCGGACGCGCAGCGTCTGCAAGTTACGTCAAGACGGCTGACAGCCCGTAATTTGTATGAAATAACGCAAGACTTTTGCCGAGCATGGGTGTAGTACCCCTGCGCGGCGGAAGTCTTTTTCTTTTTGCTGTTTGTATTAAGATTGCATTAAAATAGGGAGGGCTATGGATGCAAGAACTGTTTGGAAATCTATGGAACCTGCAATGGCAGCAGGTGGTTATGTGGGGGATCGGCGGCCTGTTGATCTGGCTGGCGATCAAAAAGGAGATGGAGCCATCCTTGCTGCTGCCAATGGGCTTTGGGGCCATTCTCGTCAACCTGCCGCTGTCCGGTGCTGTTACCCAGGTGCTGTCCACCGGCACCGAGGTCGGCCCGCTGGATGTGCTGTTTGATGCTGGCATTGCCAACGAACTGTTCCCGTTGCTGCTGTTTGTGGGCATTGGTGCAATGATTGATTTTACACCGCTGCTTTCCAACCCCAAGCTGATGATTTTTGGGGCGGCGGCGCAGTTTGGCATCTTTTTCACGCTGGGAGCTGCGACTTTGATGGGCTTTGAACTCAAAGATGCCGCCTCCATTGCCGTGATCGGTGCGGCGGACGGGCCGACCTCCATCTTTGTGGCGAACTTTCTGGAATCCAACTATCTGGGGGCCATCATTGTGGCGGCGTATTCTTACATGGCGCTGGTGCCCATCATCCAGCCGCCGGTCATCCGGCTTGTGACGACCAAAAAAGAGCGCCTGATCCGCATGCCATATGCCGAAAAGCAAGTCAGCAAAACGGCAAAAATCCTGTTCCCCATCATTATTACCATGGTGGCTGGGCTGTTTGTGCCGCGCAGTGTGGCGCTGGTTGGCTTTTTGATGTTCGGCAACCTCATCCGGGAATGTGGTGTGCTGGACAGCCTGTCCGAAACCGCACAAAAGGTACTGGCAAACCTCATTACCCTGCTGCTGGGGCTGACGGTGGCATCCAAAATGCAGGCAGAGTATTTTTTGAATCGGCAGACCCTGATGATTCTGGCGCTGGGGCTGGTGGCCTTTGTGTTCGATACCATCGGCGGCGTGCTGGTGGCCAAGGTATATAACCTGTTTGCCAAACAAAAAATCAACCCCATGATCGGTGCAGCGGGCATTTCGGCATTCCCGATGTCGGCCCGTGTGGTGAACAAGATGGGCCTGCAGGAAGACAACCAGAACTTTTTGCTGATGCACGCCGTTGGGGTGAATGTATCCGGTCAGATCGCGTCCGTGATTGCGGGCGGTATGATTCTGACATTGTTTGCCTAAGGTGTATCTGAAAACAAAGAAAATGACGGATATTTTCGACTTTTCAGATACACTCTAAACAAAAGGGGAGAACAAGATGAATTTAACACTGTTTATGCAGGTGCTGCCCAAAGCGGGCCTTGGCTGGCTGGGTGTTTTTGCGGTAACAATTATCATTGTGGCGGCGGTGGAGCTGCTGGAGCATTTTACAAACCGAAAAAAGTAAAGTGTCCGATTTGCCGAACAACTCTGAAACCGTTTCCATTGGCGGAGATCTGCCGACGATGGGGGTTCTTAAAGGAAGGTAGGAGCATGGCGCAGCCACAGTGCGGCAAATCCCTCTCTTGAGGAAGGGATTATTTAACGTACAGGGCAAAATTTTATTGACAAACGCGGCGTTAAACGGTAAAATAAGAACAATCGCATTTATCCAGGGAGGAAAGTAGCCATGCCGCAGCAGATGGATGACGAGCTGCTGCAGCAGGCACAGGCTGGGGAGGAAAGCGCTATTGCCGCGCTGATCACCGCCATGATGCCTGCCATACGCAAAGGCGCCGCTGCCGTTGCAGCACCCGGCCTTGACTTTGACGATGCGGTGCAGGAAGGGCTGATTGGCCTGTTCCATGCCGTGCGCAGCTACCGGGCGGATAAAAAAGTCCCCTTTACCGCGTATGCCGCAGCCTGTATTGCCAACGCACAGCAGGATGCCCGCCGCAGTGCCACCCGCAAAAAGCATGCTCCGCTGAACAACAGTGTGCCCCTGCCGGAAAATTCTGCCGCGCCGGGGCCGGAAGAGCTTGCCATTGCCAACGAGCGCTGCGCCGCCGTGCTGGAACGTATCAACACGCAGCTTTCGCCCCTGGAACGCGGCAGTCTGCTTGCCAGTTTGGAGGGGCACACCGCCGCCCAGACAGCCCAACTGCTGCACTGCACCCCCAAAGCGGTGGAAAACGCCCTGATGCGCGCCCGCAAAAAGCTGCGCAGTGATGAAGTGCGAGAATGAATTTGGATTCAGGCGTTTTGGCCTGGACATATAAACAATGCCCCCAGTAGCTTAGCAATCAGTTCATTGGTGACCCCAAGCGTTGGTTGAAATTCTTCCGCGGGCAAGTAAACAAAGAGGAGATACCCACTATGTACGAAGACAAGACTTTGGTATGCAAAGATTGCGGCAAAGAGTTCGTTTGGACCGCCGGTGAGCAGGAGTTCTACGCAAGCCGTGGTTTCGAGAACCAGCCCCAGCGCTGCAAGGCATGCCGCGATGCCCGCAAGAACGCTACCCGTGGTGAGCGCCAGATGTTCGACGCCGTTTGCGCAAGCTGCGGCAAGACCTGCAAGGTGCCCTTCCAGCCGCGCGAAGACCGTCCGGTCTACTGCAGCGAGTGCTTCGCTAAGATGAAGCAGAACTGATTGTAACTGATTTGTTCTAAAAAGCAGCCTTTCCCGCAAGGGAGGGGCTGCTTTTTTTGTGTTTATAGAGCTTAAAGTAAATAACACTATTGACAATTATTATCCTTAATGCTATTATATACATATAATAAACGCTATGGTTGAAACAAAATAGTTAAAATGCAACAAACTGACTTAGAAAGGAGCAAGACATGACTAAAAAGACATTAAGTAGGTGTTTAACAACAATCGGCATGTTGGCTTTTGCAATTAGTATGGCGTTGCCGGCGGCTGCTCTAGAAGACAGAGCATTACCAACTTATCCATGTCCAAAATGTGGAACGACAATGACGACTTCGGTTGAAACTGGGTATGAATTTTTTACAACGCCATGTATCCATGGAAATGTAAATGCGCGAGATCAAAAATGCTTTGAGGTTAGTTATACCTATGCAGATTGCCCGGAATGCGGAACGCGTTCGATGATGAATCGTAACCAGATAAGAGATTTGGGTTGGACATGCCTGAAATAAGCAGAGGGGAGATGACAATAATGAAACGAAGATGGATAGTAATTATTTTTACTATTTGCTTTGGAATGGGAATGCTTTTGCCTGTTCATGCACAAGAAAAAGACAAAATTTGGGCCGGGACAAATAGCAAAATTGAAAAAATAGAAGAAGCACTTTATAAAGATTTTGATGATGATGTAAAAGAATATCAGAGTGGACATTCGAATGACGTAGCAGAACAAGTTGCGGGACAATGTATACAGTGCGGAAGTTTTGACATTAGGTACAAAACTCAAAACTCCTATTATGCACGTACAGCAGCATGTATGCATGGATATCATGCTGGACATGACGTAGTGAAGCAAGATATTTTGGTAAGATACGTAGAATGTCAGGTGTGTAGGTATCAGGAACATATAAGCAACACAAAGATTGGAGAACCATATATTGAATGCTATGGATTTAATTAGTATATGAGGGAATAAAGAAAGAGCATAAAATCAATGAAGAAAAGACTGTTGTTGATTTGTGGGATTCTTATACTTGTAGCAGTGATTGCTTTGGAAGCAACAAATGCAATGAACAAAGGTTCCACAAATACAGAAGAGGTCATAAGTAAACCTAATAAAATGGCAGAACCAGCACAAAGCACGGCGGAATCGGCGTTGCCGGAACCAGTGCTGCAGGGGAGAAAGGTCAATATGGATGATGCAATGTGGGAAGATGCAATCAACGAATTAGATGAATACATCGACCAACAGATTGGAGAAAATTAAAAGAATAGGATCGTGTGCCGGGTCTGGCGCGGCGCTGTTTTGTGTGCGGCGCGAACCAGAACCCGGCCTTTTGACATATTGCCCAAAAGTTGACACAAAAATACAAAAAATCCTTCTTGGTGCAACATTTCGTGTTGTGTTGACACCATTGTCCCGGCATGGTACAATAATTAAAATCATATGTGAAAGGGTGAACTGTGCCATGGTATCCATCCGCGAAGGCTTGTCCTGCTGCGATAAAACCCACGGTGCAGTGTTTCTTCCCCACGCTGTATCAGGTGCTTCTTTTTGACTTTTCCTCTTTTGGGGAAAAGTTATTTTTTTGCCTGCGCGGCTATGCCGCGCAATCGCGCGAAGCGCGGTGCAAAAACAGCCGGAGCGCAGAGCGAGGATGTTCCTCTGTTCACCCGCCGCCGAACAGGCGGCGAATGGGTGGAGGTAGCAACCCTGCCCCACCACCAACAGGCTATCGCCGCGCAATCGCGCGAAGCGCGGTGCAAAAAACAGCCGGAGCGCAGAGCGAGGATGTTCCTCTGTTCACCCGCCGCCGAACAGGCGGCGAATGGGTGGAGGTAGCAACCCTGCCCCACCACCAACAGGCTATCGCCGCGCAATCGCGCGAAGCGTGGTGCAAAAACAGCCGGAGCGCAGAGCGCTGCGCCCGCAAGCGCGTTTCGGAGCGCAACCGCCGCAGGCGGCACTTGGCGCGGAGATAGGATGTTCCTCTGTTCGCCCGCCGCCGAACAGGCGGCGAATGGGTGGAGGCAGCAACCCTGCACCACCGCCAACAAGCTATCGCCACGCCGCGCAAAGTTGGCACTTAACGTGAGGATAGGCTGTTCCTGCCGCGCCCACAACCACCACAAATTCTCACACAGAATCTTGTAACCCCACACCAAAAGGAGGGCCAGCCATGCTGATTAAAAATGCACGGGACTACGAGGGCCGCATCTGCGATTATCTGATCGCGGACGGCAAAATTAGAGCAATCGGAACCGACCTGCCGGAAGCAGGCGAGGTGATCAATGCAAAAGGGCTGACCATTCTGCCCGCGTTTATTGATACCCACTGCCATTGGCGTACCCCCGGCTTTGAATATAAAGAGGATATTGCCACCGGCTCTGCGGCTGCAGCGGCAGGCGGATATACTTTCGTCAACCTGATGCCCAACACCAAGCCGATCTGCTCTTCGGCAGAGATCGTGCATGAGGTGGAGGAGAAAGCGCGCGAGATTGGCCTGTGTGATGCCAACCAGACCGTTTCCATTACCAAAAACTTTGACGGCCACACCATTGACCATCTGCTGGACCTGCCGGATGATATCAAGTTTATCACCGAGGACGGCAACGGCGTGATGAATAACGCCACGATGGCTCGCGTGTTTGCTGTGGCAGCCGAGCGCGGTCTGACCGTGATGTCCCACGCAGAGGACCGCGAGATCAGCCCGTGGGATTACCGCCTGGCCGAAAACATTGAGACGGTGCGCAACTGCCACCTGGCCGAATATTACGGCACCCGCCTGCATATGTGCCATGTTTCCACCAAAGAATCTGTGGATATGGTGCGCCAGAGCCGCCGCCGCGGTGCAATGGTCAGCTGCGAAGTGACCCCGCACCACCTGTGGTTCGATGATTCCCGCCTGCAGTATAAGGTCAACCCACCCATCCGCAAGGCGGACGATGTGGCCGCCCTGGTGACGGCAATTAAGGATGGCACAGTCAGCTGCATCGGCACCGACCACGCCCCCCACAGCGCCGAGGATAAAGCCAAGGGCGCTGCCGGTATGGTTGGGCTGGAAACCGCCTTTGCCGTGTGCTACACCAAATTGTGCCGCATGGAGGGCTTGCCGCTGGAAATGCTGAGCTTTTTGATGAGCTCCGGCCCCGCTCAGGTGCTTGGCCTGGATGAGCATAAGGGCCGCCTGGTGCCCGGCTTTGATGCCGATATTGTTCTGGTGGATACCGACCACATGTTTACCGTACATGCGGACGAGCTGCACAGTAAGAGCAAAAACTGCCCCTATGACGGCGAAAGCTTCTATGGCCAGGTCATGATGACCATCAAGGGCGGCAAAGTGACCTACCAGAAAGATAAACAGTAACCCGCAGCAAGGTTTGAACGAGCTTTTTTGATACAGAAAACGGAGGAACAGCAATGACCAACATGGATAAACTGTATGCCAGCGTGGCAGCCAACGGCCCGGTGTGCGTGGGTCTGGATACCGAGTTCAGCTACCTGCCCGCCGATGTGGTGGACTGCACCAAGACTGCCGGTGAAAATGTGGTGGAATTCAACCGCCGCATTATTGAAGCCACCAAGGCTTCCGCAGGCTGCTACAAGGTTCAGATCGCTTATTATGAATCCCTTGGTCTGGATGGCATGCGCGCTTACGCCGAAACCCTGAAGATGGTGCGCGCCACCGGCCTGCCGGTCATTGCCGATATCAAGCGCGGCGATATTGCCAAAACCGCCGAGATGTACGCCAAGGCACACTTTACCGGCGACTTTGAGGCTGATATCATCACGCTGGCCCCCTATATGGGCCTGGATTCCATCAGCCCCTACCTGCCGTACTGCAAGGAACAGGGCAAGGGCCTGTTTGTACTGTGCCGCACCTCCAACCCCGGCGCAAAAGATTTTGAGTATAAAAAGCTGGAGGACGGCCGCCATGTGTACGACCTGGTGGGCGACAGCCTGAGCGAGCTGGGCAGGGATTACATCGGCGAATCTGGTTATTCCAGCATCGGTCTGGTCATCGGCGGCACCCATACCGAGGAAGCAACCGCCATCCGCGCTGCTTACCCCCAGACCTTCTTCCTGATCCCCGGCTATGGCGCACAGGGCGGCAAAGCTGCCGATATTGCCCAGTATATGAACAACAGCAACGGCGGTGTGGTCAACTCCAGCCGCGGCATCCTGCTGGCTTACAAAAAGCAGCCCGGCGTTGCCTTTGATGAAGCTGCTTATAATGAATGCGTGCGAATGAAGGAGGATATCCAGGGTGAATGCAACAAGCTGTAAGGTAACGGTCCTGCGCCAGAGTACCGTTGCAGCGGATATCCGCTGCCTGACGGTGCAGTGGCCGGATGCCAGCCGCCCGGCCAAGGCGGGGAAGTTCTTTATGCTGCGCGCCTGGGCTGCCAACGAAACGCCCATCCTGTCCCGCCCCATCAGCGTGCATGATTTTGACGCCGCGACCGGCGCACTGACTTTCCTGTATCAGGTCAAGGGTGAGGGAACCCAGAAGCTGGCCGCCCTGAAAGAGGGCGACACCCTGACGGTGACCGGCCCATGCGGCAACGGATTTGATGTGGCCGCGATCACCCGGGCGGCAGGCGGCAAAAACGGCAAGATCGCTGTTGTGGGCGGCGGTATTGGCACCGCGCCGCTGCTGCAGCTCTGCAAGGAGCTGGCTGCGGCGGGCTGCAAGCCGGAACTGTACTGCGGCTTCCGTGATGAGCCCTATGGGCTGGAAGCTTTCCTGCCTTACTGCGCCGCCATCAGCATTGCAACGGATTCCGGCGCGGTGGGTTACCACGGCCTGGTAACTGGCATCCTGCACCCGGAACAGTTCGCCATGGTGCTGACCTGCGGCCCCATGGTGATGATGCGCGGCGTATACCAGCTGTGCGCCCAGAGCGGCACGCCCTGCGTGGCCAGCCTGGAACGCAAGATGGCCTGTGGCCTTGGCGCCTGCCTGGGCTGCACCTGCCGCACCAAGGTGGGGGCCAAGACCGTATGTAAAGACGGCCCCGTGTTCAAAGCTGAGGAGGTGTTTGACTGATGGCAGACCTTCGCGTAAATCTGTTTGGCAAGCAGCTGGCCGGCCCGGTCATTGCCGCTTCCGGCACCTTTGGTTTCGGCCCGGAATATGCAGGCATTGAGGACCTGCGCGTGCTGGGCGGCATTTCCGGCAAAGGCCTGACGTTGAACGGTCAGCCCGGCAACGACGGCGAGCGCCTGCTGGAAACTCCCTCCGGCCTGATGAACTCCATCGGCCTGCAGAACCCCGGCGTGCAGCACTTTATTGAAAACGAGCTGCCCGCCATGAAAACCTGCGGCACCTCCGTCTGGGTCAACCTGGGCGGCCATACCATTGAGGAAAACGTGGAGGGCGTGCAGAAGCTGTGCGCCGCAGGCATTGATGTGCTGGAACTGAACATCAGCTGCCCCAACGTCAAGCAGGGCGGCCTGGCGTTCGGCATCCGCGCCAAGGACGCCGAAGAGGTGGTTTCCGCTGTGCGCAAAGTGTGCACTGTGCCGCTGGTGGTCAAGCTCAGCCCCCAGGCAGAGAGCATCCCCGATATGTGCAAGGCTGTGGAAGCTGCCGGTGCCGATGGCATCAGCCTGTGCAATACCTTCCAGGCCTGCGCCATTGATCTGGAAAAGCGCCGCCCGGTGTTCAACAACACCTTTGCCGGGCTTTCCGGCCCGGCCATCCGCCCCATTGCACTGCGCATGGTGTGGCAGGCTGTGGGGGCCGTCAATATCCCGGTCATCGGGCTGGGCGGCATCCTGACCGGCCGCGATGCGCTGGAGTTCATCATGGCCGGTGCCGCCGCCGTTCAGGTGGGCACCGCAAACTTCCTGGACCCGAAAGCCTGCACTCGCATTACTGCCGAGATTGGGGAATGGATGGACGCCCACGGCGTGAAAACGCTGGATGAGATCCGCGGGTGCGCGAGAGGATAAGCGGGTTAAAGAACAGAGGGCAATACCGCACAATTCTAAGTGCCGATACGGCGAGCGAGGTGCGGCAGATGCCGTGCCGCAGCTGCCGGAGCGGTGCTTAAGCCGCAAGGCGGGAATTGTGCGGTGTTGCCAGAGAATAAAGAATAATGAAAAAATGGTGGCGTGCGCACCGTGTGGCGGTCCACCACAAGGTTTCTTTATTATTTATTCATTATTTTTTGAATTTACCTGTATAAACATTCAGGATGTTGCGATTTTATGCAACTTGTGGTATAGTAAAACAGCTTTTATAAACGGAGGAAAGTATCATGGCAAGAGAATCGATCGAAGTTTTGAAGGAATGTGAAGCATTTTTGGAGGGGCACTTCCTCCTTTCGTCCGGCCGTCATTCCGGCGCATACTGCCAGATGGCCTATCTGCAGCAGTACCCGGATAAGTGTGCCGAGGTTATGGCTCATGTGGCAGAAAAGCTGAAGGATACTGATGTTGACGTTATCGTTGGCCCTGCCATGGGCGGCATTGTGTATGCTTACGAGCTGGGCCGCCAGCTGGGCAAGCGCGCCATCTTTACCGAGCGCGTGGATAACGTGATGACTCTCAAGCGCTTTGCCATCCATCCGGGCGAGCGCTGCATCATCGCCGAGGATGTTGTGACCACCGGTGTTTCCAGCCTGGAAACCAAGCGCGTCATCGAAGAAGCCGGCGGTATCTGCCTGGGCATCACCTGCGTGGTGGACCGTACCCGCCCCGAAGCTCCGTCCCCGATCCCCATCCTGGCCAGTGCCCTGAAGCTGGATCTGCCCAACTATGCTCCCGAAGAATGCCCCATCTGCAAGGAGGGCAAGTTGCCCCTGGTCCACCTGGGCAGCCGCAAAATGAAGGAAGCAGCAAAGCAGACGCTGTAAAAGAGTTAGGAGTTAGGCAGTAGGAGTTATTGCGTGGGAGATAGGCTCTGCGCGGACGGAAACGGCCTTGGCTGTTTCAAAAGGCGGGCGCACGGTGTGCGCCCGACCATAAACTACTAACTCCTCACTCCTACTTCATAAGGCAATACCGCACAATTCCCGCCTAACGGCTCAAGCACCGCTTCGGCGGCTGCGGCACGGCATCTGCGTTGCCAAAATGCTCGATAA
>ENA-ORRN01003008-ORRN01003008.1-human-gut-metagenome-genome-assembly--contig:-NODE-3008-length-10188-cov-5.250765_pt1 | contig 10188 bp, 6 predicted proteins | sample MGYA00242174_ERZ509132 | MGnify/ENA primary metagenome ERZ509132 (study PRJEB26280, sample SAMEA2338671) | human gut metagenome | biome: human gut; feature: human-associated habitat; material: faeces...
GGGAGAGCACTCCCCCGAACGGTAGTCCACCCGCGCCGTAGCGGAAGCGTAGTTCACATGCGCAGACTCGACGCCCGGCAGGCCGTTGAGCGCCTTATCGACCCGGACTGCGCACGAAGCGCAGCTCATGCCTGCGACCGGGAACGTATTCGTGACGATCTTACTCTTTTCCATGGGAACAAAGGTAAGGTCCCGGCACGCTCCGGGTGTTACAGAATTATGGATATGATTTATACCTACACTTCATCCAGCGGTTTCAGGCCGCGTCCTTTCAGCCGGCGGAATTCAGTGGGCGACATCCCGGTCTGGGCGCGGAACTGGGCGCTGAGGTGCGCCACGCTCGAATAACGGAGTTTGTCGGCGATCTCGCTGACGGTCAGGTCGCCGTAGGCCAGCAGTTCCTTGACCCGCTCGATCCGCTGGGCGAGGAAGTATTTCTCGATGCTGATGCCGTTGACCTCCGAAAAGAGCTTGCTCAACGCACTGTAATCACGGTGGCAGCGTTCGCGCAGGTAATCCGACAGGTTGACTTTCGAGGCATCTTCGCTGTAATGCACCAATTCGATCACGGCCGTCCGGATCTGCTCGATGAGGCGCATCCGGCTGTCGTCGATCAGTTCGAACCCGTAGGCTTCGAGCAGTTTGCGGAACGCCTCCCGCTGCTCCCGGCCGGGCTTCTCCTGCACGACGACCGTTCCCAGTCCGACATCGAGGGGCGTGAACCCCGCTTTTTCGAGCAGCCGGGTGACGACCAGAATGCAGCGGTTGCAAACCATGTTTTTGATATAAAAGACGTTCTCCCGTTCCATAACCGCATTCGTTTTATCCGTAAATATAACACAAAAACGATTCCGTCCCGCCGACCGTCTTCCAGCCTTTCAGGTTCCGGCCGTTGAAAAGCGTCGGCCACGGGACCTGCGCTCCGACGAAGGTGCAGGGTCCCCAACAGTGCAAGAGTCTCTTTTTCCTATCAGTCGGGCAGTTTTGATCGTACGAATATAGTCTATTTTTTTCGGGTCTTCAGCCTGTTCCCCTGCAAAATTAACCTCTGACCCGCTCCGTATTCCGAAAAAGTTTCGTAACTTCGGCACAGCAAACCCATAGACGAAGCCATGAAACATGCGCACATCCTGCTGCTGCTCCCTTGCGGCATGCTGCCGCCGCTCGCCGGGGCGCAGCGCACGGAGCCGCCCGGCCGGTTCGACATCGCACCGGAATAACCACCCCGAAAACAAGCAAACCAACCAAAAACAACCATGAAGAAAACCGCAATCACCCTCTTTTTCCTGCTTCAGGCCGCGTGTCTGTTTTCGCAGATCCCCCGCCCGGAATATCCCCGCCCGCAGTTCGAGCGGACGGACTGGATCAACCTGAACGGCGAATGGACCTACACGTTCGATTTCGGCGCAAGCGGCCTGGAACGCGGCTACGCCGGCTCGAAGGGATTCGACGGCAAAATCATCGTGCCGTTCGCCCCGGAGAGCAAGCTCTCGGGCGTCGGCCACACGGACTTCATAGGCCGCATCTGGTACCAGCGTACGATCGACATTCCGGCAGACTGGTCGGGACGCAACGTGATGCTCAACTTCGGAGCCGTGTACTACACCTCCGAGGTGTATGTCGACGGCCGCTTCGTCGGACGCCACTTCGGAGGCAGCACGTCGTTCTCCTACGACATCACCGCATTCGTGAAGCCGGGCGGCAGCCACAGTCTGGTCGTCTTCGCCACGAGCGACCTGCGCAGCGGCAAACAGACTGCCGGCAAACAGTCGCTGCAATACGCCTCGCACAGTTGCGACTACACCCGCACGACAGGCATCTGGCAGACGGTGTGGATGGAGGCCGTGGCTCCCGAGGCCCTCGCACGCGTCCAAATGACGACCGACATCGACCAGCAGCAGCTGATCGTCGCCCCGCAGTTCTTCCGGGAAAGCCCGAACACGCTCCGGGTGACCCTTCGGGACGGCGGCAAGGTCGTCGGCACGCGGCAGGTCCGGGCGTCGAACAGCAGCGTCGTCGTCATCCCGGTCAAAAAGGCCCGGCTTTGGAGTCCCGAAGACCCGTTCCTCTACGACCTGACCTACGAGGTGGTCGCCCCCGACGGCCAGGTGCTCGACGCCGTGAAATCCTATGTCGGGATGCGCAAGGTCCACATCGAAGGCAACAAAATCTACCTCAACAACGAACCCTATTACCAGCGGCTGGTGCTCGACCAGGGTTTCTACCCCGACGGTATCTGGACCGCCCCGTCGGACGACGCCCTGCGCCGCGACATCGAGCTGGGACTGGCCGCCGGGTTCAACGGCGCACGCCTGCATCAGAAGGTTTTCGAGGAACGCTACTATTACTGGGCCGACAGACTCGGCTACATCACCTGGGGCGAAAGCCCCAGCTGGGGAATGGATGCCAACGACGTGGAAACGGCCCGCAACTTCCTCTCCGAGTGGGCCGAATGCGTGGTCCGCGACCGGAACCACCCCTCGCTGCTGACGTGGACGCCGATGAACGAGGAGTGGTGGCCCGACAACACGCAGTTCCCGCGCTTCGCCTCCGACGTCTACGACCTGACGGGACGCCTCGACCCGACGCGCCCCGTCAACACCGTCAGCGGCGGCGCCGTCGTCAGGACCGACATCTGGGCCGTCCACAATTACGAGCAGAACCCGGCCAAACTGAAAGAGAAAATCTTCAGCGACGGCACGTTCTTCCATCCCCACCTGCGGACGACCCGCGACCAGACGCGCAACATCGGATTCAACGAGGTGAAGGCGACCGCAAACTACGCCTGGCCGCAGTACGATGGCTCGTGCCCCTACCTGGTCGATGAATTCGGCGGCATCAAATGGGTGAAGGACCAGGAGAAGCAGGCCACGGATTCCCAGACCGAATCGTGGGGTTACGGACAGGCGCCCCGTACGCTCGAAGAGTTCTACACGCGGCTCGAAGGCCAGGTAGACGCGCTGCTCTCGCTCTCCGGACAGGTGTGGGGCTATTGCTACACCCAGCTCACGGACGTGGAACAGGAACAGAACGGCATCTATTGCTACGACCGCTCGGCCAAGTTCGACATGGACCGGATCAAGGCCATTTTCAGCAAACGCCCGGAACATCCCGCCCGATAACGCGCCGGACAGCCGCCCGCCCGAATGAAGCGCACCCCGAAATCCCTTTCCGGATTTTCGGGGTGCGCTTTTTATCCGGTTCGTCATCGTCCGCCCGCGGCAGAGCCTCGTGCACGAATGCGCCCGGAAACAGAAGGCGTCGCTGAATTTCTATTCGCGTGTTTTCCCGGTTTCAGAGTCTCGATATAAAGTATTCCTGCATATTCCAACGATATACCCTTGATGAACGCTGCAATTGGGAATGCTTCATGTCGGTGCGTCGCACGGCGAGTGGCGGACGGTCCGACATGCGACCTTCTGTTTTCGGCACCATGAACTCCCGAAGGCAAAAAGCCACAGCGCCGGCACACTCCGCAATAGCAACCGACGGTTTTTAAATTATTCACGAAATATAAAAAAAGTCTCCACGGAGTACGCGGAGACAATAGGTTGAAAACCTTCGGCATATAGCCTTATTGTGATAAGATGTAGAATTCTTACACCACAAATATAGTAAAAAAAGATGAATTTCTGCAATTTTTTATTTAATTTTACAGAAAACACTTTCTTCATATGGCAAAAGTATTGGGTTTGGACCTTGGCACCAACTCACTGGGATGGGCCCTTGTCGATGAATCGGAGAACGAATATACGCTGATTGACAAAGGTGTAGACATTTTCCAGGAGGGAGTTGCCCGCGACAAAAACAATGAAAAACCTGCCGTTCAGGATCGGACGAGCGCCCGGGCACTGCGCCGCCACTATTTCCGGCGGCGTCTGCGAAAAATCGAACTGCTCAAAATACTCATCCGTTACGACCTTTGCCCGCCGTTGCCCGAGGAGCTGTTGACCGCCTGGCAAAAAGAGAAACGTTACCCGCAGGACAATGAATTCCTCCGTTGGCAGCGAACCGACGACAATGGGGATCGAAATCCTTACCACGATCGTTATGTAGCCCTGTCCGAGCGGCTCGATCTCGGGAATCGCACACAGCGCTGGCTGCTTGGCCGGGCGCTTTATCATTTGGCACAGCGACGCGGATTCCTCAGCAATCGCAAGGAAGCAGGAAATGAGAAAGAAGACGGCACGGTCAAGGAGTGTATCAAAAATCTGTCGGCTGAAATAGCAGCGGCAGGGTGTCGGTACCTCGGAGAATATTTCTACGGACTGTACCAACACAAGGAACGAATCCGCGACAAATACACCTCGCGCAACGAACACTACCTGGCCGAGTTCAATGCCATCTGCGACCGGCAGCAATTGCCCGACGAATGGCGTAAGGCGCTGCATCGGGCAATCTTTTTCCAGCGCGACCTCAAATCGCAGAAGGGGTCAGTCGGCCGATGCACCTTCGAGCCGACGAAGAGTCGGTGCCCCGTTTCGCATCCCCGTTTTGAGGAGTTCCGGATGCTGTCGTTCGTCAACAACATCCGGATTACAGGACCGGGCGACAATGCTCCACGACCTTTGACACAGGAAGAGTTCGAGACGATTCGTTCGCTCTTCTTCCGGAAAAGCAAGCCTTATTTCGATTTCGAAGAGATCGCCCGCAGAATCGCCGGCAAAGGGAAATATGCCTGCAAAGAGGAGCGTACAGAAGCTCCTTATCGTTTCAATTTCGCCCGCACGGCCACCGTATCGGGATGCCCCGTCACGGCATCGCTGCAAGCGATCTTCGGAGACGACTGGATTACGGAGATTCGCAGCCTTTACCTGCTTGGAGCAGGAAAAAACGAGGACCAGATGTTGAATGACGTATGGCACGCCCTCTTTTCGTTCAACGACGAAGGTCGGCTGCGTAGCTGGGCCTGCGAAAAATTGCAACTCACGGATGAACAAGCCAAAGCGTTTGCAGCCATCAAACTCCCGCAGGATTACGCGGCGTTGAGCCTAAATGCCATCGGCAAGATTCTGGTCTATCTGCGCTGTGGCTATCGGTACGACGAGGCGGTATTCCTGGCCAACCTGCGGGCGGCACTTCCGAAGGAGGTCTATGCCGACGAAAGCCGTCGGCATGAAATCGAACAGGACATCGCCTCGCTGCTGCTTGACTACAAGCGAAATCCGTATAACAAGTTCGATTCAAAGGAGCACCGCATTGCCGACTATTTCAGCGATCATGGATTGGATGCCTCTCGTCTGATCCGTCTTTATCATCCCTCGAAAATCGAGACCTATCCGGATGCGCAACCCAAGGCAAATGGCATTCTGCAACTCGGCTCTCCACGTACTGCGACCATTCGCAACCCGATGGCCATGCGGGCCCTGTTCCGATTGCGCAACCTGATAAACACGCTGTTACGCGAAGGCAGGATCGACCGAGACACGAAGATCCGGATTGAATTCGCCCGCGGACTCAATGATGCGAACAGGCGGAAGGCCATCGAGCAGTATCAGCGGGAACGGGAGGTTGAGAATCGGAAATATGCCGAAGAGATCCACAGCCAGTATGCCGCCGAAACCGGCCGCGAGATAAAACCCTCGGACGACGAAGTGCTGAAATACCGGCTGTGGGAAGAACAGCAGCACGTCTGTCCCTATACCGGGCGGCAAATCCGCATTTCGGACTTCGTCGGGTCGGCTCCGGATTTCGACATCGAGCACACGCTCCCGCAGGCTCGCGGCGGCGATGACTCGCAGATGAACAAGACGCTCTGCGAAAACCGGTTCAACCGGGAGACAAAACGGGCGAAACTGCCGGCCGAGTTGTCCAACCATGTCGAGATCATGGAGCGGATCGAATCGTTTGGCTGGCGGGAAAAAATGGAGAGTCTGCAAAAGCAGATTGAAGCCCAGGTTCGCAGGAGCAAAAGCGCAGCGATTAAATCCGAAAAGGACGACGCCATTCAGCGCCGTCACTATTTGCAGATGCAACTCGACTACTGGCGCGGGAAATACGAACGCTTCACCATGGCCGAGATTCCCGAAGGATTCAGCAATCGGCAGGGAGTCGACATCGGCATCATCGGCAAATATGCACGGCTCTATCTGAAGACGGTTTTTGACCGAATCTATACGGTCAAGGGTTCCACGACCGCCGCGTTCCGCAAGATGTGGGGACTGCAGGAGGAGTATGCCCGCAAGGAGCGCACGAACCACGTCCACCACTGCATCGACGCCATCACGATCGCCTGTATCGGCCGCCGGGAGTACGACCGCTGGGCGCAATATGTCGCCGACGAGGAGCGATACGGCTACGGCGAAAGCGGCAAACCCCGCTTCGAGAAACCCTGGCCGACCTTTACCGAAGATGTCAAGGCGGCGGCCGACGAACTGCTCGTTGCCCACCACACGCCCGACAACATGACCAAACAGACGCGCAGGAAGTTACGGGTTCGCGGCCGGATAAAGTTGAATGCCGACGGGGAACCAATCTACCAGCAAGGAGACACGGCTCGCTGCCGGTTGCATCAGGATACCTTCTACGGCGCTATTAAGCAGGATGGAGAGATCCGCTATGTCATCCGCAAATCGCTCGCGCAGTTACAGCCGACGGACATCGACAAGATTATCGACGATGCAGTCCGGGATCGCGTACGGGAGGCAATCGACGAGGTCGGATTCAAGACGGCGATGAATCCCGATGAATACACGATCTGGATGAACCGGGAAAAGGGCATTCCCATCCGCAAGGTGCGGATCTTCACACCGAGTGTCAAACATCCGATCGCGCTAAAAAAACAGCGCGACCTATCTGCAAAAGAGTACAAGCGGGATTATCATGTCGTAAATGAGGGGAACTATTGCACGGTCATCTATGAGGGCCAGGACAAAAAGGGCAAAACGAAACGCACCTTTGAACTCGTCAGCAACCTCGAAGCTGCCCAATATTTCAAAGCCAGCGCTGACCGGGAAGCCCGCCCCGATCTGGTACCGCAGACCGACACGAACGGTTTCCCCTTGAAATACATCTTAAAAACGGGGACCATGGTCCTGTTTTATGAAAATACCCCGGCAGAACTTTATGAATGTACCCGCAAGGAGTTGGTAAAACGACTCTACAAGGTAACAGCAATGGCTGCAGAAGGACGGGTACAGTTCCTCTTTCATCAGGAGGCCCGAGATCAGAAAACACTTACCTCCTTATATGGAGCTGGGACCTCTCAATTCTGCCAATCCAATCCATCACCGAAATTGCGCCTCAGCGTTTCCAATTTTAACATGTTGGTGGAAGGTTATGATTTCGAACTGACCGTAACGGGCGAGATAAAATTCAAAGATGACCGGCCATGCTGAAACGAACCTTGTTTTTTTCGACACCCTACTGTTTGAGCCTGCGCAACGGCCAGATGATCATCCACACGCGCGAGGCCCCCGACCAACGGAAAAGCATCCCGATCGAGGATATCGGCTTCGTGGTGCTGGAGGACCAGCAGACCTCCATCACGCTGCCGCTCTTGAATGCGCTGTCGGACAACAACGTGGCAGTTATCCTGTGCGGAGAGAACCGAATGCCGAACGCCTTGTTGATGAATTTGGATTCAAACAGAACGCAAGGTGAACATTATCGGATGCAGATCGCTGCATCCGAACCGCTGAAGAAGGGCCTTTGGAAACAGATCGTCGAGACCAAAATCCGCAACCAGGCTGCCTTGCTGCGGAAGCTGGGGTATGACGGAGACAAACTGAAACCCTGCTACATGAATGTCAAGAGCGCCGACGCCGACAACCGGGAGGGCATAGCAGCGAGAATCTACTGGTCAGAACTGTTCGGTGCCGAATTTTACCGTTCCCGCGAAGGTTCGCCGCCCAACAACCTGCTCAATTACGGCTATACGATCCTGCGAGCCGCCGTGGCCCGTGCGATCATGGGCTCCAGACTGTTCCCAGCATTCGGGATCTTCCATCGGAATCGTTACAACTCCTTTCCGCTGGCCGATGACGTAATGGAACCCTATCGACCGTATGTCGACGAATTGGTCTACCAACTTTACAGGAACGGGAATACACAACTGACCAAAAAGGTGAAAGGCGAACTGTTGCGGCTCCTGTTTGTCGATACTCGTTTCGACAAGGTTGTGCGACCTCTCGAAGTAGGACTTATGTTTTCAGCCTCTTCCCTGGCTAAATGCTTTGCTGGAACCCAAAAAAAGATTGCATATCCTTTATTGGAGTAGTCGAATGTCAGAAGTACGCTTGAATGCTTATCGAATCATGTGGTTGTTTGTCTTTTTTGATTTGCCAACCAATACAAAAACGGAACGACGTCATGCGGTGCAATTTCGCAAGGCGTTGGAAAAAGATGGTTTCACAATGATGCAGTATTCAGTCTATGTGCGCCATTGTGCATCGAAGGAGAATATGCAGGTTCACATTAAGCGGGTTCGACGATCGATGCCTCCGACAGGATTTACAAGTATTCTTGCTGTAACGGACAAACAGTATGGAGACATATTAAATTTTTGGGGTAAAAGCGAACGAGCAAAACCGGAAATTCCGCAACAATTGGAATTTTTCTGATAAATCGTTATTTTCGTTCTTTGAAATACGGAAAATGCATCAAACTGGCTTCGTCGGAACACCCGATCGTATTTTTATAGTGGCAGACAGCCCGTAAGTAACACTTTATCAATCAATATGAGGCCCGACGTTGTGGTTTGATGTAGAATTTCGATAAGATACAACGGGCTTTCAATTCCGATTGGATGGCGATTAGTTGTGGTTTGATGTAGAATTTCGATAAGATACAACATCTTTGAGACGGAAGAAATCCTCCCGACGTTGTGGTTTGATGTAGAATTTCGATAAGATACAACAGCGCATCTACGATACCGTAGACGCTATTCGTTGTGGTTTGATGTAGAATTTCGATAAGATACAACTTCCTGACCGAACAAGGCATACCCACCACCGTTGTGGTTTGATGTAGAATTTCGATAAGATACAACTTTTTCGGACGGAATATCAGCCGGCGAAGCGTTGTGGTTTGATGTAGAATTTCGATAAGATACAACAGTGACCGACGGCGCACTGCCTTTACATTTGTTGTGGTTTGATGTAGAATTTCGATAAGATACAACGCCCGATCCAAAGAGTTGGCCACCCTCTTCGTTGTGGTTTGATGTAGAATTTCGATAAGATACAACCAAACTGCCGGTGATGACGCTACGGGCAAAGTTGTGGTTTGATGTAGAATTTCGATAAGATACAACAGTATGTGTTTGTATAGCAGAATAGGGAAGTTGTGGTTTGATGTAGAATTTCGATAAGATACAACCTTTTACGCGTGCGTCCGGCGCCTCCGGCAGTTGTGGTTTGATGTAGAATTTCGATAAGATACAACACGAGGTTGCAGACTATGAACGATTTCCAGTTGTGGTTTGATGTAGAATTTCGATAAGATACAACGCCGTTGCGTTTCCTGCGCTTTTGAGGAAGTTGTGGTTTGATGTAGAATTTCGATAAGATACAACTTTTGGTCGTCGTCCAAATTAAGCCCAAAGTTGTGGTTTGATGTAGAATTTCGATAAGATACAACGTTAGTAAATGCGTATTACTGGGCGCTCAGTTGTGGTTTGATGTAGAATTTCGATAAGATACAACGCTTGGCGTTCTGCCCCTCGGCCTGCCAGGTTGTGGTTTGATGTAGAATTTCGATAAGATACAACCTTTTAGCCTGCGTATTTGCGTCGGCCATAGTTGTGGTTTGATGTAGAATTTCGATAAGATACAACCGATCGAAATTAAGGCCGCCGCGGTTCTTGTTGTGGTTTGATGTAGAATTTCGATAAGATACAACTCCGGCTTATTAACATAAGGTGAAGATTTGTTGTGGTTTGATGTAGAATTTCGATAAGATACAACAAGTAGGGTTGCAGCAGTTCGAAACAGCGTGTTGTGGTTTGATGTAGAATTTCGATAAGATACAACAGCCATAGTAATTTCGGACGATGTCCCAGGTTGTGGTTTGATGTAGAATTTCGATAAGATACAACATTACGCTGACGACGCAAGCAGTCCTCGCAGTTGTGGTTTGATGTAGAATTTCGATAAGATACAACTCAAACTGTTTTTGCCAGTTAGCATAAGAAGTTGTGGTTTGATGTAGAATTTCGATAAGATACAACGGAGACGTGATTACGTCCTC
>ENA-ORRN01003009-ORRN01003009.1-human-gut-metagenome-genome-assembly--contig:-NODE-3009-length-10185-cov-15.718954_pt1 | contig 10185 bp, 10 predicted proteins | sample MGYA00242174_ERZ509132 | MGnify/ENA primary metagenome ERZ509132 (study PRJEB26280, sample SAMEA2338671) | human gut metagenome | biome: human gut; feature: human-associated habitat; material: faeces...
CCCCCGGCCAGTACGGGGCCACCGTCAAGGGGTGCGCCCTGGCCGTCTCCGGTCTGACGGCCTCCGGCCTCACGGCCACCTCCGGCGTGCTGCAGGAGTCCGGCACCGTGGGCTATACCGTCACCGTCACCGACTCCCGGGGACTGGCCACAGTGCTGCGGGGCACAATCACGGTGCTGCCGTATGCCGCGCCGGGCATCCGATCCATCAGCGTGGCCCGCTGCGACGCAGACGGAGCAGACGATCCCGCCGGGGCCTATGCCCTGGTGTCCTTCGTGGGCGCGGTGTCCCCCCTGGGCGATCAGAATACGGCGGCATACGCCATCCGCTACCGGCCCCAGGGCGCAGATACCTGGAGCAGCCAGGCCGTCCCGGCCGCATCCGGGCAGTATGTGCCCAGCGCTTCCGGCATCATCCCCGCGGCCGTGGATACAGTGTTTGAGGTGTGCGTGTCCGCCACCGACGCTCTGAGCCGCACAGATAGCCTGATCGTGATCCTGCCCTCTGCACAGGTGCTGTTTCGCACCGCCCCCAATGCGGATGGGCTATCCATCGGGCAGTATCGCACGGAGTCCGGCGCTCTGATCGTGGGCGGCCTGATCGAGGCCCTGAAGCTCCCGGCAATGGCCGGGGTGTCCCTGGGCGGCACCGCCCTCCTCGACCTCCTGCACCCGGTTGGCAGCATCTACCAGTCCACAGATTCCACTTCCCCGGCGGAACTGTTCGGCGGGACGTGGGAGCAGGTCAAAGATGTATTCCTGCTGGCGGCGGGTGACTCCCACGCCGCTGGCAGTACCGGCGGCGAGGAGACCCACACGCTGACCAAAGCGGAGCTGCCGGACCACAACCACGCTTTCAAGTACACCGGGCAGTCCGTGACAACCGGCGTGAACGCCATCCGGCTGTATCAGGCCGCAAGCAATCAGTACAATGCGTATTCCGGCGGTCAGTCCTCCGATTGCGGGGACCAGGCCCACAACAATATGCCGCCGTACCTGGCCGTGTACACATGGCGCAGGACGGCATAAAGGAGGGAGTATATGCGAGAAATCAAAATCAAAGTCCGCGACAAGTGCGCCGAGGGCGAGGGCGTGATTATCTGTAACAACAGCGACTACACGGTGGTGTGGGACCTGGACGAGGAATGGACGCCTTACGGCACCAAGACCATGCGAGTGAACCTGGCGGACGGCACCTATCAGGACGTGGTGTTCACCGGAGACAATGCGGCCCTGCCGGTGCTGACTGCGTCCGGCTGGGTGTCCGTGGGCCTGTATGCCGGGGACCTGCACACCAGCCGGGCGGCCCGGCTTCTGGCCCTGTCCTCCGTGCTTACTCCCGGCGGTTCCCCTGCCGCCCCGGCGGAGGACGTATATGCGCAAATCATGGCCAAGCTCAACGAACTGTCCACGGTTTCACCGGAGGATATCGCCAAAGCCGTGAAGGACTACCTGGCGGAACACCCGGCGGCCTCTGCGTCCATGCGAGTGGAGGGTGGCTATATCCAGTTCTCCGGCGATGGGAAAACCTGGGAAAACGTGATTGCCCTGGCCGATCTGAAAGGCCCCAAGGGCGACACGGGCGCGGGGATGGACGTCACCGGGGCCACCGTCGGCCAGATCGCCAAAATCTCCGCCGTGGACGGCAACGGAGTACCCACGGCGTGGGAACCGGCGGATATGCCGAGCGGTGGAGGCGACGGAGAGTGGTTTTTTGCCGGCTCTGTCACGGCAGAGTCTGCGGGCATGGTGCTGAAGGTGTCAAATATACACGCAAAGCACATCCTTGTGTCGCTGTACGCAAGCTGCGATGATGATTCGAAAAGAACCTATGCCATCAGGCTAAATGACACAATCACCTATCTTCGCACCAGCGCTCTGCCCGGAAATGGTGAAAAACATCTTTGGGCGGTCGAGTTCGAACTTCTGACGGGTGGCGATGAGAATTATATTTACTGCCGAGTTATTCCGGATGAAAGCCACTACACCAGCAAATCAAATGACTTGGTCTCGAGTTTTTCCAGCACGGCTGTTCAAGGAACAATGTGGTACAAGGTAAACATAAGCGAGTTCAATTCGGTAGCATTCCTGTCTGGGAATGGGACCACTTCTGCGGGAAATATCATGAATGTCTGGTACAGATAAGGAGGGCGCAATATGAAAATTTGTGAAAACGGCGTCATCCGCGACATGACGCCCGAAGAAATCGCGGAAATGCAGCAGAACCAGCCGGAGACGGCATCCGAGTCGCTGACGAACGACAAAAAGCTGGAACTGATGCTTGCGGCAATCCCGGAGGAGCCGATGCCGGACAGCGAGCCGAAGCTGGGCTATAAGTGGCAGCCCATATACACGCCGTCCAGCGGATTTGCGTGGGAGCTTGTAGAGGACCCGACGGCACTGGGCACACAGAATAATCCCCGCTACTGGGTAATCGGCTTGGCAGTACGGCTTGGGCACTACTACACCACGGACGGCGTGACGCTGAAAATGGCGGTGAATGAGGGCGTGCCGGAGAGCTGGGATGATGCAGCATATTTTGAGGAGGCGACGTAATGGCCCTCACCAAGGTAACTTATGTGGACAATCAGACGGTCATCGATGCCGCCCAGCTGAATGCTATCCAGGATGAGATCATCCGGGTGGCGGAGGATGTGGACGCAACCCCCTCCCACCTGGAATCAACCCCCGAGAAAATCCCGGTATTTGGCGCAACCGGCAAAGTATACTGGCGCTCCCCCGAGGAACTAAAGGCCGATATGCACGCCGATTACACCGTCAACGTCAAGGACTTCGGGGCCAAGGGAGACGGCACCACCGATGATACAGCGGCCATTCAGGCGGCAATCGACTACGCCGTGGCCGCCGGGCGGCGCTCCGTTTACTTCCCGGCCGGGACATACATTGTCACCAGCCCCCTGCACGCCCAGGTTGAAACCGGCACCACCACGGTGGGCGGCAGCACCAAAAGCCGGTACACTTACGGCATGGGCCTGACGCTTCGGGGGGAGCAGGTGGGCAAGACGGTGCTGCGCAAGACCGGACAGACCACCTACACGATTCCGGCAAATAACAACATCAACGGCGGCAGTACTGTTGACACCACGCTGTTCTTCGGCGGAACCGAGGGCACGGGGCTGTACGTCTCCGACCTGTCCATCGAAAACGCCTCTACCGACGAGTGCTACGCCATCTATGCCACCCGGGCCAGGTGCATCCTGGAGCGGCTTAATGTGTGCACCAATAGCCACGGCATCTACCTTTACGGCTGGCTGAACAACCTGACGGACATCATCATTACCGCCAAGGAAAAGGGCCTGTGGGTGGCCAACGCCACTTCCACCGTGTGCAATAAGGTATTTGCTGCCGGGTGCAACAATCCCTATTACCTGGTATCCGCCTATTATTCCACCCTGATCTCCTGCTGTGCGGACAGCTGCACGGGCAGTATCTGGACCCTTAAGGGCAGTGTTACCATGAGTGGGTGTGGTTCTGAAAGCAAGGGCGCGGACCGGTATATCGACCTGCTGGATGACACCCGTGTTGACGCGCATGGGTTGTATTTGTACGACCTGGAAGCACCATCTGGCTCTACTGGGACCAACAAGGCCCTGCTCCGGATGGCCAGCCGCTGTGTCCTGAACGTGGACGGCATCCAGCTGGCTGGTACGGCCAGCACCCAGGGGGTGCAGAACGCCCTGCTGGAATGCGGCACCGCGTCGGTAACCTTTGCTGTGCAGGACGTCCTGCTGTTCAACAACGGCGCAAGGCCTCTGCTTCCGGCCCTGTGCAAGGGGTCCATCCCCACCGGGTCCCTGTTCCGGCTGCACTACGGGAGCTACAGCGGCTTCTACAAGTACACCGCCGATGGCCTGACGCCCACCATCGCTTTCACCGTGCCGGACGCCAGCGTCACCCCGGCCAAAACCACCTTTATCCAGCCCGCAGAGGGGCACTATGAGACCCAGCCCAATTACACCAACGTGCTGCCCAATGCGGAGACTCCACCCTCCGGGAATGCCCTGACAGCCCATGGCACGATACCGGGTATGCGCTACGGGGCTGGAACGCTGAATTCTCCTCCCGGCATGACGTCCTCGAATGTGGTCACCTCCTCCGGCTTTATCTCGGGGGTTAAGCCCGGCGACGTGATCCGGATCAGCGGGCTTTATATCGGCAGCACCAGCGAAAATTATGTGGGCTTTGCCAATGCCGGCAAGAACTTCATCGGCGGCACAAACGGCATAAACTTTGTCAAATCAGCCACCGACGTTTGGAATGCGACCATTGACGAGAACGCGCTGACCACCACTTTCACCATCCCGGAGAAGGATTCCGCCAACCGGTCCCTTGCCGACGTAGAATACCTCTATTTCTCCGGCAGGCCCAACACCAGCGGCCCGGTGATTGTCACCGTCAACGAGGAAATCGTTAACAAACAGGTGTGGGTGGGTACCCCCATGCAGTTCGGCAATGAGATCAAGCAGAACATGGCCAATGTTTTTGTGCAGGCCCCCAACGGCGCGCTGTACACCATCGCCGTGGACAACAGCGGCAATCTGTCGGCCAAGGCATTCACGCAGTAATCACGCCGCCCAAGGCGGCAGGAAAGGAGATTTTACAACATGAAAGAAAACACGATCAAGGCCGCGCTGGCGGCCGCGCTGGGGGCGCTGTGCGCCTACGGAGTGCAGCTGCTGGTGCCGGTGCTGGTGCTGGTGGTGGTGATGCTGCTGGACTACGCCACGGGCATGACCAAGGCATGGAACGCCGGGGAGCTGTCCTCCCGGGTGGGCCTGCGGGGCATCCTGAAAAAGGTGGGCTACTTGGTCATCGTCGGCGTGGCGGCTGTAGTGGACTGGCTGCTGCGCTACGGAGCCGACACCCTGGGCTGGGACTGGCCGGTGGAGTTCCTGTTTGCCAGCATCGTCATTATCTGGCTGGTGATCAACGAGCTGCTGTCCATCCTGGAGAATGTGTCGGCCATTGGTGCACCGGTGCCGGGCTTTTTGCAGGCCCTGCTGAAAAAGCTGAAGGTACACACCGAGGACACGGCGGCGGACAAGCTGCCGGGAGAGGAGGACGACAACAATGAGTAAGAAAGCTATGCTGTCCCAGCCCATGGCCGGGAAGTCTGATGCAGAAATCGTGGCTACCCGGGAGAAGGCTATTCATGCGCTGGAGTCTCGCGGCTACGAGATCGTGAACACTCTGTTCACGGACGAGTGGTATAGCCAGGAGAACATGGAGAAACGCGGCGTGGCGCAAATCCCGCTGTGCTTCCTGGCCAAGTCCCTTGAAAATATGAGCCTGTGCCACGCGGCGTATTTCTGCAAGGGCTGGGAGAGCGCCAGAGGCTGTCGCATTGAACACGCTGCGGCCCAGGCATACGGCCTGGATATCATCTATGAGGAGGACGACAATGAGTAAGCGAGTGTACATCAGCCCCAGCGACCAGACGGAAAACCGCTATGCCTGGGGCAATACCAATGAGCACGTCCAGTGCCAGAAGATCGCCGAGGCGGAGGCTGCCGCCCTGCGCCGCAGCGGCGTGGAGGTGCAGGTGGCGGCTCTGGGTTCCACCATGGCCCAGCGCTGCGCCCAGTCCAACAGTTTCGGCGCGGACATCCACAACTGCGTCCACACCAACGCCTGCAACAAGCAGGTCATGGGCACCCGACTGTTCTGCTTCGCAATCCCCGGCAAGGGGTACGACGCCTGCAAGGCGGTGTTCAACGAGCTGGCCCCGCTGTCCCCCGGCACGTCCGAGAACGTGCAGAAGAATCCCCAGCTGTACGAGGTGCGGACCCCGGCGGCTCCCACGGTGTACTGCGAGTGCGAGTTCCACGACACGATGGAGGGTGCCAAGTGGATCGTGGAGCACACCACAGAGATCGGCGAGGCCATCGCCAAGGGTCTGTGCAAGTACCTGGGTGTGGCCTTCGTCCCGGCTCAGACGCAGAAGCCTGCGGAGGACACCAAGGCCGACGCCGGCGATGTGCTGTACCGGGTCCAGGTGGGAGCCTTCGCCGTCCGCGCCAACGCCGAGAAGATGCTGGACCGCCTGAAAAAGGCCGGGTTTAGTGGGTTCATCGTGAAGGGAAAGAAGTAATATAAGGCCCCGGGGAGCTTCCCCGGGGCCTTTTGCGTCAATCACAGTCATCGCGCGATTGTTTGATCAGATTGTTGGCAGCTATTACATCCGTATTACGCCCAGGCTTATGCAATCCCGTCGCCTGGGCGAAAATGAAAAATCCCGAAACCGTTACGGTTTCAGGATTTTTCAGTGGTCCGAGTGTTGAGATTCGAACTCAAGGCCTCTTGAACCCCATTCAAGCGCGATACCAAACTTCGCCACACCCGGATAGCTGACTCGCTCGTGTCAGCTTGATTAATATACCACATTCACCCGGGGATTGCAAGCATTTTTTTGAAATTTTTTGGGTTTTTTCTGATGGAGCTTTAATACCCGTACCGCTTGCGCCCCACCACCAGGAAAATCGCCGTGGTGATCACGGCCATGACCTCCGCCGCCACGATGGAAAGCCAGATGCCGTCCAGTTTCCACAGAAGCGGGAAGGTCAGCACCGCCCCCACCTGGAACACCAGCGTCCGCAGAAAGGCGATGATGGCGGAGGTCAGCCCGTCGTTCAGGGCCGTGAAGAAGGACGAGCCATAGATGGCGAAGCCCGAGAACAGGAACGAGAAGGAGAAGATGCCGAAGGCGTGGGACGTCATGTCGAACAGGCCCGGGTCATAGCCCACATACAGCCGGGACAGGGGCGTAGCCAGCACCTGACCCGCCGCAAACATACACGCGGCGCACACGGCCAGCAGGCCCAGGCTGCGCCGCAGCAGGCCCTGCAGCTCCCGGCGGTTCTCCGCCCCCAGGTGATAGGACTCGATGGGGGCCACGCCCACGGAATAGCCGATATAGATGGCCTGGAAGATCATATTTACATACATCAGCACGCCGTAGGCCGAGATGCCGTCCTCCCCGGCGTACTTCATCAGCTGGGCGTTATACAGCATACTCACCAGGGACATGGACACGTTGCTCATAAACTCCGAGGAACCGTTGGAGCAGGTTTTTCCCAGGGCACGCAGGTCCAGGCGGCACTTTCCCAGCCGCAGCAGACTGCTGTTGGGGCGGGCGAAGTAGATCAGCGGCACCACGCCGCCGATGAACTGACTCAGGGCTGTGGCCGCCGCCGCACCTGCCGCGCCCCAGGAAAACACCGCCACGAACAGGGCGTCCAGCACCATATTGGTGACACCTGCCGCCACGGTGATATATAGCCCCAGCCGCGGCTTTTCCGCCGTGGCAAACAGGCACTGGAACTCATATTGCAGCACATAAAACGGCAGGGCGATGAGGTTGATGCGGCCATAGATCAGGGCCTGCTCCAGAAGCTCCCCCTCCGCCCCCATCAGCACCGCCGCCGGGCGCAGGATCAGAAAGCCCAGGGCCGCCAGCACCACGCCGATGGCCGCCGAGACGTACACGATCATGGAGAAGATGTCGTTGGCCCGTTCCCGGTCCCCCTGGCCCATGGTCTTGGCGATCAGGGCGCCGCCGCCGGTGCCGAACATGAACCCCACGCAGCCTAAGCCCAGCAGCACCGGGATGATAAGATTCACCGCCGCAAAGGGCGTCTTTCCCGCATAATTGGACACGAAGAAGCCGTCCACCACGCCGTAAATGGCGGTGAAGATCATCATGGTGATAGACGGCAGCGTAAACCGGATCAGCCTGCCGCAGGTGAAGTGGTCCGATAATTGAATGGACGCTTTGCTCATGATTCCTCCTTGATCTCCCGGGCCTTCTGGGCCAAGGCCTCCTGAAAGCGCCGGGTCAGCGCCAGATATTGCTCCACGTCCTCCTGGGGCCAGGCGGCGAACACCTGGTTTTCCGCCTGGATCACCCGCCGGGCGGTCCGCCGGGCCAGGGCCTCCCCCTCCGGCGTCAGGCAGACGTCCTTGCCCCGTCCGGCAGCCTCCAGATAGATCAGCCCGTCCCCCTCCATCCGCCGCAGGGCGGAGTTGACGGTCTGCTTGGTCATGTCGCTCCAATAGCAGATGTCCCGCAGGCGGCACCGGCCTCCGGCGTCGCACAGGGTATACAGCACCCCCATGACGCTGTCCGAAAGGCCCCAATGCTGGGCCATATCGTGATAAACCGCGTCGGTCTCCTGCAAAAGATGATTATACCGGCGCATATCCCGGGATGTGTATGCCATAGGGCCGCCCTCCTTGGTCCGAAATCGTCCCTTGATACTATAGTACGATTTCGGACGTTTGTCAAGAGTCAATAAACCGGGGCATAAGAAAACTGCCGTCCGCAATACGCAGACGGCAGGGGTGCAGGTCACTGCAAAAACAGGGAGGCCGGGCGGTTGACCACCAGCATATTGTAAAACTTCAGCAGGTGATAGTCGTCCTTGTCCAGCTTGATGCTGGTGAGCAGGCGGTCGTTTTCCTCCAGCGGCTCCTTGGAGATCAGGGTTTTCAGGGCGATAGGTGCAAAAAACGGCGTGCTGCCGATGCCCGACAGCAGGCCCACGGCGGGAGTGCGGTTGTGCATGGGGTTGAGCATGCAGATATACATCTTCTCCGCCTCGTTGATCTGGTTGGTGAGCACCATGTGGGTGATGGTGTCATAGGGCTTCATCTCGCCGGTGAACAGGTGCTGGCAGCGGTCCGGCTCCCGGAAATCGTCCACCCCCACATACATCATCACGTCGATGCCCTCGCCGGAGGCGGAGGGGGAGAAGCACAGCAACGACCGCACCAGCTGCCGCACCCGGCCGTCGTAATAGTACATATACGCCCGGGGCTGGTTGAAATAGAAGTTCTTGGGCAGAACGGACTGGGCATGGAACACCGGGGGCTGATAGTCGATGAAGCATTTCAGGTCGATGTCCAGGGCCCGGGCCACATCGTACAGGGTCTCCACGTCGATGGTGATGGTGCCGTTTTCATACTTGGACACCGTGGCCTTGCTTTTGTTGATCATGGCCGAGAACTGCTCGATGGTATAACCCCGGCTTTTGCGGTATTTTTTGATTCGCTGACCAACATGGTAGGAAAAGGAACCCATGCCGTCCACCTCCTTGCGCTTCTGCCTGAATTGTACCAAACATTTGGTAGGAAGTCAACGAAAAGTTTCTGAATGAGAAACATTTTTTCGGTTCCATATCGCAGTCATAGGGCGGACAGGTCCAGACAGCGGCCCCCCAGCAGGGCGGCCTCCTCCGGGTCGTGGGTGACGCACAGCACCGCCGCGCCGTTCCGGTGCCGCAGAAGATACTGCACCGTCCGGTCCCGGGCCGCGCCGTCCAGGCCCTTAAAGGGCTCATCCAGCAGCAGCAGCTCCGGCACATAACATACTGCCCGGGCAATGGACACCCGCCGCCGCTGTCCGCCGGACAGTTCCGCCGCCCGCTGGTCCAGGCAGTCCGCCAATCCCAGCTCCCGCAGGTGCGCCTCGATATCCGGCCGGGACATGGCCCGGCCCGTGACCAGACGCACGTTCTCCACGGCGTCCAGCTGCGGGCACAGACGGTCCTCCTGAAACACGAATCCCAATCGCTCCGGCACGCCGGTGACGGTGCCGCTGTCCGGCATCTCCAACCCGGCGATACAGCGCAGGAGCGTGGTCTTCCCGCGGCCGGAGGGGGCCATCAGACACACCACCGCCCCGTCCGGGACGGTCAGGCTCACGTCCTCCAGCACGACCTTGTCGCCGAAGCGCTTGTACAGATGTGCCACGTTCATGTGCCGCACCCCCTTTCCAGCCGACAGAAGCCCCGCCGCAGCAGGGCCAGCACCAGTCTCTCAAACAGGGCGCTCAGCGCCACGATCACCACGGTCCAGGCCAGCAGGTCGGCGGTCTGGAGGTAGATCTTCGCGTCGTACAGTCTCTCGCCCAGGGAGCCGGCCACCACACCGATGACCTCGGCCGCTACACCGGCCTTCCAGCTCATGCCCAGGGCCGCGGCGCAGCCCGCCAGCAGGAACGGCTCCACCGCCGGCAGCAGGATGCTGTGCAGCTGCCGCCGCCAGGGCACCCGGAAGGCCCGGGCCATTTCCAGAAGCTGGCCATCCGCACTGCGGAGGCCCGCCAGCACGTTGGTGTACAGAATGGGGAAGACCATCAGGAATGAGATGAACAGCGGCAGCGCCG
>ENA-ORRN01003013-ORRN01003013.1-human-gut-metagenome-genome-assembly--contig:-NODE-3013-length-10173-cov-4.776537_pt1 | contig 10173 bp, 7 predicted proteins | sample MGYA00242174_ERZ509132 | MGnify/ENA primary metagenome ERZ509132 (study PRJEB26280, sample SAMEA2338671) | human gut metagenome | biome: human gut; feature: human-associated habitat; material: faeces...
AAAACCCATTAATCTAGGGCACAATTTTGTGCACGATGATTGACAAACCGTCAAACACAATCTAAAAGCTAAAGGACAAATACTGTATTAATAGTTTTATAAAATATAATACATAATGAATGTTATGCATCAAGTAGTATATGAATACATTATTATTACTCTGTTATTATGGATAACATTTTCTTATAGCCACAAAAATATGGTAAATTTTTTACACTTTTATTTTTATTTATTAAATAAATAGTGCCAGAAAACACACAATTTGTCTTTTGTTTATTATTTTTTAAATATCTTTCGAATTCAGTTTTTTCCATTATTCCATATCCCACCGAAGTTTCTTTTACAATTCTTTCTGTCAACGCCTGTGACAATAATTCCAAATAACTTGCACGAGAGACTATTCTTACAATTACCTGTTTCTTTACATCAATTAACTCATTTAACTCATCACAACTTATTTTTTTATTCATAATTCACCTCATTTAGTAAATTATAACATAAAAGAATTGCGAAAAAATGTGTTTTTTGGTATAATAGTAAAAGTAATTAAGAAAGGAGTACATTATGCATGTAGTTGGTTTAATTTTTGAAGCTAATCCTTTTCATAATGGGCATAAACATCTAATCAATTCTGCAAAAACCATATTTCCTGATTCTCCTTTTATATGTATTACTTCTACTTCGTTTACAATGCGTGGAGAAATTTCCATTATTAACAAATTTGATAAAATTAAGATTTTGCAAGACCAAAATATTGATATTATACTTGAACTACCCATTTGTTACACCCTCCAAAGTGCTGATTACTTTGCGGCTAGTACCGTTTCTATTTTAAATCAAATAGGTGTTACTGACATTGTTATTGGGTGTGAAACTACTGATATTAAGCAATTTGAAAAATTTTACGATCTAATCACATCAAATGAATTTTCTCAAATTTTAAAAGACTACTCGTCTAGGCAAACTAGCCACAAAAAGATTTTTACAGAAGTCTTAAAGAATATGGGAATTAGCATATCAGAAATCGAAGAGTTTAATAAGCCTAATTTTACTTTAGGCTTTCAGTACTACCGCGTAATCAGAGATCAAAATCTAAACATTAAGCTTCATTTAATCAAAAGAACTAACGATTATTATCAAAAAGAAAACACTAATTCTAATATCGCTAGTGCGTCTTATATTCGCGAAACTTTTCAAAAAAATGAAGATATTACGAAATATATACCTTATAAGCCTCATTTTATTGACCTAACAACGGCTGAAAATAATTTACTTAGAATAATTAGTTTTCAAACTCTCCAATTTCCGTTTATTAATCCTTTTAAAGAAATAAATGGAAACAAAGAGGGTATTGATAACTATATTATGAAAAATGGTGACTTTACTCACACTTATTCTAATTTGCTTGACTCTTTAAAAAATAAAAAGTACTCAGTTAATAGAATTAGACGTCTGCTTATTTCACTTTTAATTCAATTAAAGACAGTTGACTTTTCAAAAATAAATTATCTACGAATCTTAGGTATAAATGAAATAGGCCTTAGCTATCTTAATGCTTTAGACAAAACAACTAAAAAAATGATATTTTCATCACCGAATGAATTAAATAAAATACCTGAATCATTGCATTATGAAATTATCGCAAGTAAATTATATGGAATATTGACAAACAACCCAAATATTTATTTAAATGAATACAAATTACCAATTAGAAAGAAGGAATAAAATGACATTACATGAACTTAGACAATTGCTAGATGCTATCGTTGATCCTAGTAACGGTAATACCTTAAAGGAAAATAACGCAATTAAGCACCTTGCGTATAACGATGATAATGACCTTATCACTTTAATTGTATCTATGCATAACTCTGATAAAGTTTATGAAAAAATCCTCAAAAGAGAAATTGCTAAAACTGTTAAAATTACAGCAGGATATAAAGGACTTCGCCTAGAAATTGAACAAGAAAAAGGAGCAAAACCATCCGTTAATAAACAAATTACCTACATTGGCATTATTAGTGGTAAAGGTGGTGTTGGAAAAAGCAGTGTTGCGGCTAACATAGCATATCGTATGGTAAAACGTAATTTTAAAGTTGGAGTAATCGATGCAGATATCTATGGTTCTAGTCTTCCTACCATCTTAGGTTTTGAACACCAATATCCAAAATATGATGAAAACAAAAAAATAATTCCTATTAAAGCAGGAAACTTAGAAATTATTTCAACTGAATTTTTTACTGAGCCATCTCAACCAGTGATATGGCGAGGTGGAATGCTTAACAGTATGCTAAATCACTTCTTCTACGATGTTAAATGGGCAGACGATACTGATTTTATCATTATTGATTTTCCACCTGGAACTGGTGATATTACTCTTGACATAAAAAATATTGTGCCTGAATGCAAAATGATTTTAGTAACTACCCCTCATCCATCTGCTTCACATGTAGCAGTAAAAGCAGGACATGCAGCAACTAAGTTAGGACATGAAATTTTAGGTGTAATTGAAAATATGTCATATTATGAAAATCCAATAAATCATGAGAAAGAGTACATTTTTGGCCATGGTGGTGGAGAAAAAGTCGCAAATGAACTTAATACTGAGCTTATCACCAAAATTCCAATTGCAAGACCAAGTAATGACACAGATTTATTTGAAATAGATGAGAAAAATGGTAAAATATATGACGATGCCTTAGACTATATTTTAATGGCAATTCATCGAAATCAAAACTAAACGATTTTACATTCTATAATATAGTTTTTACAAAAACTTTACAGACTTTCAAAAGCCATATCAAAAAGATATGGTTTTTTATTTTTTATATAACATTTAATATAATTAGAAAAAACTCTAACCATTAAATACGGTTAGAGCATTTATTAGTAAAATTATTCAAGTATATTTATTCTTCTTCGTGATTATGGCAGCAGCAATGATGTTCTTCATGATGACACTTGCAATCATCATCACATTCACATTCATCACCCATTTGTTCTTCATAGTCAGCAACAGCATCTTCGATCATTGACCATTCTTCATCAGATTCAATTTCGCTTAATTCACCATTACCATCTTCACCTTCAGTATAAATTGCAGCCATTAATGAAATTTGTTCAGAATCATCATCATTTAATGCTTCAATTGGATAGAATACAACATATTTCTTGTTGAATTCTTCTGAATCTAATGTAAATAAAATTTGACATAATTTTTCATTGCCTTCAGCATCAATTACTGTTAATTGACCATCAGTTGGTTTGATTTCACTCATTTTAATATCTCCTTTAATTTCTTTTTTTACTGTCTAAATAAGATTGTAAGATTAAAGTTGCAGCTAAAGCGTCAACTTTGGTTTTGCGTTTAGCCCTACTCAAATCAGCCGAAATCATTAAGTTGTTAACCTCAACTGAAGTAAGTCTTTCATCATATAAGATAACTTCTAAATTAGTACTTTTTTCTAACATTGCTTTGAATTCATAAACGTATTCTGCTTGTGGACCAATCGTTCCATTCATATTAATTGGATGTCCAAGAACAATCTTATCTACTTTTCTTTCAGCGATTAACATTATAACACATTCTAAACATTTTTGCAAATCTTTCTCTCTAAAACGTATTGTATTATATGATGTAGCAATAGTTTCTGATAAATCGCTAAACGCCACTCCACATGTACGATTACCTAAATCAAGTCCCATGATTCTCATTATTTTATCATTTCCTTTACTTTAGCAAGAGCTTCATCGATCTTATTTACATCCTTACCGCCGGCTTGAGCAAAATCTGGTCTGCCACCACCGTTACCACCTGTTATGATAGCAGCAGCTTTAACTAGATCGCCACATCGATTTGAATTGCCCTTTGATTTAGCAATAAACACTATTTTTTCATGATTTACACTAGCTATAAACACAACACAATTAGACATTGTTGCACTAATCTTATCAATAATATCTTTTACTACATCAATTTCATAATCAACAACTTTCGCAATTACAACGTCAGTACCATTTACTTGATATTTATCGTTAAGTAAAGATGCATAATCGGAGGATTTATGAGCACGATAAATATTATCAAATTCTTTATCTAGGTCTTTTATTATATTTCTAGTTTGAGTTAACACTTCGCGATAATTTAAAATATCTTGATAACTACCTGTAAGGCGTGGTAAGATAATAGGATTAGATACTAGATTTATCTTTTCATCAGCTGCTTTATCCATAATTGCTTTTCTTTTTTCTTCCAAATTTTTCAAATCTTCAATTATACTATTTAATTTTTCTTTTTCAGCTGTTATTATATTATTTTTAGTAGCAGCTTCAATTCTAAAGATACCTGATCCTTTTGATTCAACGCCCAAAATGGCAAACTTTTCTATTTCACTAGTGTTTTTAACATGTGTACCACCACAAAGTTCCTTGCTATATGCCATTTCTACTAATCTAACGGCTGAACCATACTTTTCGCCAAACACAGCTTGGGCACCAAGAGCCTTAGCTTGGTCTATTGTTGTAATAGTTGTAGTCACAATATTACTATCTTTAATTGCTCTATTAACAATTTGTTCTATTTCAATGATTTGATCAGAAGTTAAATTTTCATAATTATTAAAGTCAAAACGTAGGCCTTCATTAGTTACTTGGCTACCTTGTTGAATAACGTGTTTACCTAATACCATTCTCAAAGCTTCATTTAATAAATGTGTTGCTGAATGGTTCGCGGCAGTATCTGCTCTAAATGCTTCATCTACTTCTAGAGAAACTAAATCTCCTTCATGTAGGATAGAATCTTTCATATTTACAATATGAGCATGTTGTCCATTAGGAAATTTCATTGTATTTAAAATATTGAAAGTTTCATTATTAATTATCAAACGACCTTGATCACCATTTTGGCCGCCACTTTCACCATAAAAAGGTGTTTTATCAAATAATACAATCGCTTCACCCGTAGCTTCTTTTACTTCATGACCATTTTTGAAAATTCCTATTACTTTGGCATCACAATTTAATGCGTCATAACCAACAAATACTGATTCTTTTTGAAAATTCATGTATTCTTCATTTTGAGTATTCATTGATTGTTCACTATTACGAGCTTTACGAGCTCTTTCTTTTTGTTTTTGAAGTTCATTGTTGAAAGCGTCAATATCAACAGAGAAACCTTTATCCTCAGCTGCTTCAACAGTTAATTCAATTGGAAAGCCAAAAGTGTCATATAGTAAGAAAGCGTCACTACCACTAATAATATTAGTTTTTGCATTTTCCATTATATCATTAAGTTTCTTTTCACCAGATTCAAGTGTCTTTAAGAAATTTTCTTCTTCTATTTTAATTAATTTAGTAATAATTGTTTCTTTTTCAACTAAATAAGTGTAGAAACTTTTCATATTTTCTATAACTACTGAAACAATTTTATATAAGAAAGGTTCATTAATACCTAAACGTTTTCCCATTCTAACCGCACGTCTAAGAATTCTTCTTAATACATAACCACGACCTTCGTTTGATAAAATTGCCCCATCAGCAAGAGCGAATACAACACTTCTGATATGATCAACAATAACTCTAAAGGCCATTTTTTGTGATTCTGAACATTCATCATATTTAATACCTGATAAAGTTTCGACATATTTTATCATTGGCATAAATAAGTCAGTTTCATAGTTAGTTTCGACACCTTGGAAAACACAGGCAAATCTTTCTAGTCCACCTCCAGTATCAATGTTTTTGCTAGGTAATTCGGGATAATCTTCACGTTTTAAACCAGCAGTAGAATTAAATTGGCTAAATACGATATTCCAAATTTCAATATATCTATCATTTTCAATATCTTCAGCAAGTAATTTAATACCTAAACCATCTGGATCATATTTTTCACCACGGTCAAAGAAAATTTCAGTATCGGGTCCACAAGGTCCTTCACCTATTTCCCAAAAATTATCAGCAATTGGAACTAAATGAGTTGGGTTAACACCTAAACTAACCCATTTATTGAAGGTATCTTTATCTTCGGGATAATAAGTAATATAAATTAATTCACGAGGAATTCCAAACCATTTTTCATCAAATAATAATTCATTTGCGAATTCCAAGGCTTCATTTCTGAAGTAATCACCAATTGAAAAATTACCTAACATTTCAAAAAAGGTGTGGTGACGTGCAGTTTTCCCTACATTTTCAATATCATTGGTACGTAATGACTTTTGTGCATTACATAAACGTGGATTTTCTGGTTTTTCGCGACCATCAAAATATTTTTTTAAAGGGGCAACACCAGCATTAATCCATAGCAAAGTAGGATCATCTACAGGAATTAGTGATGCACTTGGCACTATTTTATGGCCTTTACTTGCGAAAAAATCAAGCCACATTTGTCTAATTTCATAACTTTTTAATTTTTTCATGTCATCTTTCTCCATTCATACAAAATAAAAAGTTCCCATGCCTAAGCATAGGAACGAATAAAATCGCGGTACCATCCTAATTTGTAATTACCATAACTACACACTTAATTAGCTATAACGTAACTACCGGGAATTGTTAATTCCTCTCAAAAGGAGCTTCAATACGAGCAATCTAGTTTTTCACCAACCAACTAGTCTCTAAAATTTGCTCTATATTTACTAATCTTTATCAACGATTTATATTATGCTGCTTGTTCTTCAGCAGAAGCTTGAGCAGCTTTTTCTTTTTCAGCAGCTTTTTGCTTTGCTAACTTTTCTTTTTCAGCGGCTTTTTGTTTTGCTAGTTTTTCTTTTTCTTTTTCAGCAGCTTTTTGTTTTGCTAACTTTTCTTTTTCAGCGGCTTTTTGTTTTGCTAGCTTTTCTTTTTCTTTTTCAGCAGCTTTTTGTTTTGCTAGTTTTTCTTTTTCAGCGGCTTTTTGTTTTGCTAGCTTTTCTTTTTCTTTTTCAGCAGCTTTTTGTTTTGCTAGTTTCTCTTTTTCAGCGGCTTTTTGTTTTGCTAGTTTTTCTTTTTCTTTTTCAGCAGCTTTTTGTTTTGCTAGTTTCTCTTTTTCAAGAGCTTTTGCTTTTTCTGCTTTTTCTTTTTCAAGAGCTTTTGCTTTTTCTGCTTTTTCGGCAGCTAATGCAGCTTCTTTACGAGCTTTTTCTTCTGCTACAGCTTGTAATTTAGCATCTTTTTCAGCTTGAACTGCAGACATTGCAGCGTCTTTTTCTGCTTGTTTACGAGCTCTTTCTTCTTCGATTGCCTTTTGTTTTTCAGCTTTAATAGCATCTTTTTCAGCTTGTTTACGAGCTTTTTCTTCTTCGATTAATCTTTGTTTTTCAGCATCTATTTCGTCATAATATGCGATTGAATTTTTAACAATATTCTTAATTAGTTTTTCATCTAATTCGCCTTTATTAACTAATCTAAACCATTGTTCACCTTTAGGACTTGTAGCTTTAACGATAGTACCAGGATATTCAACGATTAGTGGGAAAGCTTTTTCTTGATTACTGCAGAAAGTGATACGGTAATCATTATTTGTTGACATTGTGATTAAGAATAATCTCTTGCCGTAGAAATATCTACTAATGTTGCCTTTTGCATTTGGAACAACTCTAATTTCTTTATTAGGAATAGTTGATGCATATTTAACAACTTTTTCATAAGAAGGTTTAAATACTTTTTTCTTCTTTAATTTTTCTCTTGCTTCTTTTTCTTTTTCTTTAGCGATTCTTTCAGCTTCTCTTTCAGCTTCAGCTTTTCTAAGTGCATCAAGTTCTTCTAATTCTTTTGCAACTCTTGCTTCTTCAGCTAATCTTGCAATTTCAGCTGCTTTTGCTTCTTCAGCTGCTCTTGCTTCTTCAGCTAATCTTGCTTCTTCAACTGCTTTTGCTTCTTCTTCAAGTCTTGCAAGTTCTGCTTGGTGCGCTTCTTCAGTTGCTTTTGCTTCTTCTTCAAGTCTTGCAAGTTCTGCGGCATGATCAGCACGACGTTTTTCTTCAGCTTCTCTTAATGTTGCTAATTCTTCTTTTTCGGCTTGACGTTCTGCTTCAATAGTTTTTGCTTCTTCTTCAAGTCTTGCAACTTCTGCTTGGTGTGCTTCTTCAGCAGCTTTTGCTTCTTCAGCTAGTCTTGCAACTTCTGCTTGGTGTGCTTCTTCAGCAGCTTTTGCTTCTTCTTCAAGTCTTGCAACTTCTGCTTGATGTGCTTCTTCAGCTGCTTTTGCTTCTTCTTCAAGTCTTGTAACTTCTACTTGGTGTGCTTCTTCAGCAGCTTTTGCTTCTTCAGCTAGTCTTGCAACTTCTGCTTGGTGTGCTTCTTCAGCAGCTTTTGCTTCTTCTTCAAGTCTTGCAAGTTCAGCTTCATGTGCTTTTTCAGCTTCACGTAATTTTTCAAGTTCTATGCGCTCAGCGATACGTTGTGCTTCTGCTCTTCTTAAAGCATCAAGTTCAGCACGATCAGCACGGCGTTCTGCTTCTGAAGTTCTTAAATATTCAAGTTCAGCATGTTCTGCTCGACGTTCACCTTCAGATTTTCTTAAAGTTTCAAGTTCAGCTTTATCTTCTGGACTCATAACTTCAACTTGTTTTTCAACTTCAACTACTTTCTCAATTACTTCAGGAACGTATTCAGCTTTTTCTTTTGCGAAAGCAATTTTTTCAGCATTTAATGTTGCCTTTTCATTTTCAAGCACTGCTCTTTCTTGAGTTACTTTATTTTGTTCATTAACATATTCTAATTGCATTTGTGCAAGTAAAACTTGTAAATGAGCTAATTTATCTTGTAATGCAATTACTCTAGCATCAACGGCTGGAGCATTTTCTTGTTCTTCAGCGATACTTTTCTTTAATTCTGCAATTTCTGCTTCAAGTGCTGTTTTCATACCTTCAATCACCTCAATCTCATGTCTTAATGTTTCTAATTCATCGTTTTCTAAGCCACATAATCCTAGTTGGTCTCTTGTATAAGTAAATAATTGTTCAAGAATGTGTTGTTCAGCTTTATCATATTCTCTCTTGTGAGCTGCAATAAATTCTTTAATTAAACGTTCTCTTGAATCAACTGAATATTCAGGATTTAATTTATATAGTTTAACCATTGATAACACATGTAAACCTGTAATTAAAGCACCAAATACGATTGGGACAATTAAGAAAAATACAGATGAGTTAAATGTCGCATTATTGTTTGCGGCTAAATCAACATATTTATTTCCAATATTATTCATGTAGAATAATAATCCTACGAATAATACCGCAATAGCTGTATCAATTAACATCATTTCATTTTTACTAAATGTTACCACAAATTTATAAAATTGATGAGATACAACCGCAATACTAACAAATAATAATGAACAAACCATTACATTAACAATCCAATGAGTTGTTGTATAAGGATCAGCAGATCTTACAAGCATCATTAAACCATTGAATAACAACGCAGCCATTGCAGTAAAAATCGGCATATAGCAAGCTACAGTTGTGTAACGTAATGATGGACGGTAGTTACGATACTTTGTTGATAAATTTAATAAAAATAAAACTAATGCAATAATTGGTAAAACTATTACTTTCAAAATTATTTCAACACGAGGAACACCATTTAATCCCCAAGGAATGCAAATTGCTAAAGCAATAGCAACGGAAATCATACTATTTATAAACATTATTTTCTTTTCTCTACTATTTAACATAATATTTTTCCTTTCTACTACTTATTCTTCAACAGTCTCAGTAGATTCTGTGTTTTCTTCTGATTCTTCAGTTTCAGTTTGCTCTTCTACTGGAGTTTCAACTTTTGTACCACAATTAGTACAGAAATCATTTCCTGGAATTAATTCAGCACCACAGTTAGCACAATGTGCTGGTGCTTGTTCTTCATCTAATGTTTCTTCATTTTCATTTTCGGTTTCTGGTTTTTTTCCTTTTGGATCAAACTCATCTTCAAAATGATGTTTAAAATAAATTTCAAAATCATCCATAATGTCATTGTAAGCACGATTATATTCTCTTTTTACAATACGATCATAATCTCTTTCAAATGCTTCATCACATACATAAATGCTGCGATTGTCTTTTTTAAAGATTCTTGCAAGTCTTGCACAAATAACAATGAATGAAATAACTGTAATAATGTATAGGAAGAATAAGACTGGGTCACCATGTCCAACGAATGCTTCTTCTGCTTTAAATACATCAAGGTAATTTACGT
>ENA-ORRN01003019-ORRN01003019.1-human-gut-metagenome-genome-assembly--contig:-NODE-3019-length-10154-cov-1.953659_pt1 | contig 10154 bp, 10 predicted proteins | sample MGYA00242174_ERZ509132 | MGnify/ENA primary metagenome ERZ509132 (study PRJEB26280, sample SAMEA2338671) | human gut metagenome | biome: human gut; feature: human-associated habitat; material: faeces...
GATAATGTCTTTAATGGCACCGTTCTTTATTGGCATGGCGCTGGCAGAAGAGCGTAAAGTCGATGCGCTGGCGGCTGGGTTGTTATCCGTTGCAGCATTTATGACCGTCACCCCATACAGTGTCGGTGAGGCCTATGCGGTTGGCGCAAACTGGTTAGGTGGGGCGAATATCATCTCCGGGATTATTATTGGCCTGGTGGTGGCAGAAATGTTTACCTTTATTGTCCGCCGCAATTGGGTCATTAAATTGCCCGATAGCGTACCTGCTTCAGTATCGCGTTCCTTCTCGGCTTTAATTCCCGGCTTTATTATTCTTTCCGTGATGGGGATTATTGCCTGGGCGTTGAATACCTGGGGCACCAACTTCCATCAGATCATTATGGATACCATCTCAACCCCACTGGCATCGTTGGGTAGCGTGGTGGGCTGGGCCTATGTGATCTTTGTTCCACTGCTCTGGTTCTTCGGTATTCATGGTGCGCTGGCGCTGACCGCACTGGACAACGGCATTATGACGCCTTGGGCGCTGGAAAATATCGCGACCTATCAGCAATATGGTTCCGTCGAAGCGGCGCTGGCAGCCGGTAAGACCTTCCATATCTGGGCCAAGCCGATGCTGGACTCCTTTATTTTCCTTGGGGGCAGTGGTGCGACTTTAGGTCTGATCCTGGCTATCTTTATCGCCTCTCGCCGTGCTGATTATCGTCAGGTGGCAAAACTGGCGCTGCCGTCCGGCATCTTCCAGATTAACGAACCGATTCTGTTTGGTCTGCCAATTATCATGAACCCGGTGATGTTTATCCCGTTTGTACTGGTACAACCGATTCTGGCGGCAATCACCCTGGCAGCGTACTACATGGGCATTATTCCTCCGGTGACCAATATTGCACCGTGGACCATGCCAACCGGTCTGGGAGCCTTCTTTAACACCAACGGTAGCGTCGCCGCATTGCTGGTCGCACTCTTCAACCTTGGTATCGCAACGTTAATTTATCTGCCCTTTGTTGTGGTGGCTAACAAAGCACAAAATGCGATTGATAAAGAAGAGAGCGAAGAAGATATCGCTAACGCCCTGAAATTTTAATCGATGCCGGTACGGGTAATCGTGCCGGTAAGAATAGAGAGGAACGATGTATGATGGATCTCGATAATATTCCCGATACGCAAACGGAAGCTGAAGAGCTGGAAGAAGTGGTGATGGGGCTTATCATCAACTCCGGACAAGCGCGCAGCCTGGCGTATGCGGCACTGAAACAGGCGAAGCAGGGCGATTTTGCCGCAGCAAAAGCCATGATGGATCAGTCACGGATAGCATTGAATGAAGCGCATCTGGTACAGACGAAACTGATTGAAGGCGATGCGGGCGAAGGTAAGATGAAAGTGAGTCTGGTGCTGGTCCACGCTCAGGATCATTTAATGACGTCCATGCTTGCGCGTGAACTGATTACCGAATTAATTGAGCTTCATGAAAAACTGAAGGCATAAGGAGTCGATGATGCAGCCAGTGATTAACGCGCCGGAAATTGCCACTGCCCGAGAACAGCAGTTGTTTAATGGCAAAAATTTCCATGTGTTTATCTATAACAAAACTGAGAGTATCAGCGGACTGCATCAGCACGACTATTATGAATTTACTCTGGTATTAACCGGGCGTTATTTCCAGGAGATTAACGGTAAGCGCGTGTTACTGGAACGGGGCGATTTTGTTTTTATTCCGTTAGGTTCGCACCATCAAAGTTTTTATGAGTTTGGTGCCACGCGCATATTGAACGTTGGGATCAGTAAACGCTTTTTTGAGCAGCATTACCTGCCGTTGTTGCCTTATTGCTTTGTAGCTTCGCAGGTATACCGAACCAATAACGCTTTTCTCACCTATGTGGAAACAGTGATTTCTTCATTGAATTTCCGCGAAACAGGGCTGGAAGAGTTTGTTGAGATGGTTACTTTTTATGTCATTAACCGTTTACGTCATTACCGCGAAGAACAGGTGATTGATGATGTACCGCAGTGGCTGAAAAGTACGGTAGAAAAGATGCATGATAAAGAGCAGTTTAGTGAATCGGCGCTGGAGAATATGGTGACGTTGTCAGCCAAATCACAGGAATATTTGACGCGAGCGACTCAACGATATTATGGCAAAACACCAATGCAGATTATTAATGAGATCCGTATTAATTTTGCCAAAAAACAACTGGAAATGACCAACTATTCCGTGACGGATATTGCGTTTGAGGCCGGTTATAGTAGCCCGAGTTTGTTTATTAAAACGTTTAAGAAATTAACGTCCTTTACGCCTAAGAGCTATCGTAAGAAATTGACTGAATTTAATCAGTAAGTCGTTATACCTGACAATTCACATATCTGTCCTGTTGCTGGATTATTTATGTCCGGGGGGGCAGATATGCCAGATATCAGTATTCTGTACTGAAGGGAGAAATTATGAGCCAGAAATTAAAAGTCGTCACTATTGGTGGCGGGAGCAGCTATTCCCCGGAGTTACTGGAAGGATTTATTAAGCGTTATCACGAATTGCCGGTCAGCGAATTATGGCTGGTGGATGTCGAAGGTGGTAAAGCTAAACTGGATATTATTTTTGATCTCTGCCAACGGATGATTGATAACGCTGGCGTCCCGATGAAGCTTTATAAAACGCTGGATCGCCGCGAAGCATTGAAAGATGCTGATTTCGTTACTACCCAACTGCGCGTAGGCCAATTACCGGCGCGCGAACTGGATGAACGTATTCCATTAAGTCATGGTTATCTTGGTCAGGAAACTAACGGCGCGGGCGGTCTGTTTAAAGGTCTGCGTACCATTCCGGTGATTTTTAACATCGTAAAAGATGTCGAAGAACTTTGTCCGAATGCATGGGTGATTAACTTCACTAACCCGGCGGGAATGGTCACTGAAGCCGTTTATCGTCATACCGGATTTAAACGCTTTATCGGCGTGTGTAATATTCCGATCGGCATGAAGATGTTTATTCGCGATGTTCTGATGCTGAAAGACAGCGATGATTTATCTATCGATCTGTTCGGCCTCAACCATATGGTGTTCATTAAAGATGTGCTGGTAAATGGCAAATCACGCTTTGCCGAATTGCTTGATGGTGTGGCATCCGGGCAGTTAAAAGCATCTGGCGTTAAAAATATTTTCGATCTGCCATTTAGCGAAGGTTTAATTCGTTCTCTAAATCTGTTGCCGTGTTCTTATTTGCTTTATTACTTCAAGCAAAAAGAGATGCTGGCTATTGAAATGGGCGAATACTACAAAGGCGGCGCACGAGCACAGGTAGTACAGAAAGTCGAGAAACAACTTTTTGAGCTGTATAAAAACCCGGAGTTGAAAGTTAAGCCGAAAGAACTGGAACAGCGCGGTGGGGCTTATTACTCTGATGCAGCGTGCGAAGTGATCAACGCTATCTACAACGACAAGCAAGCTGAACATTACGTTAATATCCCGCATCATGGGCATATTGATAATATTCCGGCAGACTGGGCGGTAGAAATGACCTGTACGCTGGGGCGCGATGGCGCGACGCCACATCCGCGCATTACGCATTTCGATGATAAAGTGATGGGGCTGATTCACACCATTAAAGGCTTCGAGATTGCTGCCAGCAACGCTGCACTTAGCGGAGAATTTAACGATGTGTTACTGGCGCTAAACCTTAGTCCGTTGGTGCATTCCGATCGCGATGCTGAGCTGCTGGCACGCGAGATGATTCTGGCGCACGAGAAATGGCTGCCAAATTTTGCCGACTGCATCGCAGAGCTTAAAAAAGCACATTAACCGAGGCTGATTATGGAACGCTTATTGATTGTTAATGCCGATGATTTTGGCTTAAGCAAAGGTCAGAACTACGGCATTATCGAGGCCTGTCGCAATGGGATTGTCACATCGACGACGGCGCTGGTGAATGGGCAGGCTATTGACCATGCGGTGCAGTTGAGTCGTGATGAACCGAGTCTGGCCATAGGGATGCACTTTGTCCTTACTATGGGCAAGCCACTGACAGCTATGCCGGGGTTAACCCGCGATGGTGTGCTGGGAAAATGGATCTGGCAGTTGGCAGAAGAAGATGCTTTACCGCTGGAAGAAATTACTCAGGAGCTTGCCAGTCAGTATTTGCGTTTCATTGAGCTATTTGGACGCAAACCTACGCATCTTGATAGCCATCATCATGTGCATATGTTCCCGCAGATTTTCCCGATTGTTGCCAGGTTTGCGGCTGAAGAGGGGATTGCGTTGCGGGCGGATCGTCAGATGGTGTTTGATTTGCCGGTCAACCTGCGCACTACCCAGGGATTCAGCAGTGCATTCTACGGTGAAGAGATCAGTGAGTCGCTGTTCCTGCAAGTGCTTGATGACTCCAGTCATCGCGGCGAGCGCTCTCTGGAAGTGATGTGTCATCCGGCGTTTATCGATAATACGATTCGCCAGAGTGCTTATTGCTTACCTCGGTTAACGGAACTGGATGTGCTGACTTCAGCGTCGTTGAAATATGCGATTGCTGAGCGTGGTTATCGGTTGGGTAGTTATCTTGATGTGTAAGTAAGGTGGTAAGGTCACTCCCCAGGGGGCGTGACCTTATCCATATTTACGCCGGAATTTTGTCAATCTTAGGAATGCGTGACCACATGCGGTGTGCTGCCATCAGCGTTAACAGTTCATCCATAAAACTACCATCGGCGCTGTCAGCTTCCACAATCCCTTCTTCACCCTGGTCAGCGACCTTGATTGTTGCTTTAAACTTGCGCGCGTCTCCCGCCAGCGCAATCGGTTTAAGGTGTTTGTAGGCTTCCATCAGGTAGTAGTTGGCATCGCCGTTGTCAGCGATATCCGCGATATTGCCGCAAGGGACAATAACCGCATCGACCGTCAGCGAAGGTGCACCGGCAAAGGTAGCGGCTATAGGCAACACCGTACCGTCATCCGCAGTCACTTCACCCATTCGGGAGTAGAGCAGTTTGGCATGAACGCCTTTGGCCTTCAGCGCCTTGAGAATGGCCAGAAGGTCTGCCGATCTCACTTCATCATTAAGTAAAATCGCTACCACGCGACCTTTCACATCACCGTCAGGAATGGCGTACAAACTTAAGGATGGATCCTTTTTCAGACCGTTGACGTCCGGAGGCGGGGTGATATTCAGCTGGTCGTCCGTCAGCTCGATACCGAGATTTTTCGCCACCGCCTGGGCCAGAGTGAGATCAATATGCGCCAGCTGGTCAACAACGCGCTCACGAATATACGGACGAACTACTTTGCTTAACTCAAAACTGAAACCATCGACAATATGGCGCTGCTCGAATGGCGTCTGACTTAGCCAGAACAGACGCGGATGGGAATAATATTCGCCAAACGATGGACTGCGCTCGCGAACTTTATTTCCTTCCACGCGTTCCTGGTATGATTCAAAACCGCCACGTTTCGGCCCCGGCGGTGTTTCGCGCGGCCAGTTATCGTTGATCGAGTTCGGTTCATAATTCGCCGGGTTAGTGTCGATCCCCATACGATGCATGCCGTCACGCTGGAAATTATGGTAAGGGCAGGTCGGGCGGTTAATCGGAATCTCATGGAAATTCGGCCCACCAAGACGACTGATTTGTGTATCGGTATAGGAGAACAAACGTCCCTGCAACAGGGGATCGTTGGTGAAGTCCAGACCAGGAACAATATGACCTGGATGGAATGCTGCTTGTTCGTTTTCGGCAAAGAAGTTATCCGGATTGCGATTGAGCATCATTTTGCCAACACGCTGAACGGGTACCAGTTCTTCCGGGATGAGTTTGGTTGGATCGAGAAGATCGAAGTCAAACTTGAATTCATCTTCTTCAGGAATCAACTGGAAGCCCAGTTCGTATTCCGGAAAATCGCCTGCTTCGATGGCTTCCCACAACTCGCGGCGGTGGAAGTCCGGGTCACGTCCGGTTAGTTTTTGTGCTTCATCCCAAACGAGTGAGGCTTTACCTGCCAGTGGTTTCCAGTGGAAACGTACGAACGTTGCCTTCCCTTCGGCATTAATCAGGCGGAAGGTGTGAATACCGAAGCCTTCCATGGTGCGGTAACTGCGTGGGATCCCGCGATCCGACATCGCCCACATCACGTTGTGCAGAGTTTCAGGTTGCAGAGAAACATAATCCCAGAAAGTATCGTGGGCGCTTTGCCCTTGTGGGATTGCCCAGTGCGGTTCTGGTTTTACCGCATGAACAAAATCGGGGAATTTATGCGCATCCTGGATAAAGAAGATTGGCGTGTTATTGCCAACGAGGTCAAAAATACCCTCTTCGGTATAGAACTTGGTGGCAAAGCCACGGATATCACGCACGGTATCGGCAGAGCCAGCACCACCCTGAACGGTAGAGAACCTAACAAATACTGGGGTGATTTTGTTCGGATCTGAGAGGAAATCCGCTTTGGTGATATCGCTTAAGCTTTTATATGGCTGGAAATAACCGTGAGCTGCTGATCCACGTGCATGAACAATACGTTCCGGGATGCGCTCATGGTCAAAGTGGGTGATTTTCTCGCGCAGAATAAAATCTTCCAGCAGCGTTGGACCACGGCTACCGGCACGCAGTGAGTTTTGATCATCGGCGATGCACGCCCTGATTAGTGGTCAGCGCATAATTTTCACTGCCTTTGCGTACGTCTTCCAGAGAATTAAGTTTTTCGTTACGCGTATCAGGGGCTTTCAGGCTCCCTGGGGCGGTAGGTTGTGCACCTGGCGGTGTCGGTTCAGCCGCTGGACGATGAGATCCGTCCTCAGGTGCCAGTGAGTCCATCCCCGGTTTCGCTTCGCTGGAATCGTGTTGTGGTGACTGGTGCTGATGTGGGTTCTTTTCGTTATGTTGCGACATTGAACTCGTCTCCTTAATTTATTACTGAAAGGGCCGCTGTTTTGGTCAAAAAACTCTCTAACTATAGACCACCAGCCAGATCCCGCTTCGGAGGCTATTCTGGAAACGGTGTTATGAAATACACGCAAAGCGGGACGTACAGGGGCTAAATCGGCTAAACTACAGTTTTTCTGATTTTTAATATGCGTTTAGTGAAGCCAGTAATGAAGAAACCGCTCCGCCAGCAAAACCGCCAGATTATTAGCTATGTCCCACGCACGGAACCCGCGCCGCCAGAACATGCGATAAAGATGGATTCGTTTCGTGATGTCTGGATGCTGCGTGGCAAATATGTTGCGTTTGTACTGATGGGAGAGTCATTTCTGCGCTCACCGGCGTTTACTGTGCCTGAATCCGCCCAGCGTTGGGCAAATCAGATCCGCCAGGAAGGGGAAGTGACTGAGTAAAGATTACGTACCTCCCGGTTTTGCCGGGAGTTACATGGCCTGAAATTCTGTATTTCATTGCTACATTCATTCAAACCACCTGTAACAAAAAGCTGCCTTTGACGATCTATTGCTATAAATAAGTGATCTTTTTTCTTTAATTGTTTATTTATTTTATAATAGTTAAGTTTAGCTAATCAGGATGAGCTATTTTTGATAGTTCATCCTGTGGCGTTGCCATTAAACTTATATTGTAAATTGCTTAGATTCAAATGAGATAATAATTTTGTTGATAATATGAGGTGGGAGATGTTTTCTACAAACTTAATACAGAGTGATTATGGTAATTTAAATATTAAAAACCTTGCCTTCGACTCTTTTAAAGAAAGACTGCAGTCTACCATGACAGCACTCACTTTCTTTATATCAACGGGTCAATGTGCCTGCGATGAAATAGCAGAATCAAACTTCAATTATATGATTGCCTATATGTCTAACATTAACTATGATGCCTCAAAGCCAGGAGCGCCAGCACTTAGTTTTGATACATATCTGCAGGACAATGTTAAATATAGAGTGATAATTAATAATCTTTATGGTAGTGAAATTAGGATAAGAGGTATTAATGAGAATTTTGTTGGGATGGATTTTACTTGTGAATTCCGACCAGAAAAAATGACCAATTTGATCAATATAAAAAACAGGTTGGTTATTCACTATTTAAAAACGATATACTATGAACAAAATTATATACATCCTGTTGGGAGCATTTTTGCTGCGATTCAAAAAAATGAGAGTCTCCTAAAGTTTCCTTCGGTAATATCAATACTTAATGTCAATCTTCTTTTTAATCCACTGAATCTTCCGGGAATGGGAAGTGGTGTGCTTGAAGAGATTATGAGTATTTCAGATAGTTCACTTAGAAAACGTCTTGGGTATGAGGTTTTAAGCTTTTCGCTACAGGCACATTCATTGAGTCAGGAATGTATCGATAAGTTAGCCATTTTTTTCGCTGACGATCTGTTTAAATATGAGTCAGTATGCATCGCCGCGATGGAACATTTAAAAAGTAAGGCAACGGCTCCTATACAAAACGGACCGTTGCCAGCATAAGAATTAACGGTGTGCCAGTTCGGCGTCGTCTTCGCTATCCAGAATGGCTTTATCGGTTTGCTTCAGCCACTGGCTGGTCAGCGTGCCAGCGGTCATCGAGCCACTAACGTTTAGCGCCGTACGCCCCATGTCGATAAGCGGTTCAACGGAGATTAACAGCGCCACCAGGGTAACTGGCAGGCCCATCGCAGGCAGCACAATCAGTGCGGCGAAAGTTGCACCACCACCGACACCGGCAACGCCTGCGGAACTAACGGTAACAATACCGACCAGCGTCGCAATCCACATCGGGTCCATCGGGTTAATGCCAACCGTAGGCGCAACCATCACCGCCAGCATCGCCGGATACAAACCGGCACAGCCGTTCTGACCAATGGTTGCACCGAAAGAGGCGGCGAAACTGGCGATGGATTCAGGAACACCCAGACGACGCGTTTGTGCTTCCACATTCAGTGGGATAGACGCAGCACTGGAACGGCTGGTAAAGGCAAACGTCAGTACTGGCCATACCTTACGGAAGTACTTCAGCGGGCTCACGCCATTAATACCCAGCAGAAGGCCATGCACTGCAAACATAATCAGAAGACCGAGGTAGGACGCGACAACGAAACTTCCCAGTTTGATGATGTCTTGCAGGTTAGAACCTGCAACCACTTTGGTCATCAGCGCCAGAACGCCGTAAGGGGTCAACTGCATGACCAGGCGAACCAGCTTCATTACCCAGCTTTGCAGGGTATCGATAGCGGTTAAGACGCGTTCACCTTTCGGCGCATCATCCTTCAGCAGTTTCAGCGCAGCTACACCGAGGAATGCGGCAAAAATTACCACGCTGATAATTGACGTCGGATTGGCTCCGGTCAGATCGGCAAACGGGTTTTTCGGGATAAAGGACAAGACCAGCTGCGGAACGCTCAGGTCAGAGACTTTACCAACATAGTTACTTTCAATGACGTGCAGTTTCTGCACCACCCTGAACCAGACCTTCAGCCGTCAAACCAAACAGGTTGGTGACCAGCACACCGACCAGCGCCGCAATCAGCGTGGTAAACAAAAGCGTACCGATGGTCAGAAAACTGATTTTGCCTAACTGAGATGCGTTATGCAGACGGGCAACCGCGCTCAGAATAGAGGCGAAGACTAACGGCATAACGATCATTTGCAGCAGTTGAACATAGCCGTTACCAACAATGTTAAACCACTGTACAGAATCTTTAAGTACCTGGCTGTCAGAACCATAAATGGTATGCAGGGCAAGGCCAAAAACCACACCCATCACCAGACCCACCAGCACTTTTTTCGCCAGACTCCACTGTTTATGGCGGGTCTGAGCCAGCGCAAACAGCAGTACAACGAACACCACGATGTTCGCAATTAATGGAAAGTTCATCCCCGTTCTCCTGATCTTATTATTTCTATCACTGCGTAGCAGTCATAGTGTTGGCGCAAGATTAACAGAACTGTGAGCTGGCTCTTATATTCAAATGGAATTGCTTATTCCAGAAAGGTGATTTTTGCCTTTTTAGTATTCAACCTGATGCTTAATAAGCCGATGAAACTGGATCTGCAAAGTATTGATCATTTGCGATGACCAACGAACAGCGCTGTTTTCGGGTAATGAATGGGGCATCCATACCGACCAGACAAATAATGCCATGCAGATAAAACGTTCCAGTTGGTTGCCCTTTTGGGGAACCAGGATAGGCAAGCGGAAACGCCAGCGGCATGGCCAGAGCAGGGGAACACCGGCGGGGGGCAG
>ENA-ORRN01003028-ORRN01003028.1-human-gut-metagenome-genome-assembly--contig:-NODE-3028-length-10131-cov-4.698690_pt1 | contig 10131 bp, 9 predicted proteins | sample MGYA00242174_ERZ509132 | MGnify/ENA primary metagenome ERZ509132 (study PRJEB26280, sample SAMEA2338671) | human gut metagenome | biome: human gut; feature: human-associated habitat; material: faeces...
GCGCTCCCAGCCGCCATCTTCGTCATCTCCGCGCTTATCTCCTTCTCCACCGGCTCTTCATGGGGCGCGATGGGCATCATGCTGCCCACATCGATAGCCGTGTGCGCGGCGGTCGATCCGTCGTATATGTACATGGTCCTCGGCGCGGGGCTTTCCGGCTGCGTCTTTGGCGACCATTGCTCGCCGCTGGCGGACACCACGGTGCTCTCCTCCGCGGGCGCGGGGTGCAAGCACCTTGCCCACGTCACGACGCAGCTGCCCTACGCGGCGATAACCGGCGTTATATCCATCGCGGCGTTCATCGCTGTCGGGCTTACCGGCAGCGCGATAATTTCATATCTTGGCGCATCTCTGGCGATAATTACCCTGTGCTTTATTATTGGAAAGAAAAATAAAACTGCGGTAAGGTAGAAAACCGCAGAAAGGGAGAAGGACATGTTCAGGATTGCCATCTGCGACGACAATAAGTACGATATCAAGGCCATTTCCTCGGCGCTGGATGTTCTGCGCGGCGAGGGGGTGGAGTTTGAGCTGACCGCCTATACGGACGGGTTCAGCCTGATAAAGGCCTTTGAGGCGGGCACGCGCTATCACCTGCTGATCCTTGACATGGTCATGGACAGCATCAACGGCATCGAGACCGCCAAGCGCATCCGGGAGTATGACGTGTCCATGCCCATCCTCATCGTGACGTCCACAAGGGAGTTCGCGCTGGAGGGCTATCTTGTCAACGCGTGGCGCTATCTCACAAAGCCGCTGGATACCGAGCGGTTTTTGAGCGAGATCAGGACCATCCTTGACAACGTGTCTGAGCGGGATGAGACGTATTTCGTCATCGACAGCAGCAAGGGCATAACCAAGCTCAAGCTTGACGACATCCTGTACTTCGACTCGAACCTGCACACAATCACGGCGCATACCGTGAAGGAGCAGTACCCCTTCCGCGGAAAGCTTTCGCAGATAGAGGACGACTATGCGGATAAGGGCTTTTTCCGCATCCATAAAAGCTTCCTTGTGAATCTGCGGCATATAAAGCGCATATCAAAGCTGTACGTGACGCTTATAAACGGCGAGAATCTGGACGTTTCCAAGCTGCGTGCCGCGGCGCTGAACGATGCGCTGCTGACCTATGTCAGCGAAAACAGCCGCCGCGGAAAGAGATAGGGAGGCACTGGTATGCAGATAAGCAACAGTATTCCTCTGCTTCTGCTCGTCGGCCTGAGTGAGACGTGGCTCGTGCATTTTCAGCTTTCAAGGCTGATGAAGCGCAATCACCGGCACAACGCCTACTACCTGCTGATGCTGCTGATATACTTCCTCGTCTCCATATACGACGCGGCAAATAACTTTCAGGTGTACTACGTTTTCATGATAGCCTATGTGCTCATCACGATAACGGCGTATCTCTTCTATGAAGGCTCAAACAGCTCCCGGCTCGGCATATCCTTCGTGTGCATCGCGCTGAACTATTCGGCCACGTTCTATTCCTTCGTTGCGACGTGGGCGGCGCGCGGGCTGTCGTTTGACACAATCCCCGTCAATTACAGCCCGAGTTATATCACGCAGCTGGTGCTGACAGTCATGGTGGTGCTGTTCACACTGGTGATCTACAGCTACGGCAAGGTGATGAGCAATAAGTTCATCCCGATGATGATAACGTCGTTTCTCATCCCGTTTTTCATCTTCTTCCTTGTCCTGAAGCAGTATTATCTCTATTCGCAGATATATTCCGGCGAGCTTATGAGCTCGATAAGGCTTACAGACAACCTCGTCACGGCGACGCTGCTGTTCCTTACCGCGTGTATGCTCTACTCGCTCAATAAGGTGAACGATTCCCTCACGGAGTCGCTCAGCTATTCCGCGACGCTGGAGCAGATGCTGGCCGTGCAGGAGAAGTATTATACCGACCTGCAAAAGCACCAGCAGGAGCTTCGCCGTATCAACCACGATATCAAAAGCCATACGCGCACCATGGTCTCTCTGGTCGAGCAGGGGCAGTATGAGGAGCTTGCAAAATACGCCTACTCCCTCCAGAACACCATTGAATCCATGACAGCTCCCGTGACGAACTGCGACAATCTCCTTATAAACGCGCTTTTGAACGACAAGCTTGGCAAGGCAAAGCAGGACGGAGTGGAGCTTCGCCTGTGCGTGATGGTTCCGCCCGCGCTGACCATAAACAATGTGGATATATGCATCCTGCTTGGCAACCTCCTCGATAACGCCGCAGAGGCCTGCGCCCAGATTGGCAGCGACGAGGAACGGTTTATCGACGTCGATATCCGCCTCGCCAGCGGCATACTGTGCGTGGACGTGTCAAACTCATATAACGGACAGGTCTCGTATAGAAGCTCAACATATTTTTCCACAAAGGACAATAGCGGCTTCCACGGCATCGGTCTTTCAAACGTCCGCCAGGTTGTCAGCAAATACGGCGGCAAGCTTGAAATAAGCCATGAGAACAATGTGTTCCGCGTGTGCGCATATATCGCCTATATGGAGGACGACGAGTGAGGCCGCCGGCCATTTTCAAATCAGATAAACTTTATGCCGCAGCGGATATAGAACTCTGCCGCGGCATTTTGTACACTTTGCCGTGCAGGGTTTTGCGGCAAAACACGTTATGTGTCTTTATATGCCGTGTAAACGACCGTTTATGACAAAGCTCTTCACGAATATATAATATTAATGTATATTATGAATATATTAATATTTTAATATATTATTTTAATATGCTTATCTGACTGCGCTCATAGAAGTGCCGCGGCAGGTTTTCCATCTGCCGCGGCATGAATAGCATATGGCGCATCCGGCGCACCGGAATGAGCAGGGGAAGCGGCGCGGAAAACATACCCGTAAGGGGGAAAGGCTGTGATAAGCGGCGGCTAAGGTCAATCTATTTTCAACTTAATTTCAACTTTTGCTGATACTGGTTGAAAAAGCAATAAAAACACGCAGCAATCAGAACTTACAGCGCACTTATTCCTGCAAATCTAACAAAAATGCGATTTTATGCGATAAAATCTGTTGAATCCAGAGCAAAAAAATGATATTATATGCAAGCACAAAAATAAGCTATATACGGAGGTGATAAAATGGAGGAGACAAGTAACGTTCTGTTTTCGATCGGTCCGATAGAGATCACGGGCGTGGTCGTGACGATGTGGGTGATCACTGCCGTGCTGACGGTTTTGTCCATCCTTGCGACAAGGAACATGAAGGACGTTCCCGGCCCGCTGCAAAACCTTGCCGAGCAGGCAGTCGGCAAGCTGCACGGGTACTACTCGAATATCCTCGGCGAGAAGCTGACAGATAAATGCTTCCCGGTGCTTGCCACGGTCTTTGTGTTCATCATCGTCAGCAACTATTCCGGCCTGCTGCCCGGCGCGGGTCACTTAAAGGCGTTCAAGGTGCCCACGGCAAGCCTGTCGGTCACGGCGGGTCTGGCGATAGTCGGCTTCTTCACGATACACACAGTCGGTGTGAAGGAGCGCGGCTGGAAGGGCTACCTCAAGTCATTCTTGAGTGTGATGCTGCCCCTGACGCTCATTGAGCAGTTTGTGCGGCCGTTCTCTCTGGCACTGCGTCTTTTCGGCAACCTTTACGGCGAAGAGATGGTCACGGAGAACCTCTACACTATCTTCCCGGTGCTCGTCCCGCTGGTCATGCAGGTGCTCAGTATCCTGTTCTGCCTGATACAGGCGCTGGTCTTTACGATGCTGCTGTCCTTGTACATATCGGAAGCGGCGGAGGAAGAGTAAAAAACAAAACATGTAAGCAATAAAAATTATTAAAAAATTATATTAAAGGAGATAAAAAAATGAACAGTGGATTGATAGCAATAGCGGCTGCATTAACCATCGCAATCAGCACCATCGCCCCCGCAATCGCTCAGGGCAAGACCGCAACCAAAGCAATGGAATCTATTGCGCGCCAGCCTGAGGCGGCAAAGGACATCCGTTCCACGCTGATCCTCTCTCTCGGCCTTATGGAAGCACTGACCATTTACGGCCTGCTCATCGCGTTCATGCTCGTGGCAAAGATCTAAGCAAGGGAAGCGCAACAATGAGGCGGCGCGGAATGCCGCGTCGCCCATCATAAGGAGATTAGTATGCTGAGTATCAATATTTCAGAGCTTGTTCTCACCATAATCAGCTTCTTCCTTCTGCTGTTTTTGCTTAATAAATTCCTGTACCAGCCCGTCCTGAAGTTTGTGAAGGAACGTCAGGCGCGTATAGATGCCGGCCTTGAGAAAGAGCGCGGCGCGCTTGCGGAGATCGCCGAAAGCGAAAAGCGTATAGACGAGGCCAAGGCGGCCAAGCGCGAGGAGGCGAAGGCCATCCTTGCCGGACAGCGCGCCGAGGACGGGAAAGCGCATGATGAGTATGCCAGACAGCTCATGGCGGATAACGCCAAGGAGCGCCGGGAGGCCCGCGCACGTGTTGACGCAATGGCGCAGGACGCCAAGGCGAAGCTCGACTCCGAGAAGGAGCAGCTTGCGCAGACGCTGGCGGAAAGGCTCACCGGCAAATGAGCATGAATAGAAAGACAGCAGGAAGGAGGGGTGACTGACGCATGTTTGAGTGGAACATATTTTACGGACTTCTAAACTTTGCTATACTGGCAGGCGGCCTGTATTTTGCCGGCAGAAAGTCGGCGGCAAAGATGTATAAAGACTACCGCGACAAGGTCTCCGGCGATCTGGAGCGCGCGAAGGAGGCCGCGGCAAACGCAGAGAAGCTGCAAGACAATCTTGAGGCGCTTGATGCCGCGGGCAGGAGTGACTGCGACAGAATAATCGCGGACGCAAAGCAGCAGGCGCAGGAGCTTTCCAGCGCTGCAAAAAGCGAGAATGAACGCCAGCGGCAGAGTGCGCAGGCCGACAGCGCCAGCAGCTATGAGCAGATGTGCTTCGATATGCAGAAGCGCTTCAATGCCGAGGCCGCACAGGAGCTGACAGACGCCGCGGCGGACATACTGCGCGGCAGCAGCGCCGAAAGCAGAAAGGCGCTGATCGCCCGCTTTATCGAGGAGCTTCCCGCAAAGCTGGAGATACAGCCCAGCGACCGCGTGAAGATCGCCTCCGGCGAAAAGCTTTCGGTCACTATAAGCGGCGGGGAGGAGCTTTCCGCTGCGGACGCCGAGGAAATCGGCAAGGTAATAGAGGATAAATACGGCCATGACGCCGTGGATATCTGCGTTGAAAGAAACGACGCTGTTATCGGCGGCGTGTGTGTCAGCGTGGGCGACTCGCAGTATAACGCCACGCTTCAGCACCAGCTCAGCCGCGTGAAGAAGATAGTGGCCGAGACCGAGGACGCCGGTGACGTGATGGAGGTTTTCAAGGAAACGCTTGCAAACGCCCCCACGGATATAGACAGCTATCAGACGGGCCGCGTCATCAGCCTGTCCGACGGTATCTGCCGCGTTTCTGGCCTTTCGGACGTTATGTCCGGCGAGCTGCTTGAGTTCCGCGGCGACCTGCGCGGCATGGTCATGGACCTTGAGTGCGACAATGTTGGTGTCGTGCTTCTGGGCAACTATGACAACGTTCAGGAGGGAGACGAGGTGCGCCGTACCGGCCGCATCATCGAAGTTCCCGTCGGCGAGGCCATGCTTGGCCGCGTCGTGGATGCGCTTGGCCGTCCTGTTGACGGCAAGGGCAGAATCAACACGGATGAGGTGCGCCCCATCGAGACCAAGGCCCCCGGCGTCATCGACAGAAAGGGCGTTTCCGTGCCAATGCAGACCGGTATCAAGGCCATCGACGCGCTTATTCCTATCGGCCGCGGCCAGCGTGAGCTGATAATCGGTGACCGCCAGACCGGTAAGACCTCTATCGCCCTTGACACCATCATAAACCAGAAGGGCAAGGACATGATCTGCATCTATGTTGCCATAGGGCAGAAGGAATCCACCGTGGCAAGCTTTGTTGAAAAGCTGCGTGAGCACGGCGCGATGGATTACACCATCGTTGTCAGCGCCACGGCGTCTGAGCCCGCGCCCATGCTCTACATTGCGCCCTACTCCGGCGCGGCAATGGGCGAATACTTCATGTACAAGGGCAAGGATGCGCTCATAATATACGACGACCTCAGCAAGCAGGCTGTCGCCTACCGTGAGCTTTCCCTGCTGCTGCACCGTCCGCCAGGACGCGAGGCATACCCCGGCGACGTGTTCTACCTGCATTCCAGACTGCTTGAGCGCGCCGCGCGCCTGAGTGACGAGCTGGGCGGCGGCAGCCTTACGGCTCTGCCCATCATAGAGACGCAGGCCGGTGATATCTCCGCCTACATACCCACAAACGTCATTTCCATCACCGATGGCCAGATCTTCCTCGAGACAGATCTGTTCAACTCCGGCGTGCGCCCGGCGGTCAACGTCGGCCTGTCGGTCTCCCGTGTCGGCGGCAGCGCGCAGCTTGGCGCGATGAAGCAGGTCGCGGGCCGTCTGAGGATGGACCTTGCGCAGTACAGAGAGCTGGCGGCGTTCTCGCAGTTCGGCTCCGACCTTGACAAGGCCACGCGCGACACGCTGCACCGCGGCGACAGAATGACGGAGCTTCTCAAGCAGCCGTGCTACTCCCCGATGGAGGCCTCCGATCAGGTCATCTCCATCTTTGCCGCGTCTGAGGGCTATGCCGACGATGTAGAGGTGAAGGACATCGCGGCGTTTGAAAAGGCGCTTATCCCCTATGTCAACAAGCATTATCCCGAGCTGCGCGGCGAGATACTCAGCGGCAAGAAGCTTAGCAAGGAAAGCCTTGAAAAGCTGCGCGCCGTTATTGAGGACTTCAAAAAGAGCGCGGCGCTTTGAAAAAACATCCGCGGTGAGGGCCGGTAAGGCCCCCGCCGCGGCAAAACCGACAAGAAGGAGGTGGGGCATGTGGCAAACATGCGTGCTATCCGCAACAGGATAAAAAGCATCGAGAGCACCCGGCAGATAACCAAGTCCATGAAAATGGTCGCGGCCGCAAAGCGGCGGCGCACCCAGCTTGCCGTCGGCAATCTCAAAAGCTTTTCCGATAAAAGCCGCTTCATCCTCTCGCATCTCATGGGCAGCATGACGGACTCCGACAATCCCTTCCTCAAGCCGCGGGAGGAGATAAAGCGGCGCTGTTATGTGCTCTTCGTGGGCAACAGGGGCCTGTGCGGCGTGTATAATTCCTCCCTTCTGCACTATGCCGAGGAGCAGATCGCCGCGGACGGCGGCGAAAGCTTCGTCGTGGTGTGCGGCCGCTGGGGCAGAGACAGCTTCGCGTCCTCCGGCCTTGACGTCAGGCGTGTGTTCGACGGTATAAGCGACACGCCCACCGCGCAGGAGAGCCGTGAATTGACGGAGTATCTCAAGTCGCTCTATACTTCCGGCGAGGCGGACGAGATAGTGCTGGTGTACCAGCAGTTCCGTTCCGTCCTTTCGCAGACTCCCGGCAGGGCGACGCTTCTGCCGGTGCCCGCAATAGAAGGGGCGAGCGGCCGGGAATATATATTCGAGCCGGACGCCGAGTCCGTGCTGAACTCGCTTGTGGAGCTTTACATCAGCAACAGCGTATATTCTGTGCTGCTTGAGGCCAAAGCGGGCGAGCATTCCGCCAGAATGACGGCCATGACCGCCGCGACCGATAATACGGAGGAGCTTATATCCACGCTCACTCTGGAGCTTAACCATGCAAGACAGTCCGCCATCACCACCGAGATATCCGAGATCGTGGGCGGCAGCGCGATGCAGTAACGGCAGCAGCCTCATAGCCAAAAGGAGGAAAAGAATCAATGGTAAACGGTATCGTCAAAAGGGTCATCGGCCCTGTGGTTGACGTTCAGTTCCCGGCAGGAGAGCTGCCGGAATTATATAACGCAGTAGAAATAAACAGCGAGGCCGGTAAGGTCACGCTGGAGGTCGTCCAGCAGATAGGCGACGGTGCTGTGCGGTGCATCGCGCTGGCCTCTACGGACGGTATCTCCCGCGGCGAACCGGCCACTGACACCGGCGCGCCCATCACCATGCCCGTCGGCGAGGCGACGCTGGGCCGCATGTTCAACGTCGTCGGTGAGCCTATCGACGGCAAGGGCGCTGTCAACACCGATAAGCGCCTGCCCATCCACCGCGACGCGCCCGCCTTCACCGACATCCGCCCGGCAACCGAAATGCTGGAGACCGGCATCAAGGTCGTTGACCTTCTCGCCCCGTATGCAAAGGGCGGTAAGATCGGCCTGTTCGGCGGCGCAGGCGTCGGCAAAACGGTGCTTATAATGGAGCTTATCCGCAACGTCGCGTATGAGCACGGCGGCTATTCCGTGTTCGCCGGCGTCGGTGAGCGCAGCCGTGAGGGCAACGACCTCTGGCATGAAATGAACGAGTCCGGCGTCATCAATAAGACGGCGCTCGTCTTTGGCCAGATGAATGAGCCGCCCGGGGCACGTCTGCGTGTTCCTCTGTCCGGCCTTACCATCGCGGAGGACTTCCGCGACCGCAGCGGACAGGATGTGCTTTTGTTCATCGACAATATCTTCCGCTTCACGCAGGCCGGTTCTGAGGTCTCCGCGCTGCTGGGCCGTATGCCCTCCGCCGTCGGCTATCAGCCCACTCTGGCAACGGAAATGGGCGCCCTGCAGGAGCGTATCACCTCCACCAAGGAAGGTTCCATCACTTCCGTTCAGGCTGTCTACGTTCCCGCCGACGACCTGACCGACCCCGCCCCCGCTACCACCTTCGCCCATCTGGACGCCACAACGGTTCTTGACCGCGGCATTTCCTCTCTGGGCATTTACCCCGCCGTTGACCCGCTGGACTCCACTTCCCGTATCCTGACTCCCGAAATCGTTGGTCAGGAGCATTACGAGACTGCCCGTGCCGTGCAGAGCATCCTCCAGCGCTACAAAGAGCTGCAGGACATCATCGCCATCATGGGTATGGACGAGCTTTCCGAAGAGGACAAGCTGACGGTCAACCGCGCCCGTAAGGTGCAGCGTTTCCTCAGCCAGCCCTTCCATGTTGCCGAGCAGTTCACCGGCTATCAGGGCAAGTACGTCCCCCTGAAGGAAACCATCCGCTCCTTCCAGGAAATCATTGCGGGTAAATATGACGACATTCCCGAATCCTACTTCCTGTTCGCCGGCTCCATCGACGACGTGGTTGCCAAGTACCGGGGCGGTGAGAAGGCATGACACCCTTCCACTTGAAAATCGTCACCCCCGACGGCCTGATTTATGACGGTCAGGCAGAGGAACTGCTGGTTCGCACCACCAACGGCGACATCGGCATTCTTGCCCGTCACATGAACTATGTCGCCCCTCTGGGTATGGGGCGGGCCGTCATTGTGTCCGACGGACAGCGCCGGACAGCGGCGTGCATCGGCGGTATGGTCAGCGTCTCAAAGGGCGAGGTGACGTTAGTCCCCACTACCTTTGAGTGGGCAGACAAGATCGATGTTGCCCGTGCGGAGGCTGCCCTGGAAAAGGCAGAGAAGGTTCTCCACGATCAAAACGCTTCCGACACTGACCTGCGTCTGGCCGAAGCCAAGCTTCACCGCGCACTGGTCAGAAAGAGCGTTGCCTCCAACTTATAAGCGATCACCCCGGTATCCGAATGGATATCGGGGTCGTTTCAGGATGCGGGCCGCAACGGCCCAGACACACGCCGCCGCTCCCGGTAAAGAATGGCCGCGGCGGAAGAAAGTGAGCAATCCCAATGGTAATACAGAAAATTGACAGCGATATAGAGAAAATGGGCATCGCAAGGACCATTCTGGAAGTGCTTCCGGATTGGTTCGGCATCCCGGAAGCTACGGAAGCGTACATCGCGGACAGCAAAGGCCGCCCATTCTTCTGCGCCTTTGCGGACGATGTTCCCGTCGGCTTTCTCTATCTGAAAGAAACCGGGCGGCATACCGTGGAGCTGGCCGTCATGGGGGTGCGTCAGGAATATCACCAGCAAGGCATCGGCAGAGCGCTTTTTGAGCAGGCCAAAGCCGAAGCCAAACGGCTGGGATATTCCTTTATCCAAGTCAAAACCGTCCAGATGGGCAGATATGCTATTTACGACGACACCAACCGCTTCTACCTCTCTCTGGGATTCAAGGAACTGGAAGTGTTCCCAACGCTGTGGGACGAATGGAATCCCTGCCAGATTTAT
>ENA-ORRN01003030-ORRN01003030.1-human-gut-metagenome-genome-assembly--contig:-NODE-3030-length-10125-cov-3.520159_pt1 | contig 10125 bp, 8 predicted proteins | sample MGYA00242174_ERZ509132 | MGnify/ENA primary metagenome ERZ509132 (study PRJEB26280, sample SAMEA2338671) | human gut metagenome | biome: human gut; feature: human-associated habitat; material: faeces...
CGCTTCCGTTGCCGCCGATATCGTTGTTCCCGCAGGACGCAAGCGCGAATACCGTTAAAAGCGCAAGCGCAGATGAAATTATCTTTTTATTTTTCATTATGTTTCTCTCCTTTTTTTAGCTATCGTTATAATCGCCGCCGCCGCAAACGGAAGAATTCCCGCCGCTACGCCGCCGCCGCAACCCTTGCCCGTCGAGCCGGAAGTGTTTCCGCTTTCGCCCGCCGCGCCTTTGTTGAGAGTCACCTCTTCGCCGTAGAACGTGCCGAACTCGTTTTCAATTTTAACCCTTACGACGATTTCGCCGTCGGTATTGCTGTAAAGTCCGTCTCCGTCGACGCGCGCGTCGCCTTTAATTATTTCGTAAGTGACTTTATCGTATGCCGTTTTCATGTTGCACTCGTAGGAAAGCGTCGTCTTTTTGCCGCTTGAAACAACTGTTTTGTTAGCCGTGGTTTTAAGCTCGTAAGCCTTTCTCTCGTTTTCGGCTTTAGCGGAAGTTATCGTAACCTTGCTGTCTCCCGCGCCTTCTATAAGCGCGCAGAAATAATTGCCTAAGCCCAGCATTTTTTCGATATTGTCTTCCGCGATAAGCTCGCCGTTGACTTTAAGATATACTATCGTTCCCGCAGGCACTCTTTCGTCCGCGACGAAATAATCTATGCAGCCGATTTCTATATCGTATTCCGTACCCTGAACGAACGAAGAAGGCTTCGTCATCGAGCCGATGATAACCACATCGTCCGCGATAATCAACTTATAGCCCGACTTTGCAAGAGTGTTCTTGCCTCTGAACGCAAACGTCAAGCCGAAATCCGCGCCGGTGAATTTAATTTTCATCTTAACCGAATAGCCGCCGTTTTTATTGGTTACTTCGGTTGCGTTTATCATGCTTTGCGAAGGAGATTCGGTGTCGCCTTCAACCTTTGTGTACGTAATGCCGTTTCCTATCGGAACGATATCCGAAACGTCATATTCGTCTGTATTTTCCGCTCTTCTTATCTTGGGCGAATAAAGGCTCATCGCGCCTATCTTTCTCGTTTCGCCGTCGATTTCCCTTTCGGTATCGACGCTCTTTATGCAGGAATCTTTTACGTCCGTAGTCGCCCAGTCGGAATAATCGAGAAGAAGCGAAGTCGGAGCGGGGCTTATATAAATTGATACGTCGCCGCTGTCCGAAACGTTATAATCGCCCGTCATATAGCATTCGCCGTAAGCCGTGTTTTCGCCCTGCGTTACTTTAACGAAGAACACGAATCCGTCGTTGCCCTGAACGTCTTTTTTGTTGACCGCGCCGAATTCCACGAAGAAATCGCCCTTTTCGAGTTTAAACTCGTTGTTGTGATAAATAACGAACTGAGGAGTTCCCTGAAGTCCGTCGTTGAAGAAATCGAACCAGAGGCACTCGCTTAAATCTTCGCTTTCGGCTTTGCTTTCGTTATAACGAAGCCTTACCATCGGCGCGCCCTCGGTAAGCCAGAAGTTACCGTTATCGAGCGTGCTGCGAAGTTCCATGACGAGATATACGTCTCCGCCGTTATAAGTCGAACGGAATTTTATCTGCGGCTCGGCTTTCGCACCTATCATTTTAAGCGATTTGCAGTAGCCCGCCGAATCTCCGCTTCTTAACAAAACGTTTCCGTCCGCGTCCTTTTCGGCGTTTGCTTTAAGCTTAACCACGGAAGAACCCGCAATGTAATCTTCTATTTTCTGTGTTTCAAAGTCAACCGTTTTGTTTTCCAAGCCCTTGTTAGCCTTGAAAACGCCTGCGGGGAGCTTCGGGATATCGCGCTCGTCCTCCGCGATATATTCGTTTCCGATATAAAATCTGAAATCTTCCTTAACGGAGTATCCGCCGCCGAGTTCCGAACCCTGTTTAACGGTAACGCTGTGTTTTCCGATTTCGCTCGAAACGGTCGCGCCCGCAACTATATCTTCATAATTGATTATCGCGAGAATAGCCGTTCCGTCGTAGCCCTCTTCGTCGGGCTTGCCGTTCATCCCTCCGAGATAGTTGATGTTTATTTCTTTTTCGTTTTCCGTGCCTTCGTCCAAAATGCAGACGTTACCGTTCCACATAGTGTCGGTAAGCCCGTCGAGGTCGGTCTGAATACGGATAAGATATCTGCGTGAATCCGCGGTTTCCTGTATGCAGGAAGTAACGTCGCCGAGCATATCTTTCTGAAGAGAGAAAGTTATATCCTTAAGCGGAACTTTCTTCTTTATGGTTCCGCGATTAAGAATCGCCGTGATTTCTTCTTTAACGACGTAATTGCAGATTTTCGTTCCCTGCTTTATCGTGATTTCCGTTCTGCCGTCCTTGGGAGCGACTTCGTAAGGAACTATAAGCGCGAGAGCTTTGCCGTTTTGATCGTTAAAAAGTTTCAGAGTTTTATCTTCACCGTTCACCGATACTACTATCGGGTCGGGCGACTGCGCGCTTTCAAAAGCCGCGTCTCCGTTAAGCCATACGAGGTAACGGTTCTCATTATCCTGCGTTCCGCCGCCGAAATCGACGATCGTGAAATCGATTTCGGGAACCTTTATATAAAATTCTCCGTTATCGAGAACAATCGTAACGTCCTCCGCGACGACGTAGTTATCGAGCCTCGTACCTTTTTTTATAGTCACTTCCGCCTTGCTTGCCTTGGGAACTACGTCGTAAGGAACCAAAAGCGCGACGTCGCCGTCTTTCGCATTGTAAATTTTAAGCGTTTTGTCTTCGCCGCCGATCGAAACGGTTATCGGGTCGATATTGTTTTTGCTTCCGAACGCAACGCTGCTTTCAAGCCATATGAGATAACGGCTCATATTATCCTGCGCCCCTCCGCTTATGCTTTCGATGGGATAATCGACGTCGGGAACGACGATCGACATGCTTCCGTTATCGAGAAGAATGGTTACGGTTTCGGCGATTTTATATCCGCCGATTACGGTATCTTTTTTAACTACTACTCTGTTTTTCGCTTCCTTCGGCGCGATGTCGTAAGTTACGAGTAGCGCTACCTTTTTATCCTTCGTATCGTTATAAAGATAAATCGTCTTATCTTCTCCGTTCACCGAAACGGTTATAGGGTCTGCGTTTCCGTCGTGTTCAAAGGGAACGTCGCCCTCGAGATACACGAGATAACGGTTTTCAAAGTCCTGCACGCCGCCGCTTACGCCCGTAACGGTCATAGGTTTCGGCTCATCGGCAGCAAATGCGGCAGGCATAACGGAAAATCCGAGTGCCAGACACACCGCCGCCGCAAGCGCTAAAACGGCAACCGTAACTTTTTTAAATACGTTTATTGTCATATCTGCCTCCTTATCGGTATGCTTCGACACATAACCGGTTTGCGATTTATATTATATCATACCGAAAGGCTATGTGTTAGCCTTATATTAGCAAGTTTTTTGTACAATCTTATCATTTCGGTTATTATGCTTGACAATTTTTATCCGTGCTTATAAAATGTAAGCATGAAAGAATATGTTTACGAATTTTTAGGCGGCAGACAAAATCACCGCGTCGACCCCGTGACTATGAAAAACGAGTTCACTATCGATAATCTTATAGTCGTGTATTATAACCGCTTTTCTCCGAGATTCCGCTTCACGGGGGAAAGGCATAATTTCTACGAGTTTTATTACGTAGCCGAAAACGAAATGGTCATAACCGTGGACGGAGAAAATTTTCTGCTTAACGCGGGTGAATTTATATGCGTACCGCCGATGCGCTGGCACATAATGGAGCCGCACGAAACGTATGCGACGGGCATCACGATATCTTTCGACGCAACGGGTTACCCCGAAGAGATTTTCAACGGAAAACTCTCTCCCTTCGAAAAACAGCTTCTTTCCAATATTTTAAATATTTACGCCAAAAATTACAGCGAATCGGAATTCCGCCTCAAAATGCTTTCGAACAAAAACGCGGACGAAGAAAAGGATTTCGGTTACGGGCAGGCTTTAAGGGTGAATATCGAATGCCTTATGCTGAACATTTTGCAGGAACATATTCGAAACGAAAAGGATAAGACGCGCCCCGTAAAAACGTATAACGTTTTAGCGCAGAACACCCTTTCTTATCTCGAGCAACATTTTAAAGAAAACCCGTCCTTACGGGAAATCGCCGACAATCTTAATTACAGCGTTCCTCACATCTGCCGCGTGTTCAAACAAAATTATAACGAATCGATAGTCAATTATATAACGAAACTTAAAATCGACGAAGCCATGCGGCTCATAGAGGAAAACAACATGACTTTCCGTGAGATTTCCGATTCGCTCAACTTCGACAACGTTGCCTATTTCACCCGTATTTTCAAACAGCAAACGGGCATGACGCCCTCCGCCTACCGCAAGTTCTCCGTGTAGGCGCATCTTTTAAACTCGCAATACCTTCCCGAAAATTTAAAATTATAACCTATTAAAACCCCATTCAAAAAAAGGCTTTACGGCAAATCAAATATGCCGCAAAGCCCTTCTGTTTATTGTAAAATATTTAGTTTATCGACTTATAGCCCGCTTTTTGCTTACTGTTCGGCTACAAACCCCAGCCGCAATCGTTTGATATGCCGCCGCCCAAATAGCTTGCCGCGTCGTCAAACGCTCCAGCAGTCGCGGTCTGCCCCGCCGTAAGAAGTTTCGAATCGAACGTAACTGTTCCGCTGTCGAAAGTAGCGGAAAATCTCACTCCTTTTATCGAAAACGCCTTAACGCTTGCCACGTCGAATCCGTCTTTGCCGACGATTTTCACTTGCCCGTCGGCGATTTTTTCAATCGTATAACTTCTTTCCGCTCCGACAAGGTTATAATTTTCGTCAATATCGAGAACTCCGTCCACATATTTCCTGATTATTTTGAGTTGACGTTCGTTATATTCCGAAGAATTTTCCAGAGCCTTGGTCGCGACTTCGTAAGATGAACGCAAATTCGCTTCGGACGAATACGCCGCAAGAACGGTCTTCGTCGTTCCTCCCGCATAAGTTACCGCCAGATAGCCGCATGCAACGAAATTTTTGTTATAATTGGCAGGCGAAACATCGATTACAACCGAATATATTTCGCTGTCGCCTTCCGTTATAGTTTTGAAATCTTCATCGGCGGAAGAAATTTTATAACCGTTCTTGCCGTCCTCGATTGCCGTAAAGTCTCCGCCGAGCTTTTTAAGGAAGGCTTCGGACGTTGCAAACACTCCGTAATCGGTAATTTCGCCCGCCTTTTCTGCCGAAATCGAGACAGTAAAACGAAGCCCCTGATAGTCGCTCGCAAGTCTTATGCTCGCTCCGTAAACGTTTTCAATCGTAACCGTAACAACATCAATCGAAACGCTTTTCGGCGCGGTTTCGCCTATCGCTCCGTACACAGCGGAAAGACTTTCGTAAAGAGCGTTTTCATATCGATAGCCAATCACTTTCACGCCGTTTTTCTCTATATTTTTAGCCGAAAACATTCCGGCGAGCGCGACTTCGCTCCAAACTATATCCTCGGACTTAACGTCGTTGCCGCAAGAAATCGTCACGGGCGTTTTATCTATTATCTGTTCGTTATAAATATAAAACGTAACCGAATCGGCGATAAAATAATCTCCGAGCCAACCCGTTTTGGTCGTTATTTTAAACTCGGTTTTAAGCGGATAATTTTCGGCATCGAGAAGCAACGCCGATTTACCGTTGTTCCACTGATAAAACGCTTCCTCTTTTTCTGTTTTATCGTCAACAATTACCGAAAGTTTTCCGAGATAAGCCAAATCGCCGCCCGCGATTTCGTTAAAGTATACGACATAACGATTAAGGTTGCCACCTTGATAATCGCCGCCGTCACGCGTAAGGGTAACGGTTTTCGGAGCTTCCGTCAGGTATTTATACCCGCTTATCCACAGATTTATGTCGTTTTTAATAACAAAACCGCCTATCGTACAACTTTTAATCGTTATCTCGTTTAATTTCGAAGCGTCATTCGGGCAGACGTCGAAAGGTAACAACAATGCGGTTTCGTTTCCCCAATTTACGAAATTGAGGGATTTTTCTTCGCCGTTGATTAAAACGCTTACCTTACCTATACCGCTATAACCGCCGTTGCCGACTCCGTCGAAAAACAAAACGTAACGATCGCTCTGAGCCGTTGTGGACGTGTATCCGATCACCGTTTTATCCGAAGCTTCCTTATCGGTGATTTCATTGTTCTTTATATATACCGTCAAATCGTTTTTGAAAAAATAATCACCGCCGGTTACGGAACCAAGCAAGAACTTAAGCGTGTGATTTTTATTTTTCCCGCAAACGGAATAATCTAATAACGCTCCGAAATCACCGCCGCCCAAGTCGCAAAAATCGACCTTTTGCAAAGTTCCGTCAATTAAAACGTTGATAGTTCCAAGCGAAGCATTCCCATCGGCTTTCCCGCCTTTGAAACGAACGAGAAATCTGTTAAAATTATCCTGCGCGCCTCCGCCGTTCAAAGCGAGCGATTTAACTTCGAGATTGCTTACGGCAGATCGGTTTATCCTTAAAGCAATGTCATTGGAAAGATTCGAAACTCCGCCGATTTTCGTACCCGCAGGAAGATAAAAAGCATGCTCGCCGATTTCTGCAGCAGTCGTCGCTCCCGCGACAAAATGCTCATATTTCAAATACAGCCTCAACTCGGAGCCGCTTCCGATATAATTCAAGCCGCTTCCCGAAATTTCTTTAACATTACCGTCGGAATCGACAAGCGTAGCCGTATTGTCGTTCCAGAATTCGTCTCCGAGATCGGACTTGTCCGTCGCAAAATCGATAGCGTATCTGCTCAAGTCGCCATCCTGACAACCCGCCAACTTAGAAAACGTAAGCGTTATATTTTCGGGCGCGGCGTTTGCCTTTGGCGAAATCGAAACGGCAAACATTGCCGAAAATACAAGCGCAACGAGAGCAAGAAAGAAACACAACAAATTTTTCTTTGATTTTATCATGATATCACCCCTCTTTTAATCCCCGTCGCTTTCGAAAATATTATCACCGCGACGATTGTCTCCGCCCCCTAAGGACGTCCTGATAATATCGCAAGATTCGAGCGATATAATGTCAAAATCTGCCTTTTCATAGTTTTTTCTCATCGAATAACCTCCGTTTTTCGTACGCACACGAAAAAATATTGATTTCAAGGTAATTATAGCACTGTCAGTATCCGGGGTGTTAGTCGTATTTTAGCAGTTTCTTTGCATTATTTTATCTTTTTACAATCTGCATTTGCTTAGCCGCAACCGTCGTTATACGACAAAAGGTCTTATAAAAAGATTGTCTATCCTCTTTTTATAAGACCTGTTATTTGCGATTTTTAAATGTTTTATTTTATAGCGTATTTTATATCGTATTTTACAGCGTAACGCCGGTTTTGTAAAAGGCTATCTCTCTTATATCTTCGCTTTTACACTTCGTTTCGCCGTTAATTGCGGCGATAATCGACTTATATAGGGCTTTTTCGTCCATCGAATACGCATTGAAATCAATCCAGTTGTTCTTTTTCTCCGCCAGAAAATCGTTCGTCGAAATTTTGAACGTCGGGACGAACGTCGAAAAAGGAGTTCCTCTGCCGGTTGTGAAAAGCACTATCTGACATCCGCTTGCCGCAAGAGCCGTCGCCGCGATGAGGTCGTTGCCGGGCGCGTTCAACGTTGATACGCCTTGCTTTTTGACCTGTTCGCCGTAAGAAAGCACGTCCACGATTTTCGTAGAACCCGCTTTTTCCACGCAACCGAGCGATTTTTCTTCCAAAGTGGTTATGCCGCCTTTTTTGTTGCCCGGGCTTGGGTTTTCGTATACGGGGAAGCCGTTATCCGTGTAGAACTTTTTGAAGTTCACTATCATTTCGCGGTATTTTTCGTACACCTCGCGGCTTTCGCATTTATTCATTAAAAGTTGTTCCGCGCCGAACATCTCGGGTACTTCCGTAAGTATCGCCGAGCCGCCCTCTTCCACGATTTTATCGGTAAACTTCCCCACAAGCGGGTTAGCGGTAAGCCCCGAAACGCCGTCGCTTCCGCCGCATTGAGCGACAAAGCCATTTCCTTACATTCATTCGTGACTTTTATGTTTATATCGACTGCATTCGTTCCTTTGTAAGCAAACTTTCCGTCTTCCCAAGAAGAGATTTCGCCGTTATCCACATTGAGCTTAGCCGTTTCCGCGAGCGACGGAACGAGGCTTTCTCTGTTTTCCGTCATCATATGCGCGGTGGTGTACGTTACGGCGTATTCGGGCTCTTCCTTAATAAGCGACGGATCGCCTATTACGTAGTTTGTAGTAGTATTCGGAACGATGCCTATTTCGGTATTCTCCTTACCGAACGCGTTTTCGCCGTCAACGTAAGTCTTTGCCTCTCCGCCGTCCAGTTTTATGGTAACTTTAACCGTTTCGCCAATATCCTCGGCAATGAACTCAACGCGATGGTATTCCCCGTCGAAGAAATTGCCCGTTGAAGGTAACTGCATAACCATGGTTTCCGCAGTCTGCCACGCTCCCGTCTCGGGGACCTTATACAATGCCGTCGACGCACCCGAAATATGGAGATAATAGCCTCTCGAAGATTCCCACGGCGCGCCTTCCGCCGTTGCTCTTAAAACAAAGAACACGTCGTTGCCGGTCAAAGCCTTAAAACAAACGTTAAGACTGTCGCAATCCGATTTATACCAAAAATGTCCGTCTGACCAAGGATGAATCGTCATATCGTTCTCGTTTACCGCAAGTCTTTCGACGCCCGAGTGGTTGTATGCCGGCAGCAAATTCGCCTTATCCGCTATCATGCTTTCGACGGTAGCAACGTTCGACCGGGTTTCTTCCGCATTTGCGGTCGACGTGGACATAAATGTCCAACATGTCGTAAATGCTAACGCCACAAATAAAATTACAATAACTAACTTTTTCATTTTTTCCTCCCTAAAAGGGTTTCCCACCCTTTCATTGCGTTCCAATCATAACATAACTCTTTTTTGATGTCAATACTCTTTTTTTGGCGTATCTTATTATTTTTTTATGCAAAAATTTTTTTTATGTTCTATATTTTTTTACTATTATGTTTTTACGGCGGCGTCTTTACCTGCGTAAGTCTTGCCCTCGAATGCATAATCCGAAATTGCTTTCACATACTGCCCTGCCTGTTTGTCATCGAGATGTTTGATGACCTTTGCATAGTTTTCGCTGAATTTGAAAAATTTGTTTCTCATTGTTTTTTACTCCCTGTTTTTTTATTTGTTTTCGTAATTTATCCGAGTGTATTTTATATCGCCCTGAATCCCCTTTTTCAAATGAATCATCCCCACTTGAAAACCACTCTGCGGAAAATTCTTCGGCGTATCGAAAACGCATATTTCAGCAATTTGGAAACCTGCGTTTTCGATGTCTTTCAGCCGCGCTTTCGTCCATAAATGATTGATTGTAATAAGGAAGTAGACTTCGTTTGCTACATCCATCGAGTGCGCTAAAAATCTGCGAATCTGACTCCTCGGCGGGTTAGTAAATATGTAATCTACCCGTCCCTTGTAATCATAGAAATCTCGTCCCTTTTCAATTTCGCACCATTCGGCATTCGGTAAAAATTCTAAAATATTTCCGCACCCGGCGCATGGTTCAAGACCTTTCCCTTGCGGTTGAAAATGTTCGACCAAAGCCTTTGCCAAAGGTTTCGGCGTCATTACAACGTCGTTTGAAACGTAACTTCTGTTTGCCTGATACTTCATCTTTTTGAATTGATACCGACTTTGCCTTTCGTCGCTCCCGAAGATACGGTTGCAGCCGTAACCGATTCTCTCATCCTTTGTATCGACTTCATACTCTCGCTTGCTATTTTCATATAGTAGGCGTTCGGCTTGTCGTCGCGGAATTGTCCCGACGATTTGAATAAGCGAAGAAGTTGCTCTTCGTCGTTTCCGCAGAACATAGCAAGACGAAGCATTAAACCCAATTCGCTTTTTTCTTCGCCCGGCAATACGTTTTTACCGTTATACAAATTTGAAAATTTATCGTCTTTCGCAAAGTACCCCTCCGCTCTCGCAAGGACTTCTCTGTCGCTCATCCGCGTCAGACTTTCGCTCCCGCGCCCTTCCATACTAACGGGCAAGGCTTTCGCCGCGACTTCCGTCGCCACAAGTTCGGAAGGTCGTATGTA
>ENA-ORRN01003033-ORRN01003033.1-human-gut-metagenome-genome-assembly--contig:-NODE-3033-length-10109-cov-2.372787_pt1 | contig 10109 bp, 7 predicted proteins | sample MGYA00242174_ERZ509132 | MGnify/ENA primary metagenome ERZ509132 (study PRJEB26280, sample SAMEA2338671) | human gut metagenome | biome: human gut; feature: human-associated habitat; material: faeces...
CACTGGTCGAATTGCTCTCAAAAATAGGTAGCACGAAAGTGCATAGAAAATCTGTACACATGAAATAAAATCAATGTGAAAAAACTTTCCTACCGCCAGAAAAAATGGGAAAAAGCAACCCTTAGCTAATGTATAATGGTTGTAACCACCAAGCCAGTTTAGACGTAACAGCTTTTCAGCGATATGAACCATTAGTTGATCATCGGCAAATGCAGTTGTAATAGCATAAATAGTGACATCTTTCATTAAAATTAGTTTAATAATAAGAAAAAAGATTGCAAATAGTAAAAATTGCTTATCTTTTGAGTGTGATATTTTGATTCGAATCATTGTATGAGTTCCTCCACAAGTCTGCGAATCGTATCGAAATCATCTGAATTCAATAATCGGTATAATTTTGGGGCTTCAGTTTGTGCACCATTTGAATAATAAAAGTACTGTGATGTAAAGGCACAAATGATACCATTGTCAAATTCAATCAGATACGATCCAGTTAAGCTTTCGTAGTTTGCAAGATCCTCGTCAGATGCTTCTTGAAGCGAAAGTGCTTCAATTGCAGAACAAAGCCGATCTTTCATAGCAGAATCGCTTATTGAAAATATATTGCCTGCATACCCATAGGTGATGGATGTAAAATCGCGATTTATATAAATTTGATGCGCTGTGGTTTCTGAATGCATCTCAGTAGTAATTTCTGACTCTGGCTCAAACTTTGTTTCCAGCAAGGACTCCGATTCTGATTGTGTTTCCACCAATGTAGGGCGTAAAGGATGATTGTCCAGATGATTGTTCATATTTTTATGTACTATAGACCAAATAAGAGAAATGGACAGAATAAAGGCAGCAGCGGCAATACATACGGCAGTACAGAGATATTTTTTTCTGCGTTCTTTTTGAAAAAAATGTTTCATTTTCACTGTTTCATAATCACTCATAGCTTCTGTAATCCAGCGATCATCAACATAGGATAACGCGCGCATGATCAATTCATTCATAGTAAACTCCTTCCTTTTTAAGATATTTTTTCAATAATTCCCGTGTCCGGTAAAGTTGTGTTTTGATGTTGCTTTCTGGTATGCCGTATTGATTAGAAAGCTCTCGAATCGACAATCCTAACCAGTAGCGTTTCATGAAAAGAATTCGCCTGGGAGCAGAAAGTGATTCTAAAAATACAGATAACGCTTGTCCAAGCTCCCATTCTTCGATTCCACTTTTAAGTTTTGTATCAGGAATAGTTTCGCTCATTTCTGAGGTTAATTCAACAATACAGCTGTGTCGCTTTTTAGCTTTTTGCCATTCAATACGATCAAAGGCATCACACCTACAGATACGCATTAAATAGGCAAGAAAATTAGTGGGGCGATTGGGTGGAACGGTGTTCCAGGTCTCAAAATAAGTATCATTTTTGCATTCTTCGGCATCCTCATGACAATTTAAAATTCTCATGGCAAGCTTTGACAAATGATTTCCATATTTATTATCTGTTTCAAAAATGGCGGATTCTTTTCGATCAAAAAACAGATCAATAATATCCTCGTCATTCATAATAAAAAATCCTTTCTAAACTAAATTGATTTATTTACTTATTAGTTGTGCCTCTATTATATATGTCGGGAAAATGATATGAAAGGTTTCAAAAAAATGGAAACTGGTATAAAAAAGCCAGTGGGACAGGTACACTGGCTTTTTTCCCGTCCCGCTGGCTTACAAATTAATATATTATGGTAATATTTCATGTTGCAAAACATCCGTTCTAATGTTACAATATTTTTGAAAGGAAAATTTTTAACGTGCAAAAGATAAAGTAGCTTGGCTTCAAACTCGTTTAAATTTACGTGATTTGATTTCAAGTGATTAACGTACACCCGATAAAATCCAAAATTTGGAAATATTTTCGAAATGGAGGAATTTTATGGGAACACCAAGAGAAAAGCAGCCCAGTGCAAAAATACAATGGCATCCTGCTTTCTGTGCCGCAGCTGAACTTGAGCTGCGCTCCAATAAGGGCGATCTCGAATTTAAACGTGAGTACAATCTAAGCAAGAAACCACTACAAATGGATCTTTTGATCATCGAAAAGCGAAAAGGTGTACAGATTCAAAATGAAATCGGAAAAATCTTTCGAGGTCACAATATCATTGAATATAAATCACCTGATGATGGCATGACAATTGATGACTTTTTCAAGACGTTAGGATATGCCTTCCTGTACAAAGGCTTAGGCGAAAAAGTGAACCAAATTCCGCTAAGTGAATTGACCGTCTCTCTTTTTCGAGCATCTGTTCCAAAAGAGCTGCTAAATCAGCTTTCTAAAGAGGGATACATAATTGAAAAACAGGTTCCTGGCATATACTATGTAAATGGACTTCTTGTTCCAACACAGATTGTTGTAACAAATCAGCTAAACTCCCAAAATCATGAAAGTCTTAAAGTGTTATCAAAAAGTGCTCAGACCGATGATATTCAAAGATTCACAGAATTAGCAAGCGCTTTTACCGAACCAGGCGACAAAGAAAAAGCAGATGCCGTATTGCAAGTTAGTGTCGCTGCAAACAGAAAAAACTATGACAAAGTAAGGAGGACTTCGGATATGTGTGAGGCATTGAGAGAACTTATGAAGGAAGAAATTGAAGAAGAGTTAAAGAAAAGCCGAGATAAAGCAATACAAGAAGGACTCGCACAAGGACTCGCACAAGGACTTGAACAAGGACTTGAACAGGGACTTGAACAGGGACTTGAACAGGGTATTGAACAGGGACTTGAGCAGGGACTTGAGCAGGGACGCATTAATCAGTTAATTGACCTTGTTAAACAAAATCTTCTGTCTATCGAAACTGCTGCACAGTGTGCAAAGATGACCGTAGATGAATTTCAGATCGTACTAAAAAAACAAAACAGCTAACAATAGCCAACAGGGACGGGAATGCGGCACTACAGTGCCGCATTCCCGTCCCCAGTTGCTGCGTTTTTATTTACATTTTTTACAGTGCCTTTACTCTTGCTACTACGTTCTCTACGGTAAATCCGAAGTATGGGAACAGTTTGCTGTACGGAGCAGATGCACCAAAACGATTCATTCCGATGATGTCACCGTCAAGTCCGACATAACGATCCCATCCAAATCCAGAAAGTGCCTCTACTGCAACTCTCTTTCTTACATTCTTTGGAAGAACCTTTGCCTTATACTCCTCAGACTGCTCCTCGAAGATATCCATACATGGCATGGATACGACACGAACGTCGATTCCATCCTCTGCTAAAACCTTCTTTGCCTCTACAGCAAGAGACAGTTCGGAACCAGAAGCGATAATGATCGCATCCGGAACTGCCTTCTTTGAATCCTGTACAATATAACCACCCTTTAATGCCTCTCTTGAGGTTCCCTCGATCTGCGGCAGATTCTGTCTGGTCAGTGCCAGTGCAGTCGGTGTTCTCTTAGATGTAATTGCGCTGTACCATGCAGCTGCTGTCTCAGTTGCGTCTGCCGGACGGAACATATGGAAGTTCGGCATTGCACGCCACATTGCAAGCTGCTCGATCGGCTCATGAGTCGGTCCATCCTCTCCTACACCAATACTGTCGTGTGTAAATACGAAGGTTAACGGTACACCCATGATTGAAGACAGACGTGCCATCGGCTTTGTATAATCAGAGAATACGAAGAAGGTAGAAACAAATGCTCTCAGTCCGCCGTGAAGCATAATACCATTTCCGATTGCTGTCATGGCAAGCTCACGAACACCAAAGTGCATGTTGCGTCCTGCATAATTTTCTGCTGAGAAATCACCCTCATCCTTCATATAGGTCTTTGTGGATGGGGAAAGGTCAGCTGCACCGCCAATTACATTCGGCATTCTGTCTTTGATACGATTGATCATCTTGCCGGACAGATTTCTTGTTGCATCTGCCTTATCATCATAAGCCCAGAAATCAGCATCGTCACAAACCTTCTCTGCCAAATCCTCATCGTAGTAAGTATCCCACAGTTCCTTCATTTCTGGATACTTCTCGCAGTATTCTGCAAACATCTTATTCCAAGCATCCTCTGCCGGCTGTAAGCCTTCTACGATTTCCTTATAATGATCATAAACTTCCTCTGGTACGAAGAATGGCTCTTCTGACGGCCAGCCTAAGTTTTCCTTCATTGCCTTAATATTGTCATCACCAAGCGGCTCGCCATGTGCACTTGCCTTGCCCTGCTTTGCCGGACATCCAAAACCAATCTGAGTCTTTACAGTGATAAAAGATGGTCTCTCAGTATCTGCCTTAGCAGCCTCAATTGCCTTGCCGATTTCCTCTAAGTTATTTCCATCCTCAACGGTAATGGTCTGGAAACCAAATGCTTCCATACGCTTCTGAACATTCTCTGTGAATGCAATATCTGTTGATCCCTCAATAGAGATGCGGTTGGAATCATAGAAAATGATCAGCTTAGACAGCTTTAAAGTACCTGCAAGAGAAAATGCCTCAGATGAAATACCCTCCATCATACATCCATCGCCGCCAAGTGCGTATATGTAATGATCTACAACCGGATATCCTTCCTTGTTAAATACAGACGCCATATGACGCTCTGCAATTGCCATACCAACTGCCATACCCATACCAGCGCCAAGAGGTCCTGTCGTTGCCTCAACACCAACTGTGTGGCGATACTCCGGATGACCAGGTGTCAGAGAACCCCACTGACGAAACTGCATCAGATCTTCCTTTTTTAAATCACCATAACCAAACAGGTGAAGCAGGGAGTACAAAAGCATAGAACCATGTCCTCCAGAAAGAATAAAGCGATCACGATCCTTCCAATCTGGATCCTTTGGGTTGTGCTTTAAATGCTTTGCCCATAACTCATAGGCTACAGATGCACAGCCGAGCGGCAAGCCAGGATGTCCTGACTTTGCCTTCTGAATCGCATCTGCAGATAATACACGGATCGCGTTTACTGACATTGTATCAATGTTATTCATCTTCGTCTCCATTCCGCGCTTAAGCGCATGTAATTTTGTATTTATGCTCAGTTTACCAGACCATTGCACGAAAATCAAGTTTTTCTTATGTTATCGTAGCTTAATTTGCTGAAGCTCCTCCATTGTCGCCAAATAATAGGTCTTAAACTTGTCGCCCGGAATGACAGTATACAAATTATTTCCAAACTCTCTTGCAAAACGTATTCTTCCTGAAAATGATTGAACCTCGCAATAATCCGCATCATACATTACAATATTTCTCTGCTGAAATGCATAGCCTGTATGAAGTTCATCCTGCTCTGTAATAGCATTTTCATTTCCTTCTGACGTGTAAATATGAAGCTGATAGCCTGTTTTCGCTTCATCACGTACAACAAGACCAAGGTATTCGTTATTATAGAAAATACGCTGAATTTCTCCTTCAACAGCAATATCTTTTCGAGTAATTGCAGTTCTGTTTGACACGTCAAAAAAGCTGATGCAGCAATCTCCAACTGCAAACGCTTTTGTATCACTTAAATAGACAACCTTCGGGACATATGCGCCATTTTCAGAATAATCAAAACTTGCTACTATACGATCTGCAGCTTCTTTTCCCTTTTCAAAATCGTAAAAAGAAATACTGCTTGTTCCAACACCCTCAGAAATTGAGTAGTATGATACAGCTAATTGCTGACCATTTGGCGAAACACTAATGTCAAGCGGATATCCATCAATCTGGAGCGGATTGCGAATCGAAACTGCAAGCTCCTCGCCTGTATTTCGATAATAAGAAATTAAACTCGCATCCTGATCTTCTAACTGAAGCACAGTTACACCTGTCGACGCAATCACTCCCTTTGTGATTATCTGAGATGTAGTTCCGCTTCCAGTGATTCCTGATTTATTGCAAATTGCAAAATTTTTTCCTTTTAAATCATAAATCAAAAGATAATCACCTTTGACATTTGCCTTTGGATTGCTCATATCATATGGCGCAGACCACACCTTTGTGCCCTTTTTGTCATAATACGTAGCACCATCTTTATTCATTACGACAATGCCGTCTCCATATGATACGTATCCTGCTGATGACGCATTCGACACATCAGTTCTCCAGCTGACTTCATATGTTTTGTAACGCCACAGCCGTTCTGCCACAAACCACGCCAGCACAACAGCTAACACCAACACTACGACAACAATTCCTGCGACATTGACTGTTCTTCTATGATCCTCAGCCCAGCTTACTGGTGCACTGCGAACCTTATCGTTCGTAACCATGCTCTGCCTAAGCTGCTTCTTCTTTCTTTCCCGTTGAAATTCACTGTCCCTTGCCATGTACTTTCCTTTCCACCACTGTGCTGACTTTCAAACTCCAGCTGCATCTTACATACAGCTGCACAGTGTCCAAAAAAGTATAACATATCCAAGGGTGTGTGTCAAAGTTCCTTAAAAATTTTCACGGCAAAGTCAGCTCCTGTCCAATATAAATTTTATTTATATCATCAAGTCCATTTACTTCCTTTAACTGCATAACCATCTGTGAGGAACCATAAAATTTTTTACTAATCTCAATCAATGTATCACCAGGCTGAACCGTGTATGAAACTGGACGATTTACTGCTGCTTCTGCTGCCTCACTCGTCCCCTGTGCTGCATTTTCTTCTGTGGGCAACGTTGGTGCTGCTACCGTTAAAATTTCCTGCGTACTGCTTTCGTTTTCTTCTGATGATGCTGCATCTGATTCCTCATTTTTTGATGCTTCGGTACTGCTTGTGATACGATACACTGATGCTCCAAGACCATCCTTATAAAACATCATATCTCCAGAAAAAATCCCGCCATTTTGAATAGCTGCCACGTCCTTTTTTTCTGTCTCAGATGAAGAAAGGCTGCTTTCTGGTGTTTTTGCAACTGAAGCTTTTTCTTCACTGCTTTCTGGTATCTTTGTAGCTGAAACTTCAAGCGTATTCTCCGTTTCTTTTAAAGACGCTGACAATGCACCAATGTCATTTTTTGTTGCCGCAATTTGTTCGCTTTCTGATTCAAAAGCAACCTGCTCGCTCTCACCGCTTTTTCTCTCCACGGATGCTCCTACTGCAAGCGCCTGCACAGAATCCTCTTTTTTATTCATCCCTCTTGAAAAAAGGACACCACCTCCTACTAAAATAATAAAAAGAATTGCCGCCCCTGCCTTTACCCATATGCCGTTTTCTGCTGTTAGCTTAGGCGTCTGATTTATGTGTTTTGACTTTTGCGGATGCTTTATATCCTGCTTTTCCTTCATAATCTTTCTAAAATTAAGCGCTGCCTGATCGCTGACATCCTCACTTTGATCCGCGTTGCGGCTCAGCATATAATTTTGCATTTCATTATTTTTCTCATAATAAACAAAATACCCCTTCAAATGGAGAATTGTATCTTCTTCCTCCATCCAAAAGCTTTCCTCATCACCCTTCTTCCAGTACATCAAACAATTTTCCCCAGAAAAAATCTGACGATGTGTTTTTTTTAATTCTTCACCATCTGGAAAATTTTCTTCTGTTCCGCTTATAAACCAGCCACATATACTGCATCCTGGAAAATATTCCTGTATCACTGACAACGTATTATCCCAGACCTGCTGCGTAATCGCTGTTTTTTGCTCATTTTCTTCTTCAGTACTGCCTTGCGCATCCTCTAACTCAACTGCTCCCTTTACAAACCAGCATCTTTTGTTTTCTGTAACCATTTTGCTTCCAAGCAATATACCAGTGCGTACATGCCCTGTACAATTTAATTTACGAATAAATGTATATGCATAGTCTTCCAGATACACTCTAACCCGCTCTTCTTTTTCTGCCATCTGACGAATATTTTTTGGCAGTTTCTTTTCCTCTTCCATATAACACCTCCAGACCAGTTCCATGCAGTTTATGCACGGTATTTTCCATCTTTCTTAGCACATCGTATCACTACAACCGTGCAGAATCTGCCAAAACCGCCTGTCGAATACACATAATCTTTCGACAAGCGAATAAAGCGCTTATTCCCCGGATAGAATGAAGCAAAGAACGTTTCAGAAAGGCGGTATCTATGAACACAGTCAACTCTCCATCCTATTTTTCGCAAACTGATTTTTCCTCGGAAGGCTTTGCCTGCCGTTTAGCCAATCTTGTTGATTTAAGCCAAAAAAAGAACGGCCACCGACCAATACTTTTCCTTTGTATTGGCAGTGACCGTGTCCCTGGGGACTGTCTTGGTCCTTTAGTAGGTTATAAATTAGAGCGTCTTTGCGATACCATGCAGCATACATTTGTTGTATGCGGATCGCTTGCTCATCCTGTACATGCTGTGAATCTGCGTCAAAAGCTTCATTATGTGAAGCATCTGGGCGACTTTCTCACAATTGCAATAGATGCCTCAATAGGTGCTAAAGAAAATCTTGGCATGCTTTGTCTTTCAAACAGTGCATTATATCCTGGCGAGGGTGTTGCAAAGTCGCTCCCCCCGGTGGGAGAAATCTCTATTACCGGTGTCACAAGCTGCGAAGACAATCCCATTCCATTTCACCGTCAAAGTGTCCCACTTTCTTTCATGATGAATCTGGCTGATGAAATTTATCAGGGACTTTTTACTTTTTTAACAGCTTACTTCCAGACAGTGCCCTATACTGAGTCAATGCCTCTTCAAGCGACAGATCTGCATTCTCCTGACAGAAGGAATCAAACTTATTTAAACGCTGCTTGTACAGCAGATCCTTTCCAAAGACAGGCTCATATTCTTCCTTGAGCTGCTTTTCGATCTGCTCAATCTCTTCCTTCTTATCTGAAAGTTCCTGACGCTTGCTCTCAAACTCCTGCTGCAGCCCTAAAAGCTCATCCTTGTTGGCAGCTGTAATGTCTGCTGTGATCTGATGACGAATTTCGCTTTCAAAATTTTCAAGTGCTTCCTGGCGCTTTTCTACTGTATTCTGCATAACCTGCTGAATACCTGTGATTTTATCATCAAAGCTGCCCAGATTGTAGCCCGTCTCATCCTGACTTTTCTTGATGCGGTTCGTCATCAGCTGCTTGTTCTTATTATTAATGCGGATCTGCTTTCGAAGTTCCTCCACCTCTTCATTTACACCTGCAAACTTCAGCATATACTTGTGAAGCAAATACAAATATACAGTAAATAATGCACCCACATATACAAAAAATGTAAATGCCAGCACAAGACGATTCGAAATTGCCAATGAGAAAAACAATGGAATAAAGAAAATCAAGCCCACACCAACTAAAATATCAATTGTCCAATCTCTGCTGTTTTTAGGGAAAAACAGCATGGAAATCGCACGCTTTTTACATACGACTGGAACTTTATTTTCTTTAAATTTCAGTTCAATCTGTGCCTCTAGCTGCTGATTCTGTTGATTTAAAGGCGCTGTCTCAACCTGAATGCGCTGTGCTATTGCATTGGCCTTTGCCTTTGCACGCTCAGTTTTACATACATCAATCTGATCTTGATACTGACTCAGCTCACGATCATACGTTGCAGCAATTTCTTCTTTTTTCTTTTTAAGTGCCGTGGTAATTCCCTCTGCCACACTCTTTTCCATGCTGCTGTATGCCTTCTCGCTTTGCTTTAACTCACCAGTCAGGCGTGTCTTATCCTTCTCTGCCTCATCAAGATCATTTAACAACTGCTTCGCCCTATTTACTGTTTTAATTAACTCAGAATCATGAATTGCATCAAGTGTAACAGCTTGACCAAAGACGGATGATTGAGCTTCTCTGGTTGCCTCATCCTCTGGCTTTGCTTCCACTTCCATAGAAGATTCCATTGAAGGTTCCATTGAAAGTTCCATTGAACCTTCTTGTGACTCTTCTGTCGATGCGGCATCTAATTCATCCAGCTGTTTTTCTTTAAGCTCAGCCTGCTCTGATTCTTCTGACTGTTCTTTTGTAAGCTCAGTCAGTTCTGATTCTTCTGGCTGCTCTTGTGCTTCCTCCATCAGTTCTTCTGGCTGCTCTTTTACTTCTTCTAGCTGCTCCTTGGGCTGCACAATTTCTTCCAGATTAACCGGCTCTGCTTTCATATCAGCTGATGTCTCCTTTGATGCCTCATTTGACACAGCCTGTTCTGCCTGCTGATCAAGCAGCATTTCAACTTCATTAGCTGTTTCCGGAGTATCCG
>ENA-ORRN01003034-ORRN01003034.1-human-gut-metagenome-genome-assembly--contig:-NODE-3034-length-10108-cov-5.293445_pt1 | contig 10108 bp, 8 predicted proteins | sample MGYA00242174_ERZ509132 | MGnify/ENA primary metagenome ERZ509132 (study PRJEB26280, sample SAMEA2338671) | human gut metagenome | biome: human gut; feature: human-associated habitat; material: faeces...
CGAGCGTATAAGCCTCGGCTGGGCAAAGGGCGACGGAAACCAACTCAAAAATCACTATCCGAAGGCGCTTCGCCGCCCGGTTTAAGAAACAGGAGGATACACTATGGCAAAGACAGTCCTGATCGTAGAGGATGAACGCGCAATCGTGGAGATCCTGAAATTCAATCTCAAGCGCGAGGGCTATGAAACGCTCGAGGCGCTCGACGGCGAGACGGGTCTGCTGCTTGCGCAGACAAAGGACCCGGATCTGATCTTATTGGACGTCATGCTGCCGAAAATGAGCGGCTTTGACATCTGCAAAACGCTCCGCGGCGAAAACCGCACCACGCCCATCATCATGCTCACGGCCCGTGAGGAGGAAATGGACAAGGTCTTCGGACTCGAGACCGGCGCGGACGACTATATGACCAAGCCCTTTTCCATGAAGGAGCTCATGGCCCGCGTCAAGGCGAATATCCGCCGCCGCAGCATGGAATACGCTTCCGCGCAGGCCTCCGGCACGGCAAATACCGTTGAGGCAAATGGCCTGTGCCTAAACCCCGAAACCTATCAGGTGACGAAAAACGGTGCGCCGGTCGATCTGACACAGAAGGAATACGACCTTCTCTCCTATCTTATCCGCGAACGCGGAAAGGTCTTCTCCCGGGAAGATCTCATGCAGCGGGTGTGGAATTATGACTATTACGGGGATATGCGCACGGTCGATGTGACGGTGCGGCGGCTTCGTGAAAAGATCGAAGACGATCCCGGCAAGCCCCAATATATCCTGACCCGGCGCGGCGTCGGCTATTATTTCGCGGGATAAGGAATCGGTTTCCCGCGCGAGAAAGGAGGGGCGGCCATGCGATCCCTGCGCATGAAGATGGTCATGATCATGGTAATCCTGATTTTGGCCCTGATGCTGACGACTGGCGCGTTTTTGATGAGCGGCGTCGGCAATTTCTATGTGTCCCAGTTCTATGAGCAGATGGAGGGCACGTTTACCCCGGAATTCATCAGCCAGCTGCAAAGGCTTTCGGCGGAGGACAACGCGCCCGCGCAGATGAAGGAGCTTCTCATGGCACAGGCCGGACTCGGCATCGATATTACGGGCCGCAACGTCTACATTCTCGACCAGAACGGCTCCGTGCTTGACAGTTCCAATCAGCGCACTACCGTCGTTATGACGCAGAACATTCTGTCCGCCATGAACGGCTCGGTTGGGCAGAGCAGTTCGGTCACGAACAACTATATGGATCTGGCCGTCCCCGTCGAATCGGACGGCGCGCAGTATATCGCCTACATCCGCGACAACCGCGCCACAGTCGATGCGTTGACGAGCGAACTGCTGATCATCATCCTGCGCGCGCTGGCGCTGGGCCTGGTGATCTGTGTGATTTTGTCCTTCCTGCTGTCGCAGATTCTGATTACGCCTATCCGTGCGCTGACTGTCGGGACGAAACGCGTCGCAGCAGGGGACTTTGCAAACCGCGTCACGGTAGACAGCCGCGACGAGATCGGCGACTTGACCCAGAACTTCAACCACATGGCAAAGGTTCTGCAGGATACGATCTCCGAGGCGGAGAACGAGCGCAACAAGCTTTCCACACTGTTCCTGCACATGACGGACGGCGTCGTCGCGTTCAACACCTCCGGAACCGTCATTCACTATAATCCTGCCGCCACGCAGATGCTGGCGCAGAATCTGTCCGGTCAGACAACCTTCGACGAAATTTTCTCGAAGGAGGCGGAACTCGACACGCTCCTGACGCTGCGCAGACCGCAGTATATCGAAACGCAGAAAACCGTCGGCGAGCGTGAACTGGAACTGTTCATGGCGCCGTTCTCGTCCGACCATGCACAGGGCGGCGTCCTCGTTGTCATTCACGATGTCACCGAGCAGCGCAGGAGTGAACAACTCAAGCGCGAATTCGTCGCCAACGTCTCGCACGAACTGCGCACACCTCTGACCAACATCAAATCCTACGCCGAAACGATCGTCGATACCGGCGACGAACTGCCGCCGGAACTGCGCGCAAACTTCATGAACGTCATCATCAGCGAGGCCGACCGCATGACCCGCATCGTGCAGGATCTGCTCACGCTCAGCAAGATCGACTACGGCAAGATGGAGATGAATATCTCCCGCTTCCCGTTCCTCAAAGCCGTGCAGAATGTCTACGACGCGGCGAAGCTGAATGCCGAACAGAACCACCACCACACCATGACGCTCACCTGCGAGGGAGAGATTCCCGACGTCAACGGCGACCGGGAGCGCATCGAGCAGGTCATCACAAACATCGTCTCCAACGCCGTCAAGTATACGCCCGACGGCGGCAAAATTGACATGCTCGTCGGCACGAGCGGCAAAAATGTCTTTGTCCGCGTGACCGACAACGGCATCGGCATCCCGGAAAAGGATCTGCCGCGGCTGTTCGACCGGTTCTACCGTGTGGACAAGGCGCGTTCGCGCGAGTCCGGCGGCACAGGCCTGGGCCTTTCCATCGCGCAGGAGATTCTGAACCAGCACAAGGGCCGCATCGAAATTTCATCCGAATATGGCAAGGGCACCTCGGTTCTCATCACCATGCCCGCCGCGGAGGCACAGGCATGAAGCAGGAACGAAGACCCGGCCCCGCCGGGCATGGCCGCCGGCTGCTGGAGATTGGGAAGGATATTCTGATTGTGTTTCTCGTGCTGGTCAACGTGACGCTTGCGATCATGTGTCTGCCGACGAAAACGCTCACGCAGACCAAGTGGCTGGCGAGTGCGCTGCGCCCGTTTGCGGGTCTGTTCGGCCTGAACGAGGCAGAGCTGACCTACACTGCGCCCGCCACCGGCAGCGCGTTCATCGGCGCGGCGCAGCCCATCGCCGTCACGCTGAGCACTGAGGCAGGCCGTCAAAGCGCACAGTATGACTTTGCCGCTCTTGACACGCTTTACGGTCAGTACGGCGGGTTACTTGCACAGGCGCTCGAGAGCGCCGAAACGCCGCAGGCGTGCACTGAATCGGCATTTTATGCCGCGCTGCGCGGCCCCGGCGCAGCCTTCTGCTTTCCGGGAACCATCTCACCCGCTGTGCTCGGCGCGTGGCTGAACGTGCGCGCACCGGAGGGTGCGGACGCGCAGTGGTACCTGCTGGCGCTGAATGGTGAGACAGTTGAACTGTATCTGCTGGGCGGCAGCTGCTACCGCGCACAAACGGCGCTTTCCGCCGAGACGCTTGCCGCCGAACTCTCCGCCGCCGTTCCGGACGGCAGCTTTTTCGCCTTTGAATCGGACGCTGCACCTTACAGCGCGCTTGATCCGCTCTCGCTTATCAGCGCGTCGAGCGCCGCCGTCTGCACGGGCCTCGGCACGAACCCGTGCGACGCCAGATTCATTTCCGCTCTCGCAACCCAAATTGGCATCAATCCCTACGGCGACGCGCGATTCGTCGGAAACGACGGCACGACGTCCTTTACCGAAACCGGCCTGCACCTGCGCGTAAGCGCGCAGGGCCGAATCGACCTGCAGATTCTCCAATCAGACGACCGTTTCCAGAGCGCGTCCGCCGACGCGCTGGGCCGCATTGAGGCTGCACGCAGTCTTCTCAGCCGTCTGACCGGCGACATCTACGGCGAGGCGCGGGTCTATCTGCAAAGCTATTCTGAAGACGGCCAGAGCGCCGTGTGTACCTTCGGCTATTATCTGTCCGGCATCGAGATTGCGCCGCGCGGCGGCGGAATCGAGATTCGCTTCGACGGCACGCAGATCACACGCGCCTCCGTTCTGTACCGCAGCTACACAGCCACATCAACACCCGCAGCGCTTCTGCCCGCTGCACAGGCGGCGGCGTGTCTGCCGAAGGGCGAAACGCTCCGCCTTCTGTACGCAGAAGGCACCGGAGGAGAACTCACCGCCGGTTGGGAGACGGAGTAAGCTTGATATGTACCTGCCCACGATGCACTGGCGCGGGAGCGCCTGAGAGGTCGCAGCAGGTAATTGCGAAAAGCGATAGTCCGATGCGAATCCGCAGGCTTTTCGCTGTTAATCGTAGGGGTCGATGCCCGCATCGACCCGGCAGAACGCACCGTTTCTGCGGGAATCTTAGGCGAATTCGCAATTTCCCAGCGGGCCGATGTGGGCATCGGCCCCTACAAACAAGTGGGTAAATCCATACAGATTCGCCGAAGACCTCTTTAGAACAGCTGCTTTCCGCCGTATCCATCGCACCACTGACTCAAATTTTCCATCAGGAGGAGCCGCTATGAGCGCTTCGCGCATGAAAAATCTGATTCTTCTTGTCTTGACGCTCTGCGCGCTGGGGCTTCTCTGCATTGTCGTGCCGAACCGGCTTGCACAGACGCATGAACAGCGGCAGATGCTGCAGGAACTCAAGACACTTTACGAGGGCTATGACCTTTCCATTGATCTGGACGAACTGCCGCGCAGTCCCACGCTCTATATTGTCGAACTCTCCGAGGACGGCGCACAAACGGCTGCGCAGGCGCTTCTGGGTGCAAAGACCGCGCCCGCAGGTGCGTCCGGCTTTGAAAGCACCTATGAATCCGATCTTGGAACGCTCCACATTACACGCACAGGCGGCTTTTCCGCGTCGCTGACCGGCGGCAGCCGGGTGCGAAATCCGGAAAAAGCCGCAGAGAAGCTGCTGCACGCCATGGATTTTCAATACCAGTCGCTCACACGCGAGCAGGCAGAAAGCGGCGCTGTGCGTATCTGCGCCTCACAGACGCTGCTCGGCGTCCCTGTGCTCGGCAGTCTTCTGGAGCTGACCTATATGGACGAGCATCTCACGGCGGTCGAGGGCACGTTTTACACCGGCGGCAGTTCCATCACGCGCGTATCAGAGCAGGAGGCCATTTCCGCCGCTGATGCGTTGGCGCAGCTGCTGGCACGGCGCGACGCGCTCGGCTGGGTCGGAAGCACGGTGACATCGCTCACGCAGGGCTATCTGCCGTCGGATCAGGCGGGTACCGGTATCCGCTTTGTGCCGGTCTGGCTGGTCGAGACGGACGCCGGAAGCTTCTTTATCAACGGCATTACGCGCGAAATCACGGCGGAAAAATAATCCTGCTGTCCAAACTTGTCGAATTATGAAGAAAATCTGAAGATTTTCTGTTGCTGAATTGTCATTTTCCTTTACATTCCTGCCGTGGTGTGCTATTCTAGAAGCGGCCGAATTTGGCTCTGTTAACATAACGCGTTTCTGCAAACACTCTTAGTGTCAACTGACGCTACCAAAGAGGGACTACATTTTGATCAAATACATCGTTCAAGGCGGCACAAAGCTTTCCGGCTCCGTGACCATTTCCGGAGCCAAGAACGCGGCGGTCGCAATCCTGCCGGCCACACTGCTCGTCAGTGGCTCCTGCCGGATCGAAAACGTACCGGATATTTCAGATGTGCGGCTGCTGCTGGAGATTCTGCGCGATATGGGCGCGGAGATCCGCCGCTACGGCCGCAACACACTCGAGATCGACTGCACCCGTGCACGCAACGCAACTGCTCCCATCGAACTCGTCCGACGCATCCGTGCGTCGTATTACCTCATCGGCGCAGAGCTTGGCCGCTTTGGTCATGCCCATGTTGCCATGCCGGGCGGCTGCAACTTCGGTGTCCGCCCCATTGACCAGCATATCAAGGGCTTCGAGGCCATGGGTGCCATGGTCGAGCAGGCCGGCGGCTATGTCTGCGCCGACGCCCCGAAGGGCGGGCTGCGCGGCGGCCACATTTATCTCGATATTGTCTCCGTCGGCGCGACGATGAACATCCTGCTCGCAGCAGTGCTTTGCAGCGGCATGACGATTATCGAAAACTGCGCCAAAGAGCCGCACATCGTGGATCTTGCGAACTTCCTGAACGCCATGGGCGCGCAGATTTCCGGCGCAGGCACCGACGTGATCAAGGTCCGCGGCGTCAAGGCGCTGCACGGCGGCTGCTATTCCATCATTCCCGATCAGATCGAAGCAGGCACCTATATGGCGGCCGCGGCAGCTGTCGGCGGCGATGTGCTGATCGAGAATGTCATTCCGAAGCATCTCGACTGCATCACTGCAAAGCTGCGCGAGATCGGCGCGGACATCACGGAATATGACGACGCCATCCGCGTCGAATCGGCCTACCGGCTGCACCGCGCAAACGTCAAGACCATGCCGTATCCCGGCTTCCCGACCGACATGCAGCCACAGATCACGGTCTGTCTTGCTACTGCAGTCGGCACCAGTCTTGTGACCGAGGGCGTCTATGACAACCGCTTCCGCTACACCGCCGAACTTGGCCGCATGGGCGCAAACATTCAGGTAGAAGGGAAGACCGCCATTATCGACGGCGTGCAGACGCTGCACGGCTGCGAGGTCCGTGCCTGTGATCTGCGCGCAGGCGCAGCAATGGTTATTGCTGCCATGTGCGCCGAGGGCATGACGCTCATCGAGGACGCGCACTTCATCGAGCGCGGTTATGAGGATATCGTCGGCAAACTCACCGCACTCGGCGCGCACATCCGCCGTATCGAAACCTACGAAACCCCCAGCGTTTCAGAGGACGCAGGCTGAGAAAAAATTTCCCCGGCAGGACGCAGACGTGTCCCGCCGGGGTTTCTTTACATAAAAAGTCCCGGGTCAAATGACCTGGGACTTTCATATTTGCTTTGGCACAACCTGCATGATTTGGGGACCCCCGCAGCGCAATTTGCCGTTTTCATTAATTGGTCAGATACGAATCGTCTGTGATTGGAATGAAGTCGTCTATCGGCGTTAAGGTATCCAGGAACGCGCGCAGGTTCTCATAGCTGCATTCCTCTGTACTCATAAGCGTATCTGCCCACTCCAGCCGATTATCTGTCATGGAAAACAGGGAAACGTATTCAACGTGCAGATATCCCATGCCTCCGTCGTGAACAGCGATGCCGTTGCCATCATACGCATACAGGCAGTTACTGTAACTCCAGTAATTTTCTTCGCTTGAAACAACCTTTGTGCCGTCAAATGTATAAATATAATACCACACCGCTTTTTCCCGCACAATGAGTTCTGGTATGCCGTTCTTGTCAATGTCATACAGCGTATACTCCGTTGTATAGCCTGAACTCATCGTCGGGTGCACCAGCAATACCGCTTTATATTGCTCCATGTAGGAGTTGTCATTGGCAGCGCTTTGCCCTGTCTGCAGGTCGATATCCTCTTTATTTCCGCCAGTCCATTCGATATATCCCGTAAGACGTTCTGCATCTATGGAAACTGTTCCTACAAGAATATTCGCCTGATGCGTCCATTCGGCACTCTTCGTTTGAACTCGGATCTCAAACAACGCCTCTGTGTCATTCTTCCAGCAGCCATTCACGGCACTTCCGGACACGATATCCTCATTTCCCCACGGATAGTCAGCAAAATACGCATCCAATAATAGCTTTAATTGATCAAGCGGTAGCGGCTCCGCCGCACGCTCGTCCAATTCAGAACGGACGGCATATGTACGCAGATCCACATAAAAGATTTTGGGATCATCATAATTGGATGTGCCGCCATGCAGATATACAGCCGCGTACCCATCTTGAAGTTCGATTTCGCTGGCCCAATAATAACCTGGATCAAACTGCTCGATTCTCGCCAGCGTTTCCCCGGTGTAGGAAACTGCATAAAAATCAGGACCGTATTGTCCGCATAGATAGATTGCAGCGTCCCCGAAGGCAGCCCCCGTTTTTCTTCCCGCATAGTCAGAATTTTTCCACAGCTGATCAGCCCCGCTGCCATCACAGCCAGAACTATCATGAGAAGGAATCGTTTCATTTTGCAGATACCTCCCATTTTTGTCTTTTCTTTCTTCATTCGTTTGCCGCATCTTGAAACGCCGGGAGCACCATATCCTCGTAGGCGCGCCCCAACACTTTTAGTTGGTTTTTTCTCTGGAAAGCAAAACGACCGTCTCGACATGTGCGCATCTGGGGAAAAGATCGACCGCTTCGGCAGAGCGGAGGGTGTAACCGGTCTGGGTAAGCAGCTTGACATCGCGGGCGAGGGTAGCCGGATCGCAGGAGACATAGACGACACGTTCCGGCTGCATGGCGGCAATGGCTTCGATCACATCGGCGCTCACGCCCTTGCGCGGTGGATCGACGACGATTACGTCAGGTTTTTCTCCGCGCTCAGCCAGCAGCTTCGCGGCCGCGCCTGCATCCATGCAGTAAAATTCCGCGTTGTCCATGCCGTTCTGTGCGGCGTTATAGTTCGCGTCCTCGATCGCCTGCGGGATGATCTCGACGCCGACGGCCTTTTTCGCGTGCCGCGCAAGACAGAGCGTGATCGTGCCCGTGCCGCAGTAAAGATCGAGTACCGTCTCAGTCCCGGTCAATCCGGCCAGTGCAGCGGCCTTTTCATACAGGCGCTCAGCCTGTGCGTGGTTGACCTGATAAAACGCGGGTGCAGAGAGCCGGAACTGCAGCCCGCAGAGCGTATCGGTGATCGTTCCGCTGCCGTAGAGCGGAAGGAACTCCGTGCCAAGCACGGTATTGCCTTTTTTCGTGTTGGGAGAGAAGACAATCGTCGTGATGCCCGGCTCGGCAGCGAGGAGTGTCTGGACAAGCTGCTTTTTCTTCGGCAGCTGCTGCGTGTTGGCTGTGATGCAGACGAGGATCTGGCCGCTTTCCGTGCCGAAGCGGATATAAATGTGCCGGATATAGCCGGTATGCGTGGCTTCGTCATAGGCGCGGATGCTGTATTTGCGCATCCAGTCCAGAACGGCTGCGCGGATACGGTCGGCGCAGTCCGGCTGGATGCGGCAGTGTGCGACCGGAATGACCGTGTGCGTTTTTCCGGCGAAGAAGCCCGCGACGGGCTTTCCGTTCTGCTCCTGCACGGGGAACTGCACCTTGTTCCGATAGCCGTCGATCTGTTCCGCGCCGGTGATGGGCAGGGAAGAGAGCGTCTGGCCGCCGATGCGTGTCAGGCAATTATAGACGTGCGCGCGCTTGAGTTCCAATTCCTGCGCATAGTCCATATGCCGCAGCGCGCAGCCGCCGCATCTTGGAAAATAGGGACAGTCCGGCTCCACGCGGTGCGCCGACGGCTGCTCCACACGCAGCAGTTCCGCAAAAACCGCCGAACGCCCGATGTGTGCAATGCAGATTTTACACACCTCGCCCGGCAGTGCACCTGGTACGAACACGACCTGTCCGTCTACGCGCGCAATACCGGTTCCGTCTGCGGTTGCAGTCTCGATTGTCACCTGCAGCGTCTCGCCGCGTTTGCATTCCTTCATGGCTGCGTGGAATGTTTCACGTGAAACATTCATTCCTCCTTCAAAAGTTCACCGGTGGTCAAATCAATGGTATAGAGATGCTTGAACTGCTGATCGCCGTTTTCCGTGGAATAGGAAACAGAGATCGTATAATCCACAACAATCGCTCCGTCCTCCTCGGAAATGCTGTATCCGCCGTTCACATAGCCGATCGCACCTTTTTCCTGCGCAGCTGGGTAGACCGTCTCCTGCGCATAGGAGATCACAGTCTGTGATAGATCGTCAAAAACGGTGTTTGCCGCTGCGGACGCGTCAGAAGTTCCGAGCGTCAAATGGGGCAGGGTATAGGTACAGCTGACGATTTCCTCGAGATCTGTCTGTATTGTCTCCGGTTCATCGAGCCAGCTTGTTTCCAAGCCGTCGGATGCGCCGTTCTGCCCGCCGGGGCCGCCGAACAGGCGGCTGAGGAAGGGGAAGGTCGCGGTCTTTCCGTCGTCGTCCGCGTCGCTGTCGGCGCCGTCCATGGTCATAAGCTCCTCAACGCCGTTCATGGCGTTCATCATGTCGCCGGAGATATTGTCAAGGTCGTCGTCGGAAATGCCCATTTTGTTTATCACGTCGTCCACGGGCTTTATGTGCAGCTCGCGGGCGCATTTAAGGCACAGGCCCTCATTCTTGGTCTGGCCGTTTTCTATCTTTGTTATGAATATTATCGCCACGTTTTTCCCGCAGCGAGAGCACAGTGTAGGCTGCATATACTTCTCCATTCTGCCAAATGCTTGGCCTGCGATTTGGAATATAAAGCTCAGATAAGGGCGTTCGTGAGGAAGTCAAAGGCGAGGAAGAACCGCGCAAGCGTCGTCTCCGCAAGCGTCGTCTTGCCGGCGTCCACGTG
>ENA-ORRN01003037-ORRN01003037.1-human-gut-metagenome-genome-assembly--contig:-NODE-3037-length-10107-cov-5.800040_pt1 | contig 10107 bp, 10 predicted proteins | sample MGYA00242174_ERZ509132 | MGnify/ENA primary metagenome ERZ509132 (study PRJEB26280, sample SAMEA2338671) | human gut metagenome | biome: human gut; feature: human-associated habitat; material: faeces...
CCTTTCCAAAATTTACATCCCTATCTTACCGCAATCTGAGGTGATTGTAAAGTGTGATTTTTGGTTTTGATGGGAGAATTTTTAGGCGGTTTGCCTTTTTGCTTTCGCCTGTCGAATTTTGTCGGAAATTTCTCGAGCTTAAATCCCATTATATTCCTTGCATTTTATTCCATATTATGCTACTATTATCTTACAGATTCTGTATGTACACGCCATGGCAAGTCCGTTATTTCTTTACTGAATATAAGTGTTAGGCTCTTACATTCGCCTATCTACTGGAAAGGACGGCTTATGACCGAAAACAAGAAGGATAACTCCATCTATGATTCTCCCAATTTTCTTCCGTTTACGAATGACAAAATCTTTATGAATGTAATGCGAAGTCCGAAGATTTGCCGCGCGCTTTTGGAACTGATTCTGCCGAACGAAGAAATCGGAGCCATCCGCATTAAAAAGTCCGACAATCCGTTTCTCGATAACTCTGCGATTGATGAAAAAGCAGACGAAAGCATGAGCATAAAAACGCAGAAAACGCTGAAGCTCGGTGCAGACGCACACGGCGTGCGTTTTGATGCCTTCGTTGAAAGCTCAAAGCTTTGGGCTGATATTGAGATGCAGACGAGCGACGGTTCAGAGCTTGATATACGCGCAAGATACTATCATGCCAACATGGATTTGGACTTCCTCGAGCAAGGGCGGCCTTACGACGATCTCAAGCCGAGTTATGTCATCTTCATTTGCATCTTCGACCGCTTTAAGCGGGACGAGCCTGTCTATTTTTTCCGTTCGTGGGATGTGGAAAAAGGCTTGCCGCTTGATGACTTATCATATACAATAGTGTTGAACACAAAATGTTCTTCGGAGAAGGTTCCGGAGGCACTGAAGCATTTCTACGAGTATCTGAATGACCCGAAGAAAAACCAGGCTTCAGAGCTGACGCGCATGATTGACGAGCGCGTTAGGAAGTTCAATTCTGACGGATGGAGGAAGAAGTACATGACATTCGAGTATATGTTGAACGAGCGCGAGCGTAAAGGCTTGGAATTAGGAATCGAACAGGGCCGCAGCGAGGGCCGCAGCGAGGGCGAGGCCAAGAAGCAGCATGAGATTGCGAAAAATCTGAAGCTGGACGGCATTCCTATGGATGTAATTGCTAAGAATACAGGCTTGACACTGGAAGAGGTTGAAAAGTTATAACATCGGATGAGGAAGTGGCTTGCCGCTTAACGATTTATCGTATACAATAGCCTTTCGTTTGAACGTAGCAGTTTATCGGCTGCTGCGTTTTTTTTAATCATGGTTATGGAAAAAAATAGAATTAAGTAGGGAGAAGAGTAACAGTGGAAAACAAAATTGAAGAATTTAAGAAGTATTTAATGAATTTGGAAAGGTCAGCTAGCACAATCGAAAGCTATGTTTTGGCGGTGAGATTTTTTTTCGAGCGATATGAGGAACTCAGCAAGGAGAATATGATTGATTTCAAGCAGTGGCTGATGGGAGAATACAAGCCCAAAACCGCTGCGCTCAGATGCGTCGCAATGAATGTGTTCTGCGATTATGCGGGACGCCCGGACTGCAAGGTCAAAGGAATTAAGATGCAGAAGAATGCGTCGGTGGAAAATGTGATTACCATGCGGGAGTACAAATCTCTCTTGGAGCACCTTGCGGCGGACGGCAAGTGGAAGGTTTATTTCATAGTGAAATTCCTGGCGGGAACGGGATGCAGGGCGTCGGAACTCGCGAAACTCGAAAAAAGCTGCCTCTCAAATGGAGAATTTACGCTTTGGACAAAGGGCAAAATCCGCACGATTATGATTCCGAAGCATTTGATAGAAGAGAGCAGGGAGTATTTTAAGACGGTAGATTCAAACTATTTGTTTCCGAATCGTTTCGGCGAGCAGATTACAACGCGGGGAATCGGCTGTCTTATCAAGAAATACGGATTGAAGTACAAAATCCGCGAAGAGGTGCTGCATCCGCATGCTTTCAGGCATTTGTTTGCCATACTTTTTTTGAAAGAAAACAAGAACATTGCGCTGCTGTCGGACATTCTCGGTCACGAAAGCCTGAATACCACGGCAATTTACCTGCGGCTGAGTGCCGCCGAACAAAAGAAACAGCTTGACAGAACGGTAAAATGGTAGGGAAGCCCTGCAGGACGCCCTGCTAAATGCGTAAATGTAAGAAAATGGATAATCGTGCATAAAGTAATATCTTTTTGGGTAAAGAGCCTCAAAAATAGAAGCCGAGAGGCCCGGCAGGGACTCCCGGCACATAAAAAAAGCATAATCCCGCACCGCAAGATTATGCGTAAAAAACACTCAAAAATCAAATCGTTGGAATTTCAACGTTCCCGTGATGGCGTGGTTTTGACGATTTGGACCGGGCTCTTCATCTTGCCAGGCCGTCCGTCAAAATCCCAGGGTATTTTCTATCTTTTTGGCTCAAATGGCAAAAAGATAGGAAAAAACGACCATTATATGCACAGGTAGCCGACGCACAGGTAGCCTGCGCCCGGGTAGCCGGCGCACAGGTGGCCGGCGCACAGACTGCACGCGCCGTTCGGACAACACGCGCGGTCTATCGGCGTTCAAAGCATTTCTTGAAATAGGCGATTGCCGCGATGCCGCCTACAACTACACCGGCAATCCACCAGTCTTCTCCGGGGGCTGCCAAGCCGATTTTTTCAGCGAAAAGGCAGGTTACTGCGATGAGTGCGCAGAACAGGCCTTTGAAGAAACTTCCTTTTCTAGTTATGTTCATTATTATATACCTCCATGATTGCTACGGACGCGGAAGCGCCGATTCTGTCTGCGCCTGCCTCGATCATAGCCATTGCTGTGTCATAATCCCGGATGCCTCCGCTTGCCTTGACTTCAAGAGTATCGCCGACGGTTTTTTTCATGAGGGCAACGTTTTCTGCGGTCGCACCTCCTGCGTTGAATCCCGTGGATGTTTTGACGAAGTGAGCACCGGCTTCTTTGGAAAGCTTGCATGCCTCGACGATTTCGTCGTCCGAAAGCAGGCAGGTTTCGAGGATTACCTTGACGATGGCACCGTACTTGGAAGCGGCTTCCACAACCGCTGCGATGTCGTCGCGTATGTAATCATAATCGCCGGTCTTGAAAATGCCGACATTGAGAACCATGTCAACTTCGCGCGCGCCGTCTTTGCAAGCCTCTTCGGTCTCAAACGCCTTGGATGCGCTTGTGCAGGCACCGAGCGGAAAACCCACGACAGCGGCAACCTTCACATCGGTGCCTCTGAGGTTGTCCGTGCAGCGAGACACATAACAGCTGTTTACGCAGACCGAGTAGAAGTCCCACTCGCGTGCTTCGTCACAAAGCTTGTCAATCTGTGCTGCAGTCGCTTCCGGTTTGAGAAGCGTATGATCGAAATATTTATTCAAAGGTTTTGTAAGATTCATTTCATTTACCTCCAATACAGGAGAAGTATAACATATATTCGTGAAAATGAAAAGATATATTGCCATAATCAGGCTTTGCGAATATAATAAATATATCAAAAAAGGAGAGGGAAAGAATATGGAAAGCGTAAGAAAAAAAGCAGACTTGCTTGGCAGAATCAAATGGCTGGGTTTGCTGCTGGGCCTGCTGATGTACTATGCAACCGCATATGCGTTCGGCGACATTGTATCAACGATTCTGGCATGTATCGCGGCAACGGTTTTTTATGTAATGTGCGAGAATGAGAGGAAATCCATCGTATCGAGGCATGTATCGGACCACCTCAGCGAAGCCTTGACGAAAATAGGACAGACGGAAAGCGTTTTTGAAGTCAAAACGGCAAACATGGGCATGATTATCCGCGTATATCTCATACGCGCGGGCGAAAGAGCACCGGCATGCACGAAAGCCGTGCTGGATGCGATTGCGGAGAGCTGGTATCGCTCAAGGGTGTGGGTGACGCAGATTGTGGACCTGGACCGGCAGGAAGAAATTCCGGAAGCACAGAGAGCACTCAACGAAGAACTTTTGAACGATCTCAAAAAGAACAAAGGCTAAAATCTTGAAATCTCAAAGATTTTGTTATAAAATAATAAGATACATATATGACAAGCCCACGGGAAGGCAAGGCTTGCAAAGTAGGAGGTAGAGTTATGGGCATTAAGGTCGCAAAATTCGGCGGCTCATCCGTGGCAGACGGGATACAACTGACAAAAACAAAGGAAATAATCCGGGAGGACCCGGACAGAAAATATATTGTAGTTTCCGCACCGGGAAAGCGATACGAGGGAGACAACAAGATCACCGACATCCTTTACCTGTGCAAAACGCATATCGAGCACAATCTGCCGTACGACCAGCTTTTTCAGGTCGTTGTGGACAGATACATGGCGGTTGAAATCAACCTAGGCGTGAAGGTTGACCTGCTGAAGTATTTCGAGGAAATACGCGAAAATCTCAGAAAAAACCCTTCCGCAGACTACATCGCATCGCGGGGCGAATATCTCAACGCCGTGCTTGTGGCGGCTTTTCTCGAATATGATTTTGTGGATACGGCAAACCTGATAAAGTTCGACGAAAAGGGAAGACTTTTGACGGAGGAGACCGACAATGCACTTGCGGAAGAACTTGCAAAACACGAAAGAGCGGTACTTCCGGGATTTTACGGCAGCACACCGGACGGTGAAATCAAGACATTCTCCAGAGGCGGATCTGACATAACGGGAGCACTTGTGGCACGTGCAGTGCATGCGGATGTGTATGAAAACTGGACCGATGTTTCGGGTTTCCTCATGGCGGACCCGAGAATCGTCGAAAATCCGAAGCAGATTCGTGCGATTTCCTACAAGGAACTTAGAGAACTTTCGTATATGGGCGCGAGCGTTCTGCATGAGGATGCGATTTATCCGGCAAGAATGGCGAACGTTCCGATTAACATCCGAAACACAAACCAGCCGGAAGACCCGGGCACATTCATTACTGCCGAGGTTTCTGAAGACTATAGCAGCGAACAGAACCACATTATCACGGGAATTGCGGGCAGCCGCGATTTCACGGTTGTGGCGCTTTACAAGAACATGATGAGCAGCGAGCGGGGGTTCGTGAGAAAAATTCTTGACATCCTCGATGACTACGGCATCAACTTCGAGCACCTGCCGAGCGGAATTGATACGGTTTCGGTTGTGATGGCGAATAAGGCAATCAACGGCAGACTGGATGAGGTGCTGGACGAATTCCGCACAAGACTTCGCCCGGACAGCATCGATGTGTTTGAGGACATGGCACTGATCGCAACGGTAGGTCACGGAATGTCATACAGACAAGGTGTATCAGCAAAGCTTTTTGAGGCACTTGCCGCGGCGGGAGTCAACATTCGTATGATCGAACAGGGCTCCAGCGAAATGAACATTATAGTAGGGGTTGAAAACAAAGACTTCGAAAAGGCAATCAGAGCCATTTACGAGGCTTTTGTGGAGGAGGAAGCATGAAAAAACTGGTTACAATAAGCCGTCAGTACGGCAGCGGCGGAAGAATCATCGGCAAACTGCTTGCCGACAAACTGGGAGTGCCGTTTTATGATAAAGAAATCTTAGATATGGCATCGGAGGAAAGCGGCTATTCGAGAGAGCTGATGGAAGGCACGGAGCTTAAGGCAAAGAGCAGCTTTGCTTACAATCTCTCGTCTGCACTCAGCTTCAACGAGGGCGTGAGCGGAAGCCCGCTGTCGGTCAATGAAAGACTTTTCCTTGCACAATTTGAGACCATTAAGAGAATCGGCTCCAAAGGAGAGGGCGTAATCGTCGGAAGATGCGCAGACTATGTGCTTCGCGACATGCCGGGCGTTACGAATGTTTTTATCCATGCGGAGCTTGAAGACAGGGAAAAGCGTGCAGCGGAGGTTTACGGTGATGATCCTGCAAAGGTTCGGGACATCATCGCTACATACGACAAGGCAAGACAAAACTATTATAATTACCACACAGACCAGAAGTGGGGTGAGTACAAAAACTATAATTTGTCCCTAAACAGCAGTTATATCAGTGAAGATGAAGCCGCAGCACTAATTGCGGCATATGTGGAACATAGGAGGTACAAAGGATGAAAAGAGGAGTAATCGAGGCAGACAAGCCCAAGAAAGCAGGCGGAAAGAAAGTAGCAAAGACGTTGGGAAGAACCATGGCGGCCTTTCTCGCAGCGGGAATTGCGCTGATTGCGCTGACGGACAAAACCATGTCCAAAGCGTATCCGCAGGAAAATGAGGAGGACGAATAGAATGAAAGCAGACAAAGGAACTTATTACATCACCACACCGATTTATTATCCGAGTTCCAACTTGCACATCGGACACACATATTGCACGGTAATGGCTGACGCCATGGCAAGATTCAAGAGACTCTGCGGATATGATGTAAGATTCCTTACGGGAACCGATGAACACGGACAGAAAATCCAGACGATTGCGGACGAAAAAGGCGTAACCCCGCAGGCTTACGTTGACGAAGTTGTGGACGGAATCAAGAAGCTTTGGGAGAAGATGGAGATTTCCAACGACGACTTTATCAGAACGACCGAACCGCGCCATATCAAGCGTGTTCAGGATATTTTTATGAAGCTTTACGAAAACGGCGATATTTACAAGGGCCAGTACGAGGGGCTTTACTGCACGCCGTGCGAAAGCTTCTGGACGGAAAGCCAGCTTGTAAACGGCTGCTGCCCGGACTGCGGCAGACCGGTTCAGCCTGCAAAGGAAGAAGCCTACTTCTTCAAACTTTCCAAATATGCTCCGGCGCTGCTTGAGCTTTTCGACAAGAACCCGGATTTCCTGCAGCCGGACAGCCGCAGAAACGAAATGATTTCGTTCATCAATCAGGGACTTGACGACCTTTGCATTTCCCGTTCAACATTCGACTGGGGCATCCCGGTTCCGCTTGACGAGAAGCATGTAATTTATGTATGGCTTGACGCTTTGACAAACTATATCACAGCACTCGGCTATCCGGATGATCCGGAGCTTTACGACAAATACTGGCCCGCTGATGTTCACCTTGTGGGCAAGGAAATTGTAAGATTCCACAGCATCATCTGGCCGGCAATGCTTATGAGTGCAGGTCTTCCGCTTCCGAAGCAGGTGCGCGGTCACGGCTGGCTTCTTATGGGCGGCGAAAAAGTTTCCAAGTCCAAAGCGGTAAAGGGATCGGATGTTATTGACCCTGTAATCCTCATCGAAAGATACGGCATTGACGCTTTGAAATATTTCCTGCTTCGCGAATACACCTTCGGACAGGACGGCGTTTTCACCAACGAAGTAATGCTTAAGAGAATGAACTACGATCTGGCAAACGACCTCGGGAACCTTGTTTCCAGAACCGTTTCCATGATTGAAAAATACAACGGCGGCACAGTTCCGGATGCGGTTTCGTCGGCAATGGATGAAATCGACGCAGATCTCCGCGCTGCCTGCGTCGGTGCTGCTTCCAAGGTGGAAGAGCAGATGGACAAGTTTGCGTTCAACATGGCACTGGAAGAAATATGGATTGTCGTTCGCCGTGCAAACAAATATATCGACGAAAAAGCACCTTGGGTGCTTGCAAAGACCGCAGATACCGACCCGGCAGCAAAGGCTGCTCTGGACACGGTTCTGCACAATCTCGCAGAGGCAATCCGCATCATCTCGATTTTGATCTATCCGTTCATGCACACGACTTCCAAGGAAATCCGCAAGCAGATGGGGCTTTGGTACGCAGATGTCGTATGGGAAGATGCGTTTGAATTTGAAATGATGTATCAGGAGCAGGTGAAGAAGGGCGACGCCATCTTCCCGAGACTGGACATCGACAAAGAACTGGAAGAGCTGTACGCAATCAGCGAATCCATGAAGAAAGACAAAGAACCGGAAAACATTCCGCTTGACCTGAAGCCGGCAATCGAATTCGAAGACTTCGACAAAATCGACTTCCGCGTAGGCGTAATCGAGAAGGCGGAGAAGCACCCGAAGGCTGACAAGCTTCTCGTTTTCCGGATTAAGATGGGTACAGAGCATCGCCAGGTTATCAGCGGCGTCGCAAAGGACTTCACGCCGGAAGAAATGGTCGGCAAGAAGGTTATCGTAGTTGCGAACCTCAAGCCGCGCCAGCTCAGAGGCATGGAATCCAAGGGAATGCTGCTCTTTGCGGATAACGGCGATCGCTGCGAAATCGTAACCACAAGCGCACCGGACGGCGAATCAGTCGGCTGAGGCATGCCTGCGTGACGGCGGGCGTGCCGCTTGAATGGCTGATGGACACGCTTCTTGATGGCCGCAAAATGCGTGCCAAGCTTAGCGCTTGCACGTTTGCCGGGCCGCAAAATGCGTGCCAAGCTTAGCGCTTGCACGTTTGCTGGGCCGCAAAATGCGTGCCAATCGTTGCACGTTGGCACATTGATGCGTGTTGGCACACGCACCCGGGCATGATGGAACGCTTGACACACGCTGCCGGACGTGCGAAGTGCAGGAATATAAATAAGTGAAAAATTGTCCGATACTAGGCTGAGTGCTGAAACCGGACAATTTTTTTCATATAACTGTATTGCGGCCGGCCTGTGCTTGCACTGTGCCTGCCCTGGCTTGTACCTGCGGAAAAGCTGGAGTTTTATATCGGTGACCGGCGGAAAAAGTCCAACTTTTCGCATCACAAAATATTGCAGGAGGGAAATATGCTGTTTGATACACATACACATTTGAATAATGATTCGTTCACAGACGAGGAGCGCGTGGCTTTGGCAGCGGAAATCGAAGCCTCGGATGTCGGGCTGGTGATGGATGTGGGCTTCGACGAGCCCTCGAGCCTTCTGGCAGGCGAGCATGCCAATCGCTACCCGTGGTGCTATGCGGTCATTGGAATGCATCCGCACGATTCGAAGCTGATGGACGAGGCGATGCTGGAACGATTCCGCCAAATTGCAAAAAGCGAACCGAAGGTCAAGGCAATCGGCGAAATCGGGCTCGACTTTCACTACGACCTGTCGCCGCGCGATGTGCAGAGGCATTGGTTTCGAAGACAGATTCAGCTTGCAAATGAACTGAAACTGCCGATAGTGGTACATTCCAGAGAAGCAGACCAAGAGGTGTTCGATATACTGAAAGAGGAGGGCGCGTTTTCTGATGAGCGAAAATCGTGGTTTCCGCCACGCCGCCTGCCGACCGCCCCTTCCGAGTTCGACATCATGGGGGCGGGCGGCTCGGTGCTGTCGCACCGGGCAGTCGCCTTCGGCGACTGCGGCGGGGATGCGAGGGTCGACATTCACTGCTTCAGCGGAAGTCGCGAGCTGGCTATTGAATATGTAAAGGCAGGCGCGACGATTGGTGTCGACGGACCGCTCACCTACAAGAATAATAAGAAGACGGTGCATGTCGTCGAGGCGATTCCGCTGGAGTTTTTGATGGCGGAAACGGATGCACCGTACCTTACACCCGTTCCGTATCGCGGGAAGCAGAACAAGAGCGAATATGTGGAATTCGTAGTTCGTAAAATCGCCGAAATCAAAGGCATAAGCTACGAGAAAGCAGCAGAGGCAACCTATGAAAACGGAAAAAACTTCTTCGGAATTTAAATCGCCGGACGCCCGCCCGGAGAGTTCGCGGGCGGCATGCCGCGGGCTGTGCATGCTTGTGTCACCCGCGAATGTGCTGACGAGCATGCGGATTGCGCTTTCGGGCATTTTGCTTTTGCTTGAACCGCTTGGCACGGCATTTTACTGCGTGTACGCTTTGGCAGGACTGACCGATATGCTGGACGGACCGCTTGCGCGAAAAACCGGAACCGAAAGCCGAATTGGCGAAGTGCTGGATTCGGCTGCAGATTTGATCTTTGCGGCGGTGTCGCTGGTGCGTCTTTTGCCGGTATATAAGGAAGAAATGCCGTTCTGGCTTTGGGCGGCCGTCGCTTTTGTGATATATCTTAAGGGCAAGAATGCAATTGCGGGGTATGTTATGAACGGAAAAATCGTCACGATGCACACGCCGCTGAACAGGCTTGCAGGACTGGCACTTTTTGCACTACCGCTTGTGTGCATTTGGGTGCCGCTTACGGTTTACGGCGGATTTTGTGCGGCAGCGGCAGTGGCGGCGACGGTGGATGCTTTTATACGCATGCTTCGCAAT
>ENA-ORRN01003038-ORRN01003038.1-human-gut-metagenome-genome-assembly--contig:-NODE-3038-length-10105-cov-2.492139_pt1 | contig 10105 bp, 9 predicted proteins | sample MGYA00242174_ERZ509132 | MGnify/ENA primary metagenome ERZ509132 (study PRJEB26280, sample SAMEA2338671) | human gut metagenome | biome: human gut; feature: human-associated habitat; material: faeces...
ATTATTGTAGATTTCATCGAAGGTCTCTTCCATCTCTTCCGGTGAGATGTCGGCAAGGAAACCCAGCCGGCCGGTATTGATGCCCAATATGGGGATATTCTTCTTTCCTACACGGCTGGCTGCTTTTAGGAAAGTGCCGTCGCCACCGATGCTGATAACCATGTCGGCACAGAAATCATCTCCGTCAAACAATTCGGCGTCAGGTATGTTTAAATGTAAATCGGCAGTCAGGAAGTGATGGAATTCCCGGCAGATGCAGAGCTGTGCATTATGCTGTCCGAGCAACCGGAAGAGGTTTTCTGCATGCGAGGATTTCTTTGCTTGGTAGGTATTTCCGAATATGGCAAATTTCATAATCAATTCTGTTGGATTGAAGTGCAAAGATGCTATTTTTTTCTCAGAATGCTGCCAATATATAACTATTATTTGTACTTTTGTCCCAAACTATAAACCGAATTATGACTAGATTAAGCGTTAATATAAATAAGGTGGCAACGCTGCGCAATGCCCGTGGAGGTGATGTCCCGAATGTTGTGAAGGTAGCGCTGGATTGTGAAGACTTTGGTGCTGATGGCATTACGGTGCATCCCCGTCCTGACGAGAGGCATATCCGCCGTAAGGATGTATATGATTTGCGGCCGTTGCTGCGGACAGAGTTCAATATCGAGGGGTATCCTGCACCCGAATTTATGGATTTGGTCTTGAAGGTGAAACCGCATCAGGTAACTTTGGTGCCCGACAGCCCTACACAGCTGACTTCAAACGCAGGCTGGGATACCAAGACCCATTTTGACTTCTTGAACGAAGTGTTGGATGAGTTCAACAATGCTGGTATCCGTACTTCCGTATTTGTTTCCACCGATGCCGAAATGATAGAATATGCTGCCAAAGCCGGTGCCGACCGCGTGGAGCTATATACGGAACCTTATGCTACGGCTTATCCCAAAGGACGGGAAGCGGCTGTAGCTCCTTTTGTCGAGGCTGCCAAGGTGGCCCGCAGCTTAGGCCTGGGGCTGAATGCCGGACATGACCTGAGCCTGGTGAATCTGAATTATTTTTATCAAAACATTCCGTGGCTGGACGAGGTGTCCATCGGGCATGCGCTGATTAGTGACGCGCTGTATCTGGGATTGGAGCGTACGGTCAAGGAATATAAAAACTGTCTTCGCTGATGAATGTAATGTTGTTATTGGCCCAAGTGGCTCCGGCACTGACTGACTCTATTGCAGGTGCCAATCCGGTACTGACACAAGTAAACGCTTCCGACGAAATGAACTTATGGAGCATGGCCGTCAAGGGCGGCTGGATTATGGTTGTCCTGGGCTTGATGTCCGTACTTTGCTTTTACATCTTGTTCGAACGCAACTATGTTATCCGGAAGGCGGGGAAAGAAGACCCCCAGTTCATGGATAAGATAAAGGATTATATTTTGGGTGGGGAATTGAAAGCTGCCATTGCTTATTGTCGCAGTGTGGATACTCCCTCGGCCCGTATGATTGAAAAAGGAATCAGCCGTCTGGGACGCCCGGTGAACGATGTGCAGGCTGCCATCGAGAATGTGGGTAATATTGAGGTTGCCAAACTGGAGAAGGGAATGACGATTATGGCCACGATTTCCGGTGGCGCTCCTATGCTAGGCTTCCTTGGCACGGTGACGGGTATGGTACGTGCATTTTGGCAAATGGCAAATGCCGGAAATAATATTGATATAACGTTGCTTTCCGGTGGTATTTATGAGGCGATGATTACTACGGTGGGCGGTTTGATAGTCGGTATCATAGCTATGTTTGCCTACAATTACCTGGTGACATTGATAGATGGCGTGGTCAACAAGATGGAAGCCAAGACAATGGCATTCATGGATTTGTTGAACGAACCGGCGAAATGATTAATTAAAGAATTAAGAATTAAAACTTAAAGGCGTGTTAAAACGTAGAGCTAAAATATCACCCAATTTCAGTATGGCGTCCATGACGGACCTGATTTTCCTGCTGCTGATTTTCTTTATGATAACATCTACCATGGTATCGCCCAATGCTATCAAGGTACTGCTGCCGCAGGGAAAGCAACAGACTTCTGCAAAGCCTTTGACAAGAGTCATCATAGATAAGAATCTGAATTATTATGCTGCTTTTGGCAATGACAAGGAACTGTCTCTGACGCTTGAAGAATTGACTCCTTTCCTACAATCGTGTGCGGAGAGGGAGCCTGAAATGTATATAGCTTTGTATGCTGACGAAACAGTGCCTTACCGGGAAATCGTGAAGGTGCTGAACATTGCAAACGAGAATAAATTCAAGATGGTGCTGGCTACACGACCACCGGAAAACTAAATCGTACATTGTACATGGCTAAATTGTAAATGCAATGGTGAATCGGAAGAAGAAAGGAAAATATATAGGTATGGCAGGTGCACTTGTGGTGCATGTTGCCATTATTGCCCTTCTGATACTGGTAGGATTCACACCGCCGGAACCCTCGGAAGAAGGCGGTGTACCCGTTATGCTGGGAGAGGTGCCCGATGCACTGGGCGCTGCCGACCCTTCTTTAGTAAAGGTGGATGTCATGCCGGAGGAAACCGCTCCTCAGGTGCAGGAAACGGTGGAGCAGGACATCATTACGCAGGAAACTGAAGAAACCGTTGCCATAAAGCCCAAAGCCGAACCCAAGAAAAAGGAGGAGGTGAAGAAACCGGAAAAGACGGAAGCCGAAAAAGCGGAAGAGGCCCGCAAACTGGCAGCGGCAAAAGCCGAACGGAAGGAAGCCGAGGAAGCTGCCCGTAAACGGGTAGCTGGCGCTTTTGGCAAAGGTGCCCAAATGGGTAGTAAAGGCGATACGGAAGGCGAAGGTATTCAAGGAAGTCCTACGGGAAATGCTCCGTCCGGAGCCACTTCGGGTACGGGAGGCTACGGCTCGTTTAATTTGGGCGGACGTTCTCTTGGTGAGGGCGGATTGCCGCGGCCGGTATATAATGTGCAGGATGAAGGTAGGGTTGTGGTGACCATCACAGTGAACCCTGCCGGACATGTGATAGCAACCAGCATCAACCGCCAGACCAATACCGTCAATCCCGCATTGCGGAAAGCGGCAGAGGATGCTGCCAAGAAAGCCCGTTTCAATGCGGTAAGCGGCTTGAACAATCAGACGGGAACAATAACGTATTATTTTAATCTAAAATAAGAGGAGGAACAATTATGGGTACAGTTTATGTTTTTTTTGCCGACGGATTTGAAGAAATAGAAGCTTTTACTTCTGTGGATGTGATGAGACGCGCCGGACTGAACGTAGAAATGGTGACGGTAACCCCTGATGAAATAGTGACGGGAGCACACGATGTTCCGGTCTTGTGCGATAAGAATGTAGTGAACTGCGACTTCTTTGATGCAGAGCTTGTATTATTGCCTGGCGGTATGCCGGGTGCGTCCACTTTGGAGAAGTGTGGAGAACTGCGTAATCTGGTACTGCGTTTTGCCCAAGAGCAGAAACCGATTGCTGCTATTTGTGCGGCTCCTATGGTATTGGGTAAGCTGGGATTGCTGAAAGGCAAGAAGGCTACTTGCTATCCCGGCTTTGAACAGTATTTGGAAGGTGCCGAATGTACGGGTGCTCCGGTAGAAAGAGACGGCAATATCATCACTGGTAAAGGACCGGGCGCTGCCATGGAGTTTGCATTGGCCGTAGTGGAGCTGTTGCAAGGCAAAGAGAAGGTGCAGGAACTGAAAGAAGCTATGTGCGTAACGGATTTATGATTTAAAATCATAAATCATAAATCATAAATCATAAATGGTTCAGTATGCTCTGATTGTTGCCGGTGGCAAGGGCTTGCGCATGGGGACCGAACTCCCCAAACAGTTTCTCCCGATAGGGGGGAAACCTGTTTTGATGCGCACTCTGGAGGCGTTTTATGACTACAATGCTGAGATACGGATAATATTGGTGCTTCCCCACAGCCAGCAGGATTACTGGAGGCAGCTGTGCAGGGAGTACTGTTTTTCATTGCCGCATGCCATTGCAGATGGAGGGGAGACGCGGTTCCACTCCGTAAAGAACGGTTTGGCTTTGGTCAAGACACCTGCTTTGGTCGGTGTGCACGATGGGGTACGTCCATTCGTAGCCCGGGAAGTGATTGCACGCTGTTATGACTTGGCTGCCGGGAAAAAGGCTGTGGTTCCGGTAATAGGTGTGGTGGAGACCGTTCGCCGTATGGGAGGGAAAGGCAGTGTGACTGTCGGCAGGGATGATTATAGATTGGTGCAGACTCCCCAGGTTTTTGATGCGGAACTGCTGAAAGCGGCATACGAGCAGCCCTATACACCCCATTTTACCGATGATGCTTCTGTGGTGGAAGCATTGGGCGTATCTGTCTTTTTGACGCCGGGAAACCGGGAAAACATTAAAATAACCACTCCTTTTGATTTAAAAATAGCCACAGCTCTGATAGGTTCATGTTCGATTTAGCCACGCGTGACATAAAATATTTGTCGGGCGTCGGGCCGCAGCGTGCTTCGGTGCTCAATAAGGAATTGGGCATTTACTCCTTGCACGATTTGCTATATTACTTTCCATATAAATATGTAGACCGCAGTCGGATTTATTATATTCAGGAGATTGATGGGACGATGCCCTATATTCAGCTGAAAGGTGAAATACTAAGTTTTGAGACGGCTGGAGAAGGGCGCCAGCGCAGGCTGATAGCTCATTTCTCGGACGGTACGGGGGTAGTGGACCTGGTTTGGTTCCAGGGCATCAAATATTTGGTGGGGAAGTATAAAGTGCATCAGGAATATATTGTGTTCGGAAAACCGACCTTCTTCAATGGCAGAATAAACATGGCTCATCCGGATATAGACTCTGCTTCGGATTTGAAATTGTCGTCCATGGGGCTACAACCTTATTATAACACGACTGAAAAGATGAAACGGAGTTCTCTCAATTCACATGCCATCGAGAAGATGATGAATGCGGTGGTGCAGCAGTTGCGTGAGCCGTTGCCCGAGACCCTTTCTCCCGCTATACTTGCCGAGCATCATCTGATGCCGTTGACGGAAGCTTTGGCCAATATACACTTTCCCGCTAATCCGGATTTATTGCGTAAGGCGCAGTATCGGCTGAAGTTTGAGGAGCTCTTTTACGTACAGTTGAATATCCTGAGGTATGCAAAAGACCGTCAGCGGAAATATCGCGGTTATATTTTTGAAAGGGTGGGGGAAGTGTTCAATACCTTCTACTCCCGTAATCTTCCTTTTGAACTGACCAATGCACAGAAGCGGGTATTGAAGGAAATCCGTAAGGATGTAGGCTCAGGAAAGCAGATGAACCGCTTGCTGCAAGGGGATGTGGGAAGTGGAAAGACGCTTGTCGCACTGATGAGTATGTTGATGGCGCTCGATAATGGTTTTCAGGCATGCATGATGGCACCTACCGAGATTTTGGCAAACCAGCACTATGAAACCATCCGTGAGCTGCTGTATGGAATGGAGGTACGTGTGGAACTGTTGACCGGTTCTGTTAAGGGCAAGCGGCGCGAAGCTATCCTTGTCGGTTTGTTGACGGGAGACATACATATACTGATAGGTACCCATGCCGTCATTGAAGATACGGTGAATTTTGCTTCGCTCGGTTTGGTTGTGATTGACGAGCAGCATCGTTTCGGTGTGGCCCAACGGGCACGGTTGTGGACAAAGAATGTGCAGCCTCCCCATGTATTGGTGATGACGGCAACCCCGATTCCCCGTACATTGGCAATGACGCTTTATGGCGATTTGGATGTGTCTGTCATCGATGAATTGCCTCCCGGACGTAAACCGATTGTCACTCTTCATCAGTTTGATAGCCGTCGGATAAGCTTGTATCAGTCCATGCACAAGCAGATTGCCGAAGGCCGGCAGGTCTATATTGTCTACCCGCTGATTAAGGAAAGCGAAAAGATTGACTTAAAGAACCTTGAAGAAGGGTATCTGCATGTTTGTGAAGAGTTTCCCGAGTATAGGGTTTGCAAGGTACATGGAAAGATGAAACCTGCTGAAAAGGATGCTCAGATGCAATTGTTCGTATCCGGCGAGGCACAGATAATGGTGGCTACCACCGTGATTGAGGTAGGTGTAAATGTGCCCAATGCTTCGGTGATGGTGATTGAGAACGCCGAGCGTTTCGGGCTGTCCCAGCTTCATCAGCTTCGGGGACGTGTAGGACGTGGAGCTGACCAGTCCTATTGTATCCTGGTTACCGGCTACAAGTTGGCGGAGGATACAAGGAAGCGTTTGGAGATAATGGTGCGGACTAATGACGGCTTTGAAATAGCGGAAGCAGACTTGAAACTACGTGGTCCTGGAGATTTGGAAGGGACACAGCAGAGCGGCATTGCTTTCGATCTGAAGATTGCCGATATAGCCCGTGACGGACAACTGCTGCAATATGTTCGTGAAGTAGCGCAAACGGTGGTGGATGCAGATCCACATGGCATGTTGCCTGAGAACGAGGTCTTGTGGCGACAACTGAAAGCGTTGAGAAAAACGAACGTTAATTGGGCTGCCATTAGCTGAAAAAACGGTTAAACATGCACTTTTATTGCATTTTATGTTGTAAAACATGTTTGCTTGCAAATCTCCTATCTATAGGGGATTAAGACATCTTTGCGAGCTTTACAGTTTCCTCCTCTTCGAAAAAATAGTTAATGACTGATGTCGTTTTTCAGAGAGAAATGTTACCTTTGGGAGAATTTTTGAAAATCAATCTGGATATTCGCGTAGAACAAGTGGTGTTTGATTTGCCGAGATGCTTGCAACGGATATCAAAATGAATGACGAAACGGATGAATTTTAATTGGATAAAAACTGCTTTATTGGCTGCGACGGCAATGGTTAGCTTGAATTCTTTCTCGCAGGACTTGATTGCCCGCCAAGCCCCTGTCGACAGAAAACTTAAGAGTGTAGATTCACTGGCTTTGCAAAAACAGATACGTGCGGAACAATCATTGTATCCGGGTTTGGATTTGTATCCCAACTGGAACAACGAATTCGTACAAGCCTATGGCAATGCGATTGTGCCTGAGAGCTATACATTTGATTTGACCGGTTTCTGTATGCCTACTCCCAATACCCGTATCACGGATGTATTCGGTTACCGTCCCCGGAGAAGAAGAGCTCATTATGGTTTGGATATCAAGGTGTATGTAGGCGATACAATCCGTGCGGCTTTTGATGGAAAAGTACGCGTTGTCAAGAATCAAGGTCGTCGTGGATACGGCAAGTACGTCGTTATTCGTCACGACAATGGTTTGGAAACCGTTTACGGACACTTGTCTAAACAATTAGTTGATACAAACCAGTTGGTAAAAGCCGGCGAACCGATTGCATTGGGAGGAAATACCGGACGTTCTACCGGTTCACACCTTCACTTTGAAACCCGTTTCTTGGGTATTCCCATCAATCCTGCGCTTATGTTTGATTTTGAAAAGCAGGATATCGTAGCTGATTCCTATACTTTCCATAAAACAAAAGGCTCTTCCGGTACGGCGCGTAGCATGGCATCGGGTGAAGGTCTGTTCTATAAGGTAAAGAAGGGAGACACATTGGGACGGATTGCAGCACGTCAGGGAACCTCCATTGACAAGCTTTGCAAACTGAACAGAATTACGCGTAAAACAATCCTGAGGCCGGGACAAGTATTGCGCTGCTCATAAAAACGTAAACAATCTCTATAGAGGAGGGTACTTTAATAGATTTTAGAGTGCCCTCTTTTTCTTTTTCTTTAATTATTCCTATCTTTGCAGCGCACTGTGAAAAAAGGAAATGAAAGATACCAAGCAACAATTTGAACATGTCATTGCGGTTTGCCGTGACTTGTTCTCTAAAAAACTTCATGATTACGGTCCGGCGTGGCGCATTCTTCGTCCGTCTTCCGTAACAGATCAGATATTCATCAAAGCCAACCGTATCAGAAGTATTGAAACGAAAGGGGTGACTTTGGTAGACGAAGGCATCCGTTCTGAATTCATAGCTATTGTCAACTATGGAATTGTAGGGCTGATACAGTTGGAACTTGGTTATGCCGAAGCTGCCGATATGACCAATGAAGAGGCATTGGTGCTGTATGACAAATATGCCAAAACCTCTTTGGAGCTGATGCTTGCCAAAAATCATGACTATGATGAGGCTTGGCGTAGTATGCGTATCAGTTCGTATACGGATTTGATATTGATGAAGATTTACCGGACAAAGCAGATTGAAAGCTTGTCCGGGGAGACTTTGGTTTCGGAAGGTATTGATGCCAATTATATGGATATGATTAACTATTCCGTATTCGGCTTAATTAAGATTGAATTTGGAGATTGACAAGAAACATATTGTCGGGAAAGTTTGGGTGAACCTCTGCCGTTTTCTGCTGGGGGCTTTGTTCATATTTTCCGGATTTGTGAAAGCTGTTGATCCGTTGGGTTTCTTCTATAAAATTCAAGATTACCTGACGGCTTTCGGCATGATTTCCTGGTTTCCTTCTTATGCGCCCTTGCTGGTAGGGATAGCGTTGTCTGCCATAGAGTTCAGTGTAGGTGTTTTCTTGTTTTTGGGTATACGCCGGAAGGTGGCATCTGTATTGGCATTATTGCTGATGGTTGTAATGACTCCGCTAACACTTTATCTGGCTTTGGCGAATCCGGTATCCGACTGCGGATGCTTCGGTGATGCGTGGATATTGACCAATTGGCAGACTTTCGGCAAGAACGTAGTATTGTTGGTGGCGGCAGTATCTGTATTCAAGTGGCAGGATTTACTGGTGCGTTTCATTACTCCGAAGATGGAGTGGATGATTTCCATGTATACGTTTCTATTTGTGTTTGCGTTGTCCTTCTATTGCCTGGAGAATTTGCCGATACTTGATTTCCGACCTTACAGAATTGGAGCGAATATCAAGGCGGGCATGGAAATTCCGGAAGGTGCTAAACCAAGCGTGTTTGAAAGCCGGTTCATTTTGGAAAAAGGAGGAAAGCGTCAGGAATTTACATTGGACAACTATCCGGACAGTACATGGACGTTTGTAGAATCGCGTACGATACTGAAGGAAAAAGGTTATGAACCTCCCATTCACGATTTTTCCATGATGAGCCTGGATACATGGGAAGATATAACGGACAGCGTACTGTCGGATAAAGGATATACGTTTCTGCTGGTTGCCCATCGGATAGAAGGAGCGGACGACAGTAACATCGACCTTATCAATGAAATATACGATTACAGTGTGGAGCATGGTTATGGCTTTTATGCCTTGACTTCATCTCCGGAAGACGAGATAGAATTGTGGCGTGACAAGACTGGAGCGGAATACCCTTTCTGCCAGACAGATGATATTACGCTGAAGACCATTATCCGTTCAAATCCCGGTTTGCTGTTGGTAAAGGACGGAACAATTTTGAATAAGTGGAGTGACAACCGGCTGCCTGATGAATATGTGCTGACCGATAGCCTGGACAAGTTGGAATTGGGCAAGCAGAAGCAGGAAAGTGACTTACAAACAATAGGCTATGTGTTGCTGTGGTTCATCCTTCCTCTGATGATGGTGCTTTGTGTCGATATTTTAGTCGTAAGGCGCCGGGAGAAACAACGCCTCAGACAACAATAGTATCAAATAGTAAATTGTCAAATAGTAAATACATTAACCCTTTTAATAATAAAACAAAATGAGAAAAAACATTGTTGCAGGAAACTGGAAAATGAACAAAACCCTTCAAGAGGGTATCGCTTTGGCTAAAGAACTGAACGAAGCATTGGCTAACGAAAAGCCTAACTGTGATGTAATCATCTGTACTCCGTTTATCCACCTGGCATCTGTTACTCCTTTGGTAGACGCTGCCAAGATTGGTGTAGGTGCAGAAAACTGTGCAGACAAGGAGTCAGGCGCATATACCGGCGAAGTATCAGCTGCTATGGTTGCTTCTACTGGTGCAAAATATGTCATTCTGGGTCACTCTGAACGTCGTGCTTACTATGGTGAAACAGTTGCTATTCTGGAAGAAAAAGTAAAATTGGCTTTGGCTAACGGTCTGACTCCGATTTTCTGTATCGGTGAGGTATTGGAAGAACGTGAAGCAAACAAGCAGAATGAAGTGGTA
>ENA-ORRN01003040-ORRN01003040.1-human-gut-metagenome-genome-assembly--contig:-NODE-3040-length-10102-cov-7.537076_pt1 | contig 10102 bp, 8 predicted proteins | sample MGYA00242174_ERZ509132 | MGnify/ENA primary metagenome ERZ509132 (study PRJEB26280, sample SAMEA2338671) | human gut metagenome | biome: human gut; feature: human-associated habitat; material: faeces...
CAGCCCAGGGCAACGCCCTGGGTATCAATGCATAAACGCCTACGCCCTGTAAGGGGCAAAAGTATGGGCGAACGATTGATTTTTACTTTTCCCCTACAGGGCGTAGGGAATGGGGGGCATGGTACCCAGGGCGCCAGCCTGGGCTCTGGATTGTTGGGATTTCAACCCGCGCAGGGGCGCAGACAAGGCCCCCCAAAACAATCCCCCACCTATTTCATATTTGAATTTTGCTCCCCTGGCACGCCCCCTTGATTTTTTGAAACCCGAAAAAGAATGATAGACAGAGAAACCATAGAACGCATCATGAGCGCCGCCGACATCGTCGATGTCGTGAAAGAATTTGTCACCCTCCGCAAGGCAGGCGTCAACTATAAAGGCCTTTGCCCGTTCCACAACGAAAAGACCCCCAGCTTCGTGGTTTCCCCGTCGAAGCAGCTCTGCAAATGCTTCTCATGCGGCAAAGGCGGAAACGTGGTCCATTTCGTGATGGAACACGAGCAGATGAACTATCCCGAAGCCCTTCGCTGGCTTGCCAAGAAATACGGTATAGAAATCCAGGAAAAAGAACTGACGAATGAAGAGCGTGCCGCGCAGTCGGTGAGAGAAAGCATGTTCGTCCTAAACGAGTGGGCCAACAAATATTTCGAGGAAACGCTCCACAACCATGTCGACGGCGTTGCCATCGGCATGGCCTATTTCCGGCAGCGCGGACTGCGCGACGACATCATTCGCAAATTCCATCTCGGCTATTCTCTCCCCGTGCGCGACGCCCTCGCCAAGGCCGCCCTCGCCAAGGGCTTCAGCGAAGAGATGCTGGAGAAAACCGGACTCTGTTACCGCACCGACGAGGGGCGCCTGCTCGACCGCTACCACGCCCGCGTCATCTTCCCCGTGCAAACCGTTTCGGGCATGACCGTTGCCTTCGGTGGACGCACCCTCTCGGCCGACAAGAAAGTGGCGAAATACGTCAATTCCCCCGAGTCGGAAATCTATAGCAAAAGCCGCGAGCTCTATGGCCTCTACCTCGCCAAGCACGCCATCGTCAAGCAAAACCGCTGCTACCTCGTTGAGGGCTACATGGACGTCATCGCCATGCACCAGAGCGGCATAGAAAACGTTGTCGCCTCCAGCGGCACCTCCCTCACGGAGGGGCAGATACGCCTGATCCACCGCTTCACCGACAATATCACCGTGCTCTACGATGGCGACTCTGCCGGCATCCATGCCAGCCTGCGTGGCATCGACATGCTGCTTGCAGAAGGACTGAACGTCAAAGTCCTCCTGTTGCCCGATGGCGACGACCCCGACAGCTTCGCCCGTAAGCACTCGGCCGCCGACTTTCAAAACTACGTCGAAACCCGCCAGGTCGATTTCATCCGCTTCAAAACCCGCCTGTTGCTCAACGACGCCGCCGACGACCCCGTCAAGCGGGCCTCCCTCGTGCAAGACGTTGTCAACAGCATCGCCGTCATCCCCGACGGCATCGTCCGTCAGATGTACGTCAGTGAATGCGCCCGCCTGCTCTCCGCCCCAGAGCAGCTCGTCGTTTCCGAAATCGCCAAAATCAGGCGTGGCGCAGCAGCATCCCCCCGCCCCGGTGCCGACAGACCGACGCCCCGTGCCGACGCCCCTGCCGCCGCCACAGCCACAGGGGAAGAAAACACCCCCGCCGACGAAGCCATAATCCCCGGCGCCTCCCCAATCGTCAAAGAAGAAGAAATGCTCATCGCCGCCGTCCTTCGCTACGGCGAGCGCCCCCTCACAGCCGCTGGCGACCCCCTCCCCAGCGAAGCGCCCGCCAGCGTAGCCCGCTACGTCAGCAACAGCCTCGCTGCCGACGCCATCACGTTTCGCTCCCCCCTCTTCCGCCAGGTGCTCCAGGAAGCAGCCGCCCTCACCCTGCCGCCTGGCGAAACCGCCCTCAGCCATTTCCTTGCCCATCCCAACCCCGAAGTCAGCAGCCTCGCAGCGCGGCTGGGCACCGACAAATACGTCCTCTGCCAGAGCCAGCGCCAAGGATTTGTCAAAGACGAAGACCGCCTCGGCGAACTCGTTCCGCGTCTGGTCCACGATTTCAAAAACACCTTCATCAAGCGCGAAATGAAAACCATCCTCCTCGAGCTCTCCAAGCCCGAAAACCAGACCGACGCCGCCAAGTGTCGCTCGCTCATGGAGCGCTACAAGGAAATGTGTGAAATCGAAAAACAATTTGCCCAAGTTCTGGGCGACCGTGTGCTCAACACCTAATACGCCCCCCTTCCTCCTTCCCTCCGATGAGAGAACAGGGGGAGAAGGGGGAGACGCACAGCTGCAACCCCACCTTTCCCCTCTCCACCAAACAATCCCTCCGCGAAACATGACAAACCCCTCCATTCCCCTCCGCCTCCTCGCCCTCAGCCTCCTCCTCTCCGTCCTCCCCGTCCTTCGCGCGCAGACCGACCCCTACACGGCCTACATCGAGCGCTACAAGACCCTCGCCGTGCAGCAGATGTACAAATACGGCATCCCCGCCAGCATCACCCTCTCCCAGGGCCTCCTCGAGAGCGGCGCCGGGAAGAGCCTCCTTGCCGCCAAGGCCAACAACCATTTCGGCATCAAGGCAGGCCCCTCGTGGACCGGCCCCGTCATGCTGAAAGACGACGACGCCGTTGGAGAGAAATTCCGTGTCTATCCAAACGTTCTTGCCTCCTATGAAGACCATTCCCTCTTCCTCTCCCAGGGCCGCCGCTATGCCTCCCTCTTCACCCTCGAGCGCGACGACTACAAAGGCTGGGCCCACGGACTCAAATCTGCAGGCTACGCCACCAACCCCCGATACGCCCATCTGCTCATCGGCCTCATAGAGCGCTACGGCCTCCATCGCTACGACCATTTTTCGCGCCATGCCGCCTCCGCCCTCGTGACGAACGAGTCGTCTGCCGCCCCCTCCGCCCTCGTCTCCACCTCCGCCGCCGAGCGCCGTGTTTACCGTTGCAACAAGCGTTTCTATGTCGTGGCCCTTCCCGGCGACACCTACGCCTCCATTGGCAAATGGGCCGGCAAATCCGAGCGCCGTTTGCGCCGTTACAACGAAGTGCCGCGCCGCGCCGCGCTCTCTCCTGGCGACGTCGTCTATCTGGAAAAGAAAAGGAAAAAAGCCGCCCGTGTGTTGAAACACACGTACCACACCGTACGTCCCGGCGATTCCCTCCACGCCATTTCGCAGCGCTACGGCATGCGCGTTGAAACGATCTACAAGAACAACGGCATACCTCTCGGCGGCCCCATTGCCGTGGGACAGAAACTCAGAATACGATAAGGGAAGAGAGAAACGAACACACGCGCACACTTCTGACAGACAGAGGAAGAGGGGCATCGTTGGCTTTCGTTCGTCATCGGGGGGGCTGGGGCGGATAAAACATCTGCCTGTGTCCGCTGCCAGACAACATCTTCCCGCGAGGCATAAAAAGAAATGCGACAAAAATTTTGTTGCCCTCTCGGGTTGGACGCTTACAGGAACGCACACAGACAGATAGATATGTTCGGTGAAGAATCGGCCTCTAAGGAGGAATTATAGAATAGCGTATTAGATCATTTCAGAAAACAACGCTGGAAGGACAACAGGCAATCGTTGATGGCGTTGACGAGATACAACAGATTATAGGTGATGTAACAAAGAATGGTAGAAACGTCCGAGAGAATACAGATAAAATAAATATCGAATATGGATGGATATAAGGTTACTATAAGTAAAACTATACGTAGCCATAAAGGTATTTTTACCATTAAACGATATATCTTCCACCAGCAAGGTTACAAAATCCATTCTGTCTACCAAAGAAAACGCGATGGGAAATCCATGTAGGGCCGTTGAATCTATAACTGCGATGGCTTTTTAGGAGAATTATCACATATCTTATGAGGATTTTCTGCTTAGGAATTACCGAAAATATTCATGGCGAAAAAAATGGATTCTTACATCGTACGATAATACAAACGGAAAGGGGAAAATAAAAGAAAGATTATCTGATAACACCACCACGATTACCCCTGGTGCTAATAAAGGAAGCAGGGCTGTCGCTTCCTCAGAAAATCTTTCCACAGACAAAGTTACAGAATCCTCTCCATTATCCCAAGAAAACAGACTGAATAATCCCTCCCAATCAGCCATTGAATCCGCATAAGCCGAAGTAGAGACCTCCCCAACCGAAGCCCAGAAGGCGGCAGGTAACACCGAGAGTGGGACAAACGTTGTCAAAAAGAGAACGAACGAGTGGCGTCGATGCACTTTTCAGCAGAATATCTGAGAGCGCAGTCCCAGCGGATGAACGAACTCGTCCAAAAGTAAAGAGAAGAATTGAGGAGAAAAAGAAAAAAACTCCTCAAAGGATGGGCGATAGCTACTGATAATTAGGCTGATGACAAGCCTTTGGTTGAATATGAAAAGACGCTGAAATAGCAATAGCAAACGATAAAAGAATCGTGAGCATCGCGTCTAACATGGCAGCGGTATCCGTTTCTTCCGCATATCCAATGGCGAGGTTTACGGCTTCACTGTCGGCGGAAAAATCTATACTGACCCGAGAATCGCGACAGCCGAAACACTTATCCATGAGTATGTCCCCTGTGGGCCATCGCCATACGCGAAGGCAATCCTACGAAATGGAGGAACATTGTCAGTCTGATGAAGGGGACATCCGTATTGGCAAAGGAACAGAAATTGTACCCAGAGCTTAAGAATGATGACGATATTTCCGATGAAGTGCTTGCAACGTTCTCAGGCTGCAGGGGAGCGGAGCGATTGCGTGCGAATCGCAAAGGATTTTGCAGGGCAACGGCAGTGTGTGTTGAAAAGCTGCCACTGTCGGTGCGCTTTCCCGTGTGAAGCAGGCTCTGAGTAAGTTTTGGAAAGGTGTTGCCGATTTCTTAGGCATCCATTATACGAGCGCTGAGGAGATTGCTGACCGCGTGATGAGGGATTTGCTGGAAGGGTTGACCCACGGAAAATAGGAGGACGGCTTATTGTGTTCGATGAAGCTGATACTGAGGCGATGAAGATGAAGACAGGGTTTGGAGATACTAAGCCAGTGATGGGTATAAAAAAGTGCCAAGCACGGCGAGGCGCGACTTAACGCTTTTCAACTTCCTTCCGATGCTGGGCACAATGTTCAGCCAAGTGAGGCAGCACTTAAGCACTTAGAGCCTACTGATGTTGAACACGCTGCAAAGGTACAGCAAAAACGCGAGAAAGCTAAAGAAGCACTTGTAAATGTTGCAAAAATATGCAAAAATACAACTGACAGTAAGGGCTTTATATCAGATTTAAGCAATAGTCTTGGTCTGACAAGAGGTAAAACTGGAAGTGCTTATGGTTCACTTGAAACGCTATATGACAAGGTGTTTACCATCTGGGTGAACAATCATAATATCAATGCAGCAAATGTCGGTGATGAGCCTGTTGAAAGCATTGTTATCAAGACTAAACGCAGTCCTAACAAATTTCATGCAGAAGGCGGGAGTTTTTGGGGAAGAATAAAAAGCATCATAAAGATATATCCCCATAACAAAGTAGACTGATATTGAAAGAGGCACTTTATTCTCCGAATCTTTATGGGCAAAATCGTCTTAGGTGGCCTAATCCTCGCACTCGAAAGCGCAGCTGGCGATACTCATAACGACTTGCCTTCCACCGACAAAGATACAGAATCCATCACATCCACCCAAGAAAACGGGTCGAAAAGAACCACCCAATCAGCCGTTGAAGCCGCATCAGCCGAAGTAGAGACCTTCCCTACCGAAGCGCAGAAAGAGACAGGTAACTATAAATGTGCCAAGTGAAGGTCGGCGCGTTTTGTCGAAAAGTCTGCATGAAAAGCCGCAAAGAAATGGTAGAATGAAAACGTCCCCGAACCTGTATTCTATGATACAGAAGCTGGAGAAGTAGAAATAAATAAGACATCAATAGAGAATTCACTTGTTCATCGTTATGGGCAAGCAAAACTTGATGCCATTACATCATTGGTTGATGGTTTTGAAAATGCGGTGTATCTTGGAACCTTGCCAGACTTTGTTAGTCGGGAGGGCGTAAATAATCATTATTTTGCATTCCCTATAAATTATAAAGGTGAGCGTAGCTATGTGTTTTGTAGAGCCATGCAAGATGCCAACAAAAACCGTTTGTATGTACATGAGGTTTTTGTGATAGACAAAATAAAGAAGGGCAATACCCTTCAAACCGCAGCGTTTCAGCCTCACGGAGGTATTGCCCTTTATCGTGACATTCTCGCGAATGTCTTAGATAGAAGTTCATCGTCGGAGGGCGGCACTTCCTCCATCAGTCATGCAGAAAATTCTGCACCCGCAATAAGCCTTCAATCTCGTGGCGATGTTGTTTCATTTGAAAAAGATGAACATATTGACATGTCACCTACTTCTGCTGACAAAGTTACAGAATCCTCCCCATCCCCCCAAGAAAACGGACCAAAAAATTCCACCCAATCAGCCATTGAATCCGCGTCAGCCGAAGTAGAGACCTCTTCCACCGAAGCCCAGAAGAAGGCAGGTAACTACAAAATGGGCCACGTGAAGGTTGGCGCGTTTGACGTTACCATCGAAAACCCAAAGGGAAGCGAGCGCAGCGGTACGGATGCCAACGGCAAGAAGTGGAGCGTGAAGATGAACAACACCTACGGCTATATCCGTGGCACGGAGGGCGTGGATGGCGACCATATAGACGTGTTCCTTGCAGAGGATATGGATAAGTGGGACGGCAAATATGTGTTTGTGGTTGACCAGTACAACCCCGACGGCACGTTTGACGAACACAAGGTGATGCTTGGCTTCAACAGTATGGAAGAGGCACGGAGCGCCTATCTTTCCAACTATGAAAAGGGTTGGGAGAATGGGCGCAGAATTGACGTGACCAGAATCAAGACGGACGATTTTCAGAAGTGGGTGGATAGCAGTCATAGAAAGACCAAGCCGTTTGCGCATTACGTGATAGCAGGAGCGGCAGATGTTGCAGAAGGCAAGCCGAAGAATGAGAGCGACAGAGCTATACCGTCTTCTATGTCTGGCAAGGTGCGCATGCAGAAGACGCAGGGTTACTCTGAATTTGCAGAAAAATATGGCGTTAATGTTGATGACGTGAGAGCGTATGCGGAGGGCATGGCGTTGGGAAATGTCGTTATGGCTAACCAAGCGTTTACTGAGATTCGTCGAACTAAACGCATTGAACACAGAGGCATGAAGCTGTCTGAGTTCGCGAAGGCTTTCAATCCGATAAAAAAGGAATTGTATGAGAAATTCGGCGACGTTGACGAACTGAATCAAGAGTATGTACGCCGTGCTGAGGAAGAGCGCAATATGATGGAGGCTGCCCGCAAGAAGGCCGAGGAAGAAGAGCGCAAGCGACAGGCACATCTTGATGAACTTTCGTTGCTTGATGACGCGGCGATTGACGAGCGATACATGGAAGCATTGCAGCGTGGTGACGAAGCTACCGCAAGAGAGATGCTTGACGAGGCTGCACGCCGCAAAGGGTATGGCGACACCGCAAGCGACTATCAAGGCGTTAGCGCTTGGGTGGCCCCAGCTAATCCTGGTTACGAGAACGATGCAGAGCGGAGAGCCGATGTTGAGGATAATGCTCCCGATGTAAATATTGAAGATATAGCTTTAGGCTATTCGTTGGTTGACGAAAATTATTGGCAGGAGCCGCGCAAGTATATGCAGACAGATGCCACCGCCATAGAATCTGTCAACGCGATAAGAGAGGCAATAGCCGCAGTCAGGCGTGGCGAGAAGAATGTAAAGGTAAAAGTGTATCGTGCTGTGCCTACATCGGTGAAAGAAGGAAAATTGCGCAATGGTGACTGGGTGACACCGTCAAAAGACTACGCCAAGATGCACGGCGAACATCGGTTGGAAGGCAAATATCGCATCATTGAAGATGAAGTCTCTGTGAATGATCTTTGGTGGGACGGAAACGACAGCCGTGAGTGGGGCTTCGACAACGGCAAGGGCTACAAGTATAAGAACGTGAAGAACAACCGTAAGTCGGATGACCTTGTTACGCGCGACGACAAGGGGAATGTGATACCCCCGTCAAAGCGTTTCAATCAGCGCAAGGCTGACGAGCGTTATCAAAAGGCTGGCACACCTCTTACGCCCAATAGCGCTGAGGTGGCTTTGCGTGATGCTATCGCTGACCTTATGAGAAAGAGCGGGCTTGATGTCCTTGAATCAAAGGAGGGACAACGGGTGCTGGATGAGGCGAACGGAATGGTTCGTCAGATGTCGTTCGGTGAGGCTTATGATTACGAGGCTTACCCTCTTGGTCGTGTTGAGCCTAATCTTTTAGAGAAAGAAGTAAATGTCGTGAAAGCAGATGCTGATCATGGCTTTGCAAACTATAAGGAGGCTAAGGCATGGGCAAAGGAAAATGTGGCGAAGGTGTACAATAATGAAGAGAGTGGCGGTAAGGGCGATGTGCGTATCAGTAATGCGGCTATAGACAAGTTTATGTCGCAGAGTGCTATAGACAAGAGTGATAGCAAGGATGTTCACATGGCGGTGCTGAAAGTGCTGCCTGATGTATTGAAGTCAAGCATTGACGTTGAGACACATCCAGACTTCTTAAAAGGCGAGGACGGCAAGCGACGTGTCGAAAATGGAATGAACAAGGATGTTCTTGTGCATAGATGCTATGGCGCTGTGAGCATTGACGGCAAGCCTTATCGCGTAAAGATGACATTGAAAGAAGACCCGAGAGATGTTTCGTCCCCCCATGTAACACATAGCTATGAAGCAACAAAAATAGAGTTGCTCGCAGGAACATGGGAAAACCAAGAAGGTCCTTCCCCCAATACGAACAACTCTATCAGTGCTGCAAAGTTACTTGAAAATGTTGGACTGTCGTACAATTCTGGTGAAAAAGTTTTGGACGCGAGCAAAAAACGTTCGTATGGCATTCGTAAGCATCGCGTCTACCACGGCAGCGGTGTCCGCTTCTTCCGCACATCCAACGGCGAGGCTTACGGCTTCACAGTCGGCGGCAAAATCTATATAGACCCAAGAATCGCGACAGCCGAAACGCCTATCCATGAGTATGCCCACCTATGGGCCACCGCCATGCGCGAAGGCAATCCTACGGAGTGGAAGAATATTGTCGGATTGATGAAGGGCACATCCGTATGGGCTGAGGTGCAGAAATTGTACCCAGAACTTAAGAACGATGACGATATTGCCGACGAGGTGCTTGCAACGTTCTCTGGTCGCAAGGGAGCGGAGCGATTGCGTGCCGAGCAGCAAAAGATTATGCAGGGCGACGGCAGTGTGTTTGAAAAAGCTGCCGCTGTCGGTGCGCTTGCCCGTGTGAAGCAGGCCCTGAGTAAGTTCTGGAAAGGCGTTGCCGATTTCTTGGGCATCCATTATACGAGCGCCGAGGAGGTTGCCGACCGCGTAATGAAGGATTTGCTGGAAGGGGTTGACCCACGGAAGTTTGGAGTGAGCGGTGTTTTGAGAGAATCCATTAGATTACCCAAAACCGAGTATGCAAAGGTTGCTCATGCTATTGCTACGAACAAGGGTTTAAAAAACAAGGGCATTAATTGGGTGTTTACGGATAATAATTACTACATTTACACGGCCAATGAAGACGGCTATTTTGCCGTAGAATTTGGTTTACCTATTCGTGGTAATGAAAATTTCATCAATGAACTAATAAAAGGTATAGGAAATGGCACTATCAGAGATACAAGAAGTCTGCATTCAGTTATTGAAAGAGAGCGGAGCAAGCCAAACCGAAATAATAGGAACAATGCTGATGCTGAAGGACGACAGAGAAGCACAGGGAGAACTGGCAATCTGGCTCTACGACAACAGACCAACGAGGCAAGAAGTGATGAACGTTTGGGTTCGGGATTATATAAAAGCCCATCCACAAGAAATACAGATAGAAGGGCAGGACGAGAAACTGGAGGAGTAGACGATAACTTATACCGCCAAGGCGAAGACACCCCGCACACCGCCACCTCTTCCGAATCCAAAAGCCAATCCGCGCAGAAAGCCACCGAGAACCTCAACCTTGGCGGCCGAGTTGTCGTGCATGAAAGCGCCGAAG
>ENA-ORRN01003052-ORRN01003052.1-human-gut-metagenome-genome-assembly--contig:-NODE-3052-length-10080-cov-2.198803_pt1 | contig 10080 bp, 6 predicted proteins | sample MGYA00242174_ERZ509132 | MGnify/ENA primary metagenome ERZ509132 (study PRJEB26280, sample SAMEA2338671) | human gut metagenome | biome: human gut; feature: human-associated habitat; material: faeces...
GGGGGGATTATATTTTAACATGAAGTTAAAAGAGATCATATTCTTGTTTTATGTTGGGCAAACAATGTGTGAAGGTTTGAGAGTTTACCGAAATTGGTAAACTCTCTTTTAAATTATTTTACATTCGGCAAGATTTTGATTCATATAAAAATTAGCCGAAAGTATTGACAAAGAACATGGTTTCGGCTATAATTGGATTATAATAAAAATCAGCCGAATTTGGAGGGAAGGATGCCCTATCTTGCAAGACATATCGAAAAGAAAATGCTGGAACTGAGCAAGAGCTATTCTGCGATTTTGGTGACGGGTCCGCGGCAGGCGGGAAAGACAACCATGCTCCGAGAACTTGCCGAAAGGGAGGGAATCGGTCGCGCTTATGTGACGCTAGATGATCTCAATACGCGCGACATGGCAAAAAACGATCCCGCGCTCTTTTTGCAAATGCATCAGCCGCCCATCATTATCGACGAGGTGCAATACGCGCCCGAACTGTTTACCTACATCAAAATCCACATCGACGAAAACCATACGCCCGGGGCTTTTTGGCTGACCGGGTCGCAAATCTTTCGCTTGATGCGTGGTGTGCAGGAATCGCTCGCGGGGCGTGTTGCGCTTTTGCATATGTCGCCGATGTCACAGCGTGAAATCACAGGCGCAGAGCCGAAGCCTTTCTCTTTGGAACTTGAATCGCTTCTTTCCGAAAGCAAAAAAATTGTACCCGTTACGACTCCTGAACTATTTGAACGTCTGTGGAAGGGGAGCATGCCCGGTATTGTGGGCGGGCAGTTCTTTAATCGGGAAATTTTTTATTCGTCGTACATTTCCACATATGTGGAAAGAGATGTGCGCGAGCTGTCCGGAGCAATAGACGCGTTGAAATTTAACCGTTTCATCACAGCAGTCGCGGCAAGAACATCGCAACTTGTCAATTTTTCCGCGCTTGCGGAGGACGCCGATATAGATATTCAGACGGCAAAATCGTGGGTGAATATTTTGGAGACGCTCGGTATCGTTTTTATTCTGCATCCGTATTCCAATAACGTGCTTAAGCGCACGATTAAGACGCCAAAGCTGTATTTTTACGACACAGGGCTGGTGTGTTATCTGACGCGTTGGTCGTCGCCGGAGGTAGCGGAGAGCGGTGCAATGAGCGGAGCGCTGCTTGAAAATTTTGCAGTGTCCGAACTTATGAAAGGATATCAGAATGCGGGTTTGGAACCGTATCTCTATTTTTATCGTGACCGCGACGCAAAGGAAATCGATGTTTTGCTGGAAGGGGACGGAAAATTGTATCCGCTTGAAGTTAAAAAGACGGCGTTGCCGGATCGACGCATTGTGCGAACATTCGACGTAATCGATAAATCGCCCTTACAGCGCGGAACAGGGGCAATTCTGTGCATGGCGCAGGAATTCTCCGCCATCGATCGCAATAACCTTATCGTGCCGATTTGGATGATTTGAGGAGGAAATTGAAATGTCAACGCAAGGATATATTTATATTTTGACAAATCCATCGTTTAAACAATATGTGAAAATAGGCTATGCGGACGATGTAGAAAATCGGCTGAAACAACTCAATAACAGCGAATGTATTCCTTTTTCGTTTAGGATATATGCCACATACGCAGTAGATGAACGATTGACGGATAAAAAATTGCATTCTATGATCGATCAACTTAATCCGAATCTTCGTTCCAAAGAGATTGTGGGTGGGAAAATGCGTGTACGTGAGTTTTATGCAATGACTCCCGAGCAGGCTTATTCTATTCTGGAAACGATAGCAATTCTCGGCGGTTGTAAAGAACGGTTGAAATTGAGAGACCCTTCTCCGCAGGAGAAAAAAGAAGAAAATATTGCGCAGGAGATCGAAGAAGAACATATCGAACGGCTTTCTCCGTTTGCCTTTTCGAAATGTCATATCCCCGTCGGCTCGGTTATTACGTATTTCAATCGAGGAAAAGCCAATTCGGGCGTGGAATGTCGTGTTGTTGATGATAAAACAGTCGAGTATCAGGGAAAGAATTATTCGCTTTCGGCTTTGGCGACGGAACTTTCGGGGAGTAAACACGGGGTCGCCGGACCGAGATATTTTAAATATAAAGGTGAATGGTTAAATACGATCAGAGCGAGGGTAGAAGGTTGGAAAAATCCAACAAGGATAGATGATATTTGGGTCATTCCCTGTAATCCTAAATTCTATGATATTGTGGGCGCTTTTCAAAAACTGAATACGATTGAGTGGAGTCAATCGACTAATACCTGTGTCGGGGATACAATTTACATATACGTCGGCGGAGAATATAAGTCGATTATGTTCAAGTGCGAAGCGGTGGAAACGGAGCTATATGGGAATCGCTCGGCAGAGGATTTGGAGTTCTACAAAGACATAACCGAAAAGCCCGATACGCGTTATATGCGTATCAGGTTGATTGAAAAATATGAAAAAGACGTCTTCCCGCTCGATGAATTGCGAGACCACGGACTGGCGAATGTGCAGGGAAGGAGTAAAGTTACTCCGCAACTTTTGGGGTACTTGGAGAATAACCGCTAATTTTTACGGAAATTAACCTGAAAGACAAATTAAGGTTAAAGGAGAAAGGGAATGAATAAACAACAACTGGCGTCTAAAATTTGGGCGGCTGCGAATGAAATGCGCTCGAAGATAGAGGCGAGCGAATACAAGGATTATATTCTCGGATTTATTTTTTATAAATTTCTTTCTGAACGTGAAGAAGAATATTTGATAAAAGAGGGGGCTACTTCTGAAGATATTAAGGAATTGACGGAAGATGACGCTGAAACTGTAGCTTCTATTCAGCAAAACCTTGGCTATTTTATTGAATATAAAAATCTATTCTCTACTTGGTTGAAAAAAGGTTCGGATTTCAACGTCGGCGATGTCCGTGACGCATTGTCTGCATTTAACCGTCTTATCAATCCGACTCACCTTAAGGTATTCAATAAGATTTTTTTAACGCTTGAAACCGGTCTTTCGAAATTGGGGGAGAGCGCGAACGCGCAAACAAAGGCGGTTCGTGAACTGATTCATTTGATTAAAATTATTCCGATGGATAACAAGCAGGGATATGATGTCTTGGGTTTTATCTACGAAAATTTGATTAGCAATTTTGCGGCAAATGCAGGTAAAAAGGCGGGCGAATTCTATACTCCTCATGAAGTTTCTTTGTTGATGAGTGAGATCATTGCCGAGCATTTGAAAGATTGTGAAGAAATTAAAATTTACGACCCTACAAGCGGTTCCGGTTCTCTGCTTATCAATATCGGTCAGAGCGTGGCAAAACATATCAATGACAAAAATAAGATTAAGTATTACGCACAAGAGTTAAAAGAAAATACGTACAACCTGACTCGCATGAATTTGATTATGCGAGGTATTTTACCCGATAATATTGTTACCCGTTGCGGTGATACGCTTGAAGACGATTGGCCTTATTTTGATGACAGCGATAAAGAAAATACATATGAGCCGCTTACGAATCTTGACGCGGTTGTAAGCAATCCTCCTTATTCGCAAAGATGGGACCCGACAAACAAACAGTTTGACGCGCGTTTTCATAGTTATGGAGTTGCTCCCAAAACAAAAGCGGATTATGCGTTCTTATTACACGATCTATATCATTTGAGAGCCGGAGGAATTATGACCATCGTTCTTCCGCACGGTGTTTTATTCCGTGGCGGTGAAGAAGGAAAAATCCGTGAACGCCTGATTGAAAACAACAACATAGATGCGATTATCGGCTTGCCTGCAAATATATTCTTTGGAACGGGTATTCCGACTATTATTATGGTGCTTAAAAAGGGGCGCGCGGATGACGATATCCTTATCATTGACGCGTCAAAAGGGTTTGCAAAAGAAGGAAAAAACAATAAACTTCGTGCAAGAGATATCAAGAAGGTAGCCGATGTTTACAACGGGCGAATTGAAATTCCTAATTTTTCTCGTCGTGTATCTCGTGCCTGCATCAGAGAAAATGAATATAATCTGAACATTCCTCGCTATGTGGATTCAAGTGAGAAACCGGAAAAGTTTGACGTTTATGCAACGATGTTTGGGGGGATTCCGAAAGCGGAATTGGAAGGATTGTCCGCGGAGTTTTCGGTCTTTGGAAGTTTGCAGCGTGAGTTGTTCACTGAGAGTGAAACGCCCTATTTAGATGAAAAAACAGAAGAAGTCAAGAATATGATTGAAGAAAATGCTGATGTGAAGTCCTTTGCATCGGCTTATCGGGCAGCGTTTGAAGGTTTTGACTCCTTCCTGAAAAAAGAATTGATCGAAAATATGGAAACAGTGCCTGTTCCAAAAGAAGAAAGCATTCTTGCAAGCGAAATCTTTGCACGGCTTGAAAAAATTCCGCTCGTGGATAAGTATGAAGCGTATCAGACCCTTGACGATAAATGGCAGATCATCGCTACGGACTTGGAAATGATACAGACCGAGGGAAAATCGGCGATTACGCAAGTTGACGCAAATATCGTGATAAAGAAAAAAGATGGAAAAGATACCGAAGTTCAGGTCGGCTGGATCGGACACATTTTGCCTTTTGATTTTGTTCAACAAATGTTTTTAACAGATGAGTTGAATGCAATTCAGGCAAAAGAGACAGAGTTAAATGATATCCTCTCTCAATATGAAGAAATCATTGAATCGATTTCTGAAGAGGAAAGAGGGGAATTCTTAAATGATGATAACACCGCTTTTGTTCCCAAAGAAGTTGCAAAGGTCGTGAAACCATATGTCGCAGGCAAGCTAAAACCCGAAGCCGGTTCTATCGACGAAATTCTCGTGAAAGTTTATTCATTGCTTGCAAAAGAAAAAGCAATCAAGAAAGAAATCAGGAACATGTATGTCGAATTAAGCAATCATACAAAGGCACTGATCGAGTCGATGCCGGAAAATGATGCTCTTGCCGTGTTGGAAGCAAAGTGGATCACTCCTATTTGTGATGAAATTTTGCGCTTGCCCGACTCCGTCGTAAACAGCTTGGAAAGTAAGGTGAATGCACTGATAAAGAAGTACAGCGTCACGATGCTTGATGTGGACCGGGAACTTGCTGAAACCGAAAAAGAATTTTGTTCCATGATTGACGACCTTGAAGGCGATGAATTTGATATGTTGGGGCTGCGTGAACTCCAAAAATTGCTTGGAGGCAACAAGAATGAGTGAAACAGCCCAAAAACCGACTGTACGATTTAAGGGCTTTACTGACCCTTGGGAACAGCGTAAGTTGGGGGAAGTACTCAAATACGAGCAACCTCAAGCCTATATTGTCCAAAGCACGAAGTATGATGATAAAAATGAAATTCCTGTTTTGACAGCTGGGCAAAGTTTCATTTTGGGGTATACAGATGAACAATTTGGCATAAAGAAAGCAAGCGAGAAAGATCCGATAATCATTTTTGATGACTTTACAACTTCCTCTCATTATGTGGATTTTCCGTTTAAAGTAAAGAGTTCGGCGATGAAATTGCTCACTTTGAGTAATCCAAAGGACAATATACACTGTGCTTATAATGTCTTGAAATGTATTAAGTATATACCTGTTAGTCACGAACGGCATTGGATTTCAACTTTTTCAAAGTTTGATGTTCTATTACCAAAAAGTGCCGATGAGCAGAAACAAATCGGACAATGTTTTTCTAATCTCGACAACCTTATCACCCTTCATCAGCGTAAGTATGAGAAATTAGTTGATGTCAAGAAGGCTTTGCTTGAAAAAATGTTCCCCGCTGACGGCGAGAATGTCCCGCAAATTCGTTTTAGAGGCTTTACCGACCCTTGGGAACAGCGTAAGTTGGGAGAAGCTGCTCCATTACGTGGTGGTTATGCATTCAAAAGCGAAGAGTACGTTGATAATGGCATACCAATTATACGCATATCAAATATTCTTTCAGATGGAACAATCGGTGCAGACTTTGCACATTATAATAGGCAAAACGATGATGAAATTTATTCGTTAAAAGATGGCGCTGCTTTGCTTGCGATGTCAGGAGCAACTACGGGTAAAGTATCAATTTTAAATTGCAAAAACACTGAAAAATACTATCAAAATCAGCGAGTTGGGTACTTTGAGCGAAAAAAAAAGTTTGCTTATGAATTTGTGTCGACTATCGTCCGCTCATCTTTTTTCGCGAAACAATTGACTGCTGTTCTTGTCGCTGGGGCTCAGCCCAATGTGTCATCAAAAGACATTGATTCTTTTGAGTTTTTGTTTCCTAAAGACAAAGAAGAACAGCAAAAAATAGGACATTATTTCCGTAGCCTTGACAACCTTATCACCCTTTATCAACGTAAGTTAGAAAAACTGAAGAATATCAAGAAAGCACTTCTCGATAAGATGTTTGTATAAGGAGGATTACAGATGATTTCCCATGAAAATCCCCATTTTGATCAAGAGAGTGATTTTGAAAATTCATTGATTGCATTGCTCATTGAATGCGGCTGGGAAAAAGAAGTCCTTCGTTATCCCACAGAGGAAGACCTCTTGAAAAATTGGGCGGAAATCCTTTTTAACAATAACAGAGGTAAAGATAGACTCGGCGATTATCCTCTCACAGATGGGGAGATGAAACAGATCGTCGAGCAAATTTCGACTCTGCGTACCCCTTATGCCTTGAATGGTTTTATAAACGGCAAAACGGTTGCAATCAAAAGAGACAATCCTGCGGATACTTTGCATTTCGGCAGGGAAGTCAGTTTGCATATCTATGACAGGCTTGAAATCGCCGGCGGAAAAAGCCGATATCAAATTGTTCAACAACCCCGGTTTCGGGCGTCAAAGAGTTTGTTCCCGAAGCGCAGGGGCGATTTGATGTTGCTCATTAACGGTATGCCTGTTTTTCATATCGAATTAAAACGCAGTGGAATTCCAATCAGTCAAGCGTGGAATCAGATAGAGAAATATTCCAAAGAAAATATATTTACGGGTATTTTTCAGCTCATTCAGATCTTTGTCGCAATGACGCCGGAAGACGCTGTATATTTTGCCAATCCGGGTTGTGACGGTCGCTTTAACCCTGATTATTATTTTCATTGGGGCAATGTAGATAATTTGCCGATTCAGGATTGGAGAGATTTCGTCCGCAATTTGTTGTATATTCCGATGGCACATCAACTGATAGGTTTTTATACGGTTGCAGACGGTTCTGACGGAATTTTAAAGGTGCTGCGGTCTTATCAGTATTATGCGGTTGTAGCGATTTCTAATAGGGTCATTCAAAACAAGTGGGATGAGAAGAAACAGCGGGGCGGCTATATTTGGCATACTACGGGCAGCGGTAAGACCCTTACGAGTTTCAAGACGGCAGACTTGATTGCGAAGTCGGGGGACGCCGATAAAGTTGTATTTTTGGTGGATAGAATCGAACTTGGCACGCAATCTCTGGATAATTATCAGGATTTTGCCGACAACAAAGACGATGTTCAAGGCACAGAAAACACCGATGTCCTGATCACCAAGCTGAAAAGCAGTGATCCAGCCGACACTTTGATTGTCACTTCTATTCAGAAGATGAGCCGGATTGTCGATGACGGATTGAAAAGACGTCAGCGCGATATTGAAAGTATCAACAGGAAAAGAATTGTTTTTATCGTGGATGAGTGCCATAGAGATACATTCGGCGATATGATGAGCAATGTAAAAGTAACTTTTCCCTATGCTCTGTTCTTTGGCTTTACAGGTACGCCCATTCAGGAAGAAAATAAAAAGAAGGGGTGTACATCGAGCGACGTATTCGGCGATGAATTACATAGATATACGATAGGAGACGGGATAAGAGATAAAAATGTCCTTGCTTTTGACCCGTATATGGTGCAAACATTTAAGGAAAGAGATATAAAAAAACAAATCGCTTTGGAAAAGGTTCACGCAAAAACAGAACAAGAAGCGATTCGTGACCCAAAGAAACGCGAATTGTATTATAAAATCCTAAATGAATTGACAATGGCGGGTTATAAGACTTCCGTCGGCAAATATATCAGGGGAGCAGAAGATTATTTGCCCAAGTCGCAATATAAAACGAATGAACATATTGATTCGGTCGTTTCGGATATCCTTGATAGGGCGTTTGAAGTCAGCCATGACGGAAAATTTCACGGTATTTTTGCGACAAGCAGTATTCCGGAAGCGATAGAATATTACCGAAGATTCAAGAAAAAAGCACCTTTTTTCAAAACGACAGTGTTGGTTGACCCTTCCGACGACAATGAACATTCCAATATTGTGAAAATGGAAGGACTTGCCGAGATTATCTCTGATTATAATACTCGTTATGGTCAAAGTTTTACGATTCCGACCTATGGAGATATGAAAAAAGATATCTCTTTCAGATTGAAACATGACGAGGCTTACAAAGGGATTGAAAGAACGCCCGAAAAACAGTTGGATTTGCTCATTGTCGTCAATCAGATGCTGACAGGGTTTGACTCAAAATGGATCAATGTGCTGTATTTGGATAAATTGATGCAGCAGGAGAATATTATTCAGGCATTTTCCCGCACCAACAGAATTTTCGGTCACGATAAACCTGTCGGACTTATCTATTATTATCGTTATCCCCACACGATGAAAAGAAACATTGATGAAGCGGTCAAAACTTATTCGGGCGATAAGGCGTATATGGTTTTTGTGGATAAGCTCGGAAAGAACCTTGAAAAATTCAATAATACTTACTTGGAGATAAAAGATTTATTTGAGAATGAGGGGATTTACGACTTTTCTCATCTTCCTGAAGAGATTGCTGTTCGCGCAAAGTTTGCGCAAAAATTTAACGAGTTCAGCGCTATTTTAGAGATGATAAAGGTGCAAGGTTTTTCTTGGCAGCAACTTCAGTATGGAGATATCGTTGTCCTGTTGGATAAAGAGCGTTATTTCGTCCTCTTGCAAAGGTACAGAGAATTGTTTTCACATAGCGGTGCCGGCGGCGGGGCATTCGATGAGCCGCCATTTGACCTCGACCCTCATATTACCGAATTGAGTACAGGTAAAATCGATGCCGATTATATGAATAGTCGCTTTGAAAAGTATTTAAAAGTGAAATTAGATGGTCAATCTATTGAAAAAATCGAGGATTCTTTACAGGAATTGTATAAATCCTTTGCGTTATTGCCGGAAGAAGAACAGAAATTTGCCAAGGTGTTTATCAATGATGTCAGGCTTGGCAATATTGTCCCCAAAGGTGATAAGACCTTCCGAGACTATATTGTTAAATATGCTCAGGCGGCTAAAAACGACCAAATTCATCGTTTTGCGGATACTTTTGGATTGGATGAGGTAAAACTCAGAGATATCATGGAGCTGCACGTTTCTGAAGATAATATCAATGAGTTTGACAGGTATGGCAAACTGAAAGCAACCGCAGACACTCTAAAAATTCAGAGTTATTTTGAAAATAAGACAGGGGAAAATATGTCTGTTTTCAAAGTGAAATCAAAGTTTGATAATTTGCTTCGCCGATTTATTTTATCCGGTGGCTTTGATTTGTGATAAGTGCGGAGAAACAAACGGACGGCATGATACCCGATGAAAAGGATATTTGCATATAAAGAGTATTGAATTTTAAGAATAAGTTCGGCATTGCGCCGGACTCATTCTTTTATGTGCAACCAAACTTTCGATTGCATATTTCGACAATCTTCGACATAGAATGATACACTGATACATTGGGGGTGTTGACTGTGTCTGAAGACATTGCGGCAAGAGTTTTGAGCGTTTGTAATTATATCACCGAAAGCGGGTGCACAGTGCGTGAGGCGGCAGACGTTTATGGCGTGTCAAAATCAACTGTACATAAAGACTGTTCTGAACGTATTCGTGAAATCGATACTTCGCTCTATGAGCGTGTGCGGGACATTCTCGAACACAATCTCGCCGTACGGCATCTGCGCGGCGGAGAAGCCACGCGGCAAAAGTTTCATCATAGCAGATAAATCTTGCTTTTTTCCGGCTCCGATAGACGGACGAGCGAAACTGTGCTATAATACAAAAAAATATTTCTATTAAGGAGTTTTTCATACTATGAGCCAGGAAAAAGTAGATCGTAATAAAGCCGCTAAGGCAAACC
>ENA-ORRN01003054-ORRN01003054.1-human-gut-metagenome-genome-assembly--contig:-NODE-3054-length-10077-cov-2.516164_pt1 | contig 10077 bp, 10 predicted proteins | sample MGYA00242174_ERZ509132 | MGnify/ENA primary metagenome ERZ509132 (study PRJEB26280, sample SAMEA2338671) | human gut metagenome | biome: human gut; feature: human-associated habitat; material: faeces...
CGGCTCGAGAGTATATTTACGCGTCCCGAAGATTGGCTCGAAAGAAAAACTCGTGGAGCTTGCAGCAAGAAATGCGGAACTGATTCTGAGTAAGGACAAGGAGCGGATCCGTAGGGAAGAAGGGCGTACGATCGGCGCAGTGAAAGAGATTGCATCGCTCCTGTCCCTTTCGAATATATCCCGTATGGAGGCTTACGATATTTCCAACATCAGTGGCTTTGCGAATGTCGGTTCCATGGTGGTGTTCGAAAAGGGAAAGCCCAAACGCAGTGACTATCGTAAGTTTAAGATTAAAACCGTGTCAGGACCCGATGATTATGCATGTATGCGTGAAGTACTGACAAGGCGTTTCCTGCATGGTATGGAGGAGCAGAAGGAGCTGGAGGAACAGAATAAGGATGCAGAGCTTGGCAGCTTTACGAAATTTCCGGATCTGCTGATGATGGATGGTGGTAAGGGTCAGGTGAATATTGCATTGCAGGTGCTTGAGGAACTGCAGCTTGATATTCCGGTCTGTGGTATGGTGAAGGATGATAACCATAATACGAGGGGACTTTATTATCAGAATGAAGAGATCCCGATTGACCGCCGCAGCGAGGGCTTTAAGCTGATTACGAGAATTCAGGATGAGGCACACCGGTTTGCAATTGAATTTCACCGGTCACTCCGTTCCAAATCGCAGGTGCATTCGGTACTGGATGAGATTCCGGGAGTCGGACCTGCAAGAAGAAAGGCATTGATGCGCCATTTTCGCTCCATAGAAGAAATCCGCGCTGCCGAAGTGGAGGAGCTGCTTACCGTAGATGGAATGAACCGCTCTGCCGCCGAAAGAATTTATCAGTTCTTCCGTAAGGAAAAATCATCAGAACAAAATCTCTAATTGTCTAAGAATTATGGATATGATATGATAAAAGCGTTGAACAGCATCACTTTTGGGTAGCTGCTGTGATATTCAATACGAAGGGAGTATGGGTATGGCAAGTGTAAAGCTGGAAAAAATTGTTGAGAAGATGAAGCTGGAGAATCTGACTCCGGAACTGGATATTTCCAAGATTAAGATTAAACAGCCGGATATTAACCGTCCGGCATTGCAGATGGCGGGTTACTTTGAGCATTTTGAGGATACACGTCTGCAGATTATCGGTTTTGTAGAATATACGTACATGGAGGGCTTACCGCAGGCACGTCAGAAGGAGGTCTTCACCAGACTTCTTTCCTATGATATTCCGGCAATCATTTTCAGCCGTGAGCTTCAGCCCAATCCATTGTTTTTGGAGATCGCACTGGAACACAAGATTCCGCTTTTTTCCACGAAAAAGGCAACCTCTTCCTTTATGGCAGAGATTATCCGTTGGCTGAATGTGATGCTGGCGCCCTGTATTTCCGTGCACGGCGTTCTGGTGGATGTCTTCGGTGAAGGCGTTCTGATTACCGGTGAAAGCGGAATCGGTAAATCCGAGGCAGCCCTGGAGCTGATTAAGAGAGGCCACCGTCTGGTAACGGATGATGCCGTTGAAATCCGTAAGGTATCCGATGATACCCTCGTTGGTTCTGCACCGGATATTACGAAGCACTTTATCGAACTTCGTGGTATCGGTATCATCGATGTCAAGACATTGTTCGGTGTATCAAGCGTTAAGGATACCCAGAACATTGACCTGGTAATCCGTCTGGAGGATTGGGACAAGGAGAAGGAATACGACCGTCTCGGACTGGAAGAAGAATATACCGAATATCTTGGCAATAAGGTGGTGTGCCACAATATTCCGATCCGTCCCGGACGTAACCTGGCAGTCATCTGTGAGTCAGCCGCAATCAACCATCGTCAGAAGAAGATGGGTTACAATGCCGCACAGGAATTGTACCGCCGTGTACAGGAATCCCTCACAAGAAGACGTGATGAGGACGAAGACGAATAAAGAGTGGATATTCCCAATGGATACACATATTTATAAGAAAATAACATAAGAATAAAGAGAGGTATGGAAACAATGAGTCAGTATGTATTTGGTGTTGATATTGGTGGAACGACCGTAAAGCTTGGATATTTTGATACAGAGGGTAACGTTCTTGATAAGTGGGAGATTCCTACAAGAAAAGAAGATAACGGAAGCAGGATTCTTCCGGATGTCGCTGCCAGCATTGAGAAGAAGATTAAGGATGCAGGAATTGACCGTAAGGATGTGGCCGGTGTCGGTGTCGGGGCACCGGGACCGGTTGACAGCAAAGGTGTCATCTATAAGACTGCAAATCTTGGATGGGGTGTATTCAGTATCAAAGAAACTCTGGAAAATATCTTAAAGCTCCCTGTTATGGCAGGTAATGATGCCAATGTTGCTGCGCTTGGTGAAATGTGGAAGGGCGGCGGACAGGGCTATAAGGATCTTGTCGTTGTTACACTTGGAACCGGTGTCGGCGGCGGTATCATTGTCAATGGAAAGGTGCTCACAGGTGCAAACGGAGCCGGTGGTGAGATTGGACATATTCATGTGGAGGATGACGAGCAGGAGACCTGCGGCTGTGGAAACAGGGGATGTCTGGAACAGTATTCCTCTGCAACAGGTGTTACCCGTCTTGCAAAGCGCAAGCTGGAAAAGACCACACAGGATTCTGTTCTGCGCACAACCACACTTTCTGCAAAGAGCGTATTTGATGCAGTAAAGGCAAAGGATCCGGTTGCAATGGAGATTGCAGAGCAGTTCGGACAGTATCTTGGAGAAGGACTTGCAGCAATTGCCTGTGTAACCAACCCGGAAGCCTTTGTTATTGGCGGCGGCGTATCCAAGGCAGGCTCTGTTCTCATTGATTATATCAGGCCTTACTATCAGAAGGCGGTTTTCCATGCAGACAGGGATGTGAAGTTTGAGCTTGCAACACTGGGGAATGACGCCGGTATTTACGGAGCAGCCAAGCTGGTATTGGATCGTTAGTATCAAATAAGAAAAGTGACATGCAGGAGTGCGATTTGGAACTTATAAATGAAGCAGTTTATGAATATATCAGTCAATATGTAGATCCGCAGGATATTCTTAAAAACGAACCGATGAGCCGCCACACGACCTTCTGTGTGGGCGGTGAAGCGGAAGCCTTTTTACGGATCCGCAATAAGGAACAGCTGGAAAAGCTGATTCCATATTTTAAGCTGGCTGAGCTCCCGTATTTTGTTATCGGAAACGGAAGTAATCTTCTGGTCGGGGATAAAGGCTATCATGGTATCATTCTTTATCTCGGAGACGGGATGGATCAGATTCAGGTGGATGGAAACAGATTGACGATCCAGGCAGGATGTCTTATGTCCCGGATTGCCCGGGAGGCCTGTGAACATGCCCTGACCGGTTTTGAATTTGCATCCGGAATTCCGGGATCCATCGGAGGCGGCGTGGTGATGAATGCCGGCGCATATGATGGAGAACTCGGGCAGATTGTCACGAAGGTGTGGGTCATGAATGAAGAAGGTGAAATCCTTGTCCTTAATAATCAGGATATGGAATTCGGGTATCGCACCAGCGTGATTAAGAAGCGCCCCTTTATTGTGGTGCAGGTAGAGATGGAGCTGCAGCCGGGCAATCAGGAAGAGATTGCAGCAAAGATGACAGAGCTGAACCGGCGCCGCAGGGATAAGCAGCCGTTACAGTATCCAAGTGCCGGAAGCACCTTTAAGCGGCCGCAAGGCTATTTTGCCGGAAAACTCATTATGGATGCGGGTTTACGGGGGTATTCGATCGGAGGAGCCTGTGTTTCCGAAAAGCACTGTGGCTTTATTATTAACAAAAACCACGCTTCGGCAGCGGATGTGGCAGAGGTGATCTGCGAAGTGCAGGAGCGTGTGAAAGAGAAATTCGGTGTCACTCTGGAGACAGAGGTGATTTTATTGGGAGATTTTTAATATGCGTTTTGTAATTGTTACCGGTATGAGCGGTGGAGGAAAAAGTACAGCACTTCGTATGCTGGAGGATGCAGGGTTTTATTGTGTAGACAATCTTCCGGTTCTTCTGATCGAGAAGTTTGTGGAGCTGATTGCCATGCCTAACAGCGAGGTTACCAAGGTGGCGCTTGGCCTTGATGTACGTGCGGACCAGTCCTTTGAAGATGTAGAGAAGATTCTGCATAAGCTCCGTGACAATGGCTACTCTTTCGAAATCCTCTTTATGGAAGCGGGAGATGCCGAGCTTTTAAGGCGTTACAAGGAAACAAGACGTGTTCATCCGCTTTCACCGGATGGACGGATTGAGGATGGAATCCGCAGGGAGCGGGAAATCCTTAAGAATATGAAAAGTCAGGCGGATTATGTCATTGATACCTCCCGCCTTTTAACGAGAGAATTAAAGGAGGAGCTGGATCGTATTTTCGTGCGGAATGAGAATTACAACAGCCTGATGGTGACGATCCTTTCCTTTGGATTCAAGCATGGTATCCCGGCGGATGCGGATCTGGTATTTGATGTACGTTTTCTGCCGAATCCCTTTTATATTGAAGAACTGAAATACAAAACCGGAAATGACAGGGAAGTACAGGATTATGTCATGAGCTTTGAAGAGGCACATATTTTCATTGACAAGCTGACAGACATGATTAAGTTCCTGATTCCCAATTATGTGAAGGAAGGAAAGTATCAGCTTGTGATCGGAATCGGCTGTACCGGAGGCAAACACCGCAGCGTGACACTGGCAAACCGTCTCTATGAGGAGCTGAAGGATCAGGGCGATTACGGGCTTAAAATTGCACATCGTGATGTGGGACAGGGTATTTAGGAGAGAAGCATGTCATTTTCGTTACAAGTGAAGGAAGAGTTGGAAAACGTGGTGCCGGGAGCCAGACATTGTCAGCTTGCTGAACTGGCGGCACTTGTTACTTATGGATGTGTTCTGAAACATGACAGCTCCGGCACACAAATTGAACTGAAGTCTGAAAACGAGATAATAGGCAGAAAGTACTTTACATTACTGAAAAAAACCTTTATGATAAATGCGTGTGCGGATAAAATACTGCAGGCATTAAAAATGCTGGATGAATCGGGCAAGCCTCTTTTTCCATTGGAAGGGGTGAACCGGATGCTGCTGAAGCAGAGCTGTTGTAAGAGAGCCTGTTTGCGGGGAACATTTCTATGTGCAGGTTCCATGAGTGACCCGAAGAAGGGGTATCATCTGGAATTTGTCTGTGAACAGGAGAAGCAGGCACAGCAGATCCGGGAAATGATAGCGGATTTTGAACTGGAAGCAAAAATTATCTGCAGAAAGAAGCACTATGTAGTATATATGAAGGAAGGGGCGGCAATCGTTGATCTGTTGAATGTCATGGGAGCACGCCTGTCCTTAATGTATCTGGAAAACCTCCGTGTAGAAAAGGAGGTTCGTAATTCGGTAAACCGTAAGGTGAACTGTGAGGCAGCCAATATCACGAAAACGGTGAATGCTGCAAGCAGGCAGATTGAGGATATTCTTTATCTGCAGAAGCATTACGGAATGGAAAAACTGCCGGAGAACCTGCGTGAAATGGCGGAAATTCGATTGGAATATCCGGAAAGTTCATTGCAGGAGCTCGGGAAGTTCCTTAATCCGCCGGTAGGGAAGTCCGGCGTCAATCATAGATTACGCAAACTGAGTGAACTTGCCGATAAGATTAGGGTTTAAAGGAGGAGAATATTATGTTGGAGAAATCGATCAAACCTCAGTTGGATGGACAACTGGAGGCAAGACCCATTGCGATGCTGGTACAGGTTGCAAGCCAGTATGACAGCACGGTTTATCTGGAAACCGAAGGAAGAAGGATTAATGCGAAGAGTATTATGGGTATGATGAGCCTTGCCGCAAGCCTTGGAACAGAAATCAGGATTATTACAGACGGATCTGACGAAGAACAGGCGATGGCTGGCATGGAGGCTTATTTAAGCAATCCTGAAGGTAAATAATGAAGTAAGAAGGCCATTGTGTTGTCGGGGGGCAATACAGTGGTTTTTTTGTGAGAGGGACAAGTAGAGTGTGATCAGTCTGGATGGGAGATAAGGGCAATGAATGAATGGAACCAGAAGAAAAAGCTTCTGTTTATATATAACCCGAGAGCCGGAAAGGAAAAGATCCGGAGCAATTTTTTAGACATTATTGATATTTTTGCAAAGGCAGATTATGAAATTACGGTGTATCCGACACAGTCACAGGGAGACGGGAGAAAGGCAGTTGTAGAACGGAAAAAGAAATTCTTTGATCTGATCGTCTGCTGTGGAGGGGATGGCACGCTTGATGAAGTGGTGAGCGGCATGATGTACAGCAGTGAAAAGCTGCCAATCGGGTATGTTCCTGCAGGGAGTACGAATGATTTTGCATCAAGTCTTGGAATTCCGGGAAGAATGAAAGCAGCAGCCTCCTCCATTGTGAACGGCCGCCGGTTTTCCTGTGATGTGGGGGCATTCAACGAAGATTATTTTATCTATATTGCGGCATTTGGTCTGTTTACCGAGGTTTCCTATGCAACGAGGCAGGATATGAAAAATGTCCTCGGACATATGGCTTACCTGCTGGAAGGAGTGAAGAGTCTTTCCAACATTAAGGCTTATGATCTGAAAGTCGAAAGTGAAGACTTCTCTGTAGAGGGAAGCTTTTTATACGGAATGGTGACAAATTCGGTGTCTGTAGGCGGCTTTAAGAATATCACCGGCAAGAATGTACAGCTCGATGATGGTGAATTCGAGGTAACCCTGATTAAGAAACCTAATACGGCCATGGAAGTAAATCAGATTATGTCAGCTCTGGTCAATCGTGACATCAGTACAGAGAGCATGTACTGCTTTAAGACGAAGGCCCTTACAATTACCTCGAAGGAGGGAGTTGCCTGGACACTGGACGGAGAGTATGGAGGGATTCAGAATAAGGTCGAAATCCGGAATGAAAAGCAGGCTTTGCAGATTATTGTCCCTGAGCCAATCTGTACAAACCGGCAGCTTATGAATGGGCTTGGCTGAACTGTTACTAATTTTGGAAGAAATATTCATTTTTTAGTTCCCATTTTGTAGGGAATCGGTTATAATGAGTGAGGTTGAATAAGTTATAACAAACCTATAAAGTATACAATAAAGAAAGGATGAACAAAAATGGCATTAGTTACTACTACCGAAATGTTCAAGAAAGCTTATGATGGCGGCTATGCAATCGGTGCTTTCAATGTGAACAACATGGAAATCGTGCAGGGTATTACAGAAGCAGCCGGCGAGCTGAAGAGCCCTGTTATTCTTCAGGTTTCAAAGGGAGCTCGCGCATACGCTAATCATACTTACTTAGTTAAGTTAGTAGAGGCAGCTGTTATCGAGAATCCTGACATCCCGATCGCACTTCACCTTGATCATGGTGACAGCTTCGAGTTATGTAAGTCCTGTATCGATGGCGGATTTACTTCCGTTATGATCGATGCATCCTCCAAGTCTTTCGAAGACAATATTGCAATTACCAAGCAGGTTGTTGAATATGCACACGCTCATGGCGTTGTTGTAGAAGCAGAGCTTGGTACACTTGCCGGTATTGAAGATGAAGTTGTTGTAGAAGCTGGTAAGGAAGCATATACCCATCCGGAAGAAGTAGAAGAGTTCGTTGACAGAACAGGTTGTGACTCTCTTGCAATTGCAATCGGTACTTCTCATGGTGCATACAAGTTCACTGCTGCTCAGTGTACACGTAATGCAGATGGTATCCTTGTTCCCCCTCCACTTCGTTTCGACGTTCTGGAAGAGTGTATTAAGAGATTACCCGGATTCCCGATCGTACTTCATGGTTCTTCTTCCGTTCCTCAGGAATTCGTTAAGATGGTTAACCAGTACGGCGGAAACATGCCTGATGCAGTTGGTATTCCGGAAGAACAGCTTCGTAAGGCTGCTGAGCTTGCTGTATGTAAGATCAACATTGACTCTGATATCCGTCTTGCAATGACAGGTAACATTCGTAAGTACTTTGCAGAGCATCCGGATCATTTCGATCCCCGTCAGTACTTAAAGCCGGCTCGTCAGGCTGTTAAGGACATGGTAGCTCACAAGATTCAATATGTACTTGGATCTGAAGGAAAGGCTTGATTGAGCTGATTTCAGACAGATTCAACAAACGAGAAGCAAAAAGAAAGGTGTTGTCCATTGGACAGCACCTTTTTTGTAAACCATACCTGTACACTTAACGAAAGAAGGTTGAAAACGCAGCCTGAGTTTAGTGTAGCATGGTAGCGTAATATTCAAATATATAAAAATTCCCCATAAAAAGGGAGGATGCCAAGCAAACTGATTTTGCTTGGCATTTATTATGAAAAAGTTATTAATAAATCAATTACTTGATATAGGCGTTTGTTATTTCTTTTGTGTGTTTCTTTTGTTCTGTATCTTATGATCTTAGTATATGATTGAGAAATGTCTAAAGAATGATTGGGAAGTGAAGTTTTTTGAAATAAATTGTGAATAAATTGTAAACAACGAATAAAAGACACGGAAATCTGGTGTTTTTATGGAATTTGAAAAGTAATCTGTGATATGATGAGCCTAAAGAAAATCAGGTGGCTGCGGAGGAAGTATGAAAACAATAGGAATTATGGGAGGAACCTTTGATCCGCCTCATTTTGGACATCTATATGCTGCAAAGGCTGCCTATGAGGCAGCACAGCTTGATCATATTCTGTTTATTCCAAATGGAGTGCCGGCGTATAAGGCATTGGAAGGAAGAGTAACCGGTAAGGAGCACCGGTATGCGATGGTACAGCGGCTGATTGCAGAGGAATCCTGGTGTGAATTATCCGGAATGGAATGTGAACGGGAAGGAAATACCTATACGGCAGATACGCTTTTGGAGCTGACCGGAGAAAACCCGGATATCCAATATGAGCTGATTGTCGGAAGTGATTCTTTAAAGGAAATGAAACACTGGTATCATCCGGAAATCATTTTCCGGCTTGCAGGAGTTATTGTGCTGCTGCGGAATCAGGATACAGCAGAAACACTTGTACAAACCGTGAAAAGGTATGAGACAGAGTATGGAGCCCAAATCCGCTTCGTTCCATTCGAAAAACAGGAAATCTCTTCGACACTGATCCGCAGGAAGGTGAAGAACGGGGAGCGGCTTACCGGTCTGGTTCCGGAGGGTGTGGAGCAGTATATTGCAGAACACAGACTGTATCGTTAGAATGTACAGATTACAACATAGCTTAGAGGGAGGGTACAATGAATCCATATTTAAAAGCTTATATGGAAAAGGAATTTGATGCAGGAAAGGAAGCGGAGCGGGTCATCGGATGGATCCGGGACTGGTTTGCAAAGAATGGTCCGGATTCGCCGGCAGTGATCGGACTGTCCGGAGGAAAGGATTCAACGCTGGTTGCAGCAGTTTGTGTGAAAGCACTTGGAAAGGACCGGGTATTCGGAGTATTGATGCCGGATCATATACAGCCGGATCTGCAGGTGGCAAAGGATATTGCAGAGTGGTTACAGATTCCCTATGCCATCGTGGATATCGGGGCAGCGACAGATGGATTAAAGAAGTGCTTAGAGGAAGCAGTTCATTTAGAAACAGGATGCACTCCGGCAGACCGGAAGTTTGCACAAGGGACGGCAATGCTTACGAATATTCCGCCACGGATCCGTATGACGACGCTCTATGCCGTGGCACAGTCGATGAACGGCAGAGTTTCCAATAATGGGAACCGCTCGGAAAAGCATGTGGGCTACTGCACGATTTACGGAGATATGGCAGGAGATTTCTCAGCGATTTCTGCATTTACGGTAACGGAGGTGATCGCCATCGGAGAATATCTTGGGATTCCGGACCGGTTCATTCATAAGGATCCGTCGGACGGGCTTACCGGAAAGACCGATGAAGATAACTTCGGCTTTACCTATGAGGAGCTGTATACCTGCATCCGCGCCATTGAGCACGAACAGGGCATAACCGTCCGCGTGGCCTATAACCTGGATGGCGGCTATGCCAGCGCGATGGTTCTGCATAATGAAAAGATCAACTGGCCTGAAAACGGCGTAAACCGCGAGGTATCGGATATCGTATATTTTGCCAGTGCATGGCAGAAAGAATAAAGGAGGCTGTTTTTCCTGAGCAATACGCC
>ENA-ORRN01003059-ORRN01003059.1-human-gut-metagenome-genome-assembly--contig:-NODE-3059-length-10066-cov-7.513036_pt1 | contig 10066 bp, 7 predicted proteins | sample MGYA00242174_ERZ509132 | MGnify/ENA primary metagenome ERZ509132 (study PRJEB26280, sample SAMEA2338671) | human gut metagenome | biome: human gut; feature: human-associated habitat; material: faeces...
CTAAGTTATTCTGACCGACAAACGTTCCAATGCCATTGACTTTGCAAGTCTCACTATTAACTATACGCTTCAATGCAGCCTTGCTAATCTTTGGATTGTCCGCTTTAGCCTGTCGGACGGTTTCATTTTTAACCTCTGTTCTTCTTGCAGTCAACTCAATGTTAGTACATCCCCAAACTTCTTTGGTGTCACTATGTTGTTTGGTCGTGTCCTCTATGATGATAGCGTCATGTGGCAGCTTTAAGAGTAAATTTGCAAAGTCGGCATTACCCTTACACTTCTGCCATATAACGTAGAGCATCCATTGTATGCGGAAATCGGCAAAATCTTGGCGGATGAGGTTACTGTTTCTTTTCTTGATAAAACGTTTAGCTGCAAAGCCACTTGTCTGACGTTGCATATCCTCTTGTACCAACAGATGCTTTTCTGATGAGTCCGAAAACTCACCACATAGATAAAGCGTCTCACTATCATGCCAAGTTACACCTCCGAATGAAAATGGATAGCCACCTGCCATGTTAGAAAGACGCACGTTAATGCCATTCGCCATGTCTGAAGCCTTGGCGAATGACAAACAATTAAAGTGCGAAGCGTTGATGTGCTCCACACGACCTAAGATAATTTCAAAAGTGTCTGCTTTCTGTGACATAACTTTTAATTTAATGATTATTACTAAATCCTTAAACTCGTATCATTTTTACCACCGTGGCTATGTCTGCTCGGTTGGTTCAGCACTTAAGCTGTCTCTTGATACTTATTCAAAAAGTAAAAGAACTACTCCCCATTTTGGAAAGTGATTGCAAAGATATATACTTATTCTGAGAAAAACGAAAAAACAGTGCTAAGAATGGTTAATCAAAAATTGTTTGGATTTTGACTAAATTACATTTGTGCTTACGCAAATGATTCCATGTGGGGCATCGTAAAATGAAAAGAGGCTGCCAGAAGCAGCCTCAATTTAATCTGTTACGTTACTCGTCTAAAGTAAATGTTATCGTACCATTGATTGTTATTTTTTGCTTATTGCTTGAACTGATACTTGTCATTGAATTGTATAAAATTCTCAAAATCGTCTTCGGCTTGGACTTTGCCTGTTCCCAAATATTTTTCTCTTGTGTTTTGGTGCTTCACGCCAATTTCGTTCTTGTTTATTTCCGAATGTATTTTGCCTATATCTTAGGACTTCACCCCGATTTCTCATTACCTTACGATTCTGATAAGTTCTATTGACTGATTGTGGGGCATTTGGCTCGTCTTCTACACCGAATAGAATATTTAATATTGATTTTTTCTTTTTTCTGATTGGGTGTTCTGATTCTGTGTCAGCTTCATGTGGTGATACGATATTGCCTTTGGCAACATACATGTCATCATTACTACTGTCTTTATGTACGTTGTCCGCTTCTATTTTTTTTGTACTGTCTTTCACCTTTTTGCCTTCGCGGTTAATCTCCCAAACTTTGTCTTTGCGATACACCTTGCATGTGCCGTTTTGGAAATGTCCAACTCTGTCGTACTCGTGGGGCTTTATTACCATGACTCCGGAGGCGTCAATAAACAGATACTTTCCTTTTTCGTTCTTTACAGCAGCAAGGCCTTCAGAGAAGTTGTCGGCATGACTGTACGTAAGAGGAATGCATTCCTCTCCATTTGAGTTTATATATCCGTATAGGTTGCCGCACTTTGCAACAATCATATTCTCGGAAAACACTCCAAGAGAATCGTATTTTACGGGAATGAATGCTTTGCCGTTCTTATCGATCATTCCCTGCTTGTCGCCGATAAAAACATACATGTTGTCATGGAATGTGCCATCAGGAGTGAAGGCTTCAGACAGCATGTTGTTGTTTATCTTGATTTTGTCGTAGATGGCTTCCTGAATACTATTATTCTGTATGTCCATAATGCCCCATTTGTTGTTGGCTTTATAGAAAGCCCTTTCGTTAATGACGGGCGAGATGTATCCGTACTTGCAAGGAATGACAGTCTTGTATGTCTTTCCGCTAAGTACGCCTGTCAATCCGTTCACCACGATGTGTATGTAAGGAGTGGATGGATCTGGAAAATCGTCGAATGTAAGATAAGTCGTGCCGCTGTTTTCGTTCATGACGTAAGCCTTTTCTATGTCCCAAGGCTGGATGACAGTACCGTCAATGTTGTATATTCCGTATTTGCCGTCCTGTTCTACCCAAGCCATATTGTAAGCGCCGACATTATAGAATTTGCCTATGTTGGAATATTCGAAAGGAATGATAATCTTGTTGTTGCCGTCTATCATACCTTCCTTTCCATTATAGGTAGCACGCATCGGAGCATTTTTTGAATAGCTCTCCAACTTGTCGTAGATACATGGGATGAGTGATTTTACTTCGTCTGTACCTTTCAATTCAGCATATCCGTTTTTCCCATTCTTTATGAGATACACGTACTCGCCAGAGTGCTTTATGCTGCTATATTCGCATTGCAGTAGAGTTATGTCTTGTGCGTTTACCAGACCCAACTTGCCGTTTCTCTGACATTTGTAGACATTATCACGATAGTTGTTGCCCTCTTGGAAAAGGCTGATTTCGTCATAGTTTACTGGTATGTAAACCACACCCTCCTCGTCTACCACACCATATTTATATTCGCCATCTTCTGTATACTTGCTTGCTATTGCCAAACCATTTTGGAATGAAGACACATCCGCATAAATGTGCAGCGGATTCTTCTCCTCCTCAGCTTTTCTTGCGAGGTCGGCTATGGACTGTGCATGGCTGAGTGAGGAGAATAGAAGAGATACAATTATAATAAAAAATCTCATCATCTGTAGATTTAATTAATTCTCATAATATACATCGCCGCTGTTGTTGTCAACGAGCTTGTTTCCTTCCCATTTTATTGAAATGGAAATAGACGGACGAGCCGTTACTTTACCAACGAATTGCGAAACTCTTTTGAATACCGGGCTTGACGATGATATCTTGTTGTCGTTCGCATACACACCGTTCTCGGTAATTTTAAGAGTTACGCCATTATAATAATAGCTGTTGCCAATGACAAAGTTCTTGACATCCGAATTCGTGTTGAAGCCTTCTTTTACTTCTTCTACGCTCTCGTATACGGGGTCAGAGTAAACCGTATCGGCAACATTTTCTTCAGTATATGGGAATGAGTCACTTTCGAGACTATCGTCAAAATCTGCTGTGGTGTCAACCGCTGTAGTGTCTGCATTTGTAGTAAAGCGCAAAGTTTTGCCATTATAGTAACGCCCTCCGCTAACCAGGTATATAGCAAATACTCCAACTATTATGGCAAGTATGATTACTGCTGTTTTCAATCCGCCATTTGCTTCTTCCTCCTCAATAGGTTCGTAATCTTCTGAGGTGGTCGTTTGTGCGTCTGGAGCTGGTTGTTGTGAAGGCGTAGAAGTGATTGTGCCACCACATTTAGGGCATGTCGTAGCTCTTTTTGAGACAGTTGCTCCGCAATATGGGCAGACGGACAGTTTAGGATTGTTGTCTTTGGTGTTGTTTACAATAGTATCATCTGTTGTCTTATGTGGATCGTTGCCACAATGCGGACATACTGTTGCTTTGTCAGAGACCATTCCTCCGCAGTTGTTACATTTTATAAGTGCCATGATTATTTGTCTTTAGAGTTGAACTTGTTTTCCATTGCCCACTTTGCTTCGGGCAAACCACACTCTGCTGCCTTTCTGCACAAATCCTTTGCCTTATTATAGTCAGGAGCGACCTCTCCGCTTTCTCCATGATAATAAATCTTAGACAATTCATATTGGGCTTCAGGCATTCCTTGGTTAGAGGCTAATGTAAGCCATTCTATGCCTTTGCTAACATCTCTTTTTATTGTATTTCCTCCATAATAATATAAAAATGCAAGCTTATATTGAGCGAAATGAAGACCTTGTATTGCAGATTTTTCAATATACTTAAGTGCTTCTGTTGTATCTTTTTTAACAGCTAAACCGTTTAGATGGTATATTCCCATATTATATTGAGCTATAGGGTCATTTTCGTCCGCAGCCTCTTTAATCAAATCAAATGCCTTTTGTTGGTTTTTTGGAACACAATAACCAATCTCATATAAGTATCCCAACATATTTTTGCCACGTGGACAATTCATGTCGGCTGATTTTTGGGCAAGTTCGAGCGCTTCTTTACATTCTGTTTCTTTGTGCGTAATCTGTATTATGCTACTAAGCATAGCCATAGCTTCAGCGTCACCAGTTTCAACTCTTTGTCTTAGTTCGCTTTCCGACATATTCTCATAAGTGGGTATGTATACCTTATGTCTCAGAAATATTCCATTTTCTGAGTGATATAAGTCATACCCGAGGTATATGGCTACCTCACAACCTATCGCAGCCATCAATACTATGGCTGCTATAATAAGAAGATTATTCTTATTCATATCAAATACCAATTTTATAATAGAGAATTTTATATAACCATACAGTCAAAAGAATAAGATAAAATATTGAACACATCTTTGGATATACAGATTGAAACAAATGCCAAGTATACTGATTATGACTAAATAAATCGTATATAACTATTGGAATGAATAATCCTATGGGTACAAATATAACTAAAGGGTTAGATAATATTGCATACGTAAATTCACCTCCAAATAAATAGTGGCAAGCATGAGTTAATCCGCAAAGTGGGCATGGCAAACCAAAGATAGCTTTAAAGGGACAGAAAAAGAATTCTGTCCCCCATGTAGTATATGATAATATAAGCCAAGCAAGACCTGTCACACACACTATAGATACCGATATGTAAAATGTCTTCTTAGACAAATGACAACGTTTCTCTTAATAGTTTGTAGTTGTAATCTAATGTCAATCTGTTGATTTGGAATATATCTATAACCCACCATATTAAGCCTACACCACAGCATAATGTAAGCAACAGTTTTAAAGCGCCATTGGTAGTATCTCCAAGTACGAAACGGTCGACTCCAAACTCACCTACCAATATAGAAAGAACAAGCAACAGGGTGGGGTCTTTGAATGTGATGTATTCGATGGTCTCCCATTGTTCATCTGTGAGGTTAGAAAGAATGTCCCTAATCTCATTGAACTTGCTCTGTGGTAGTTTTTGGCGATTTTCGACAAGAAAATGCTGAACACGTTTTTTGCGTTCTTCTGATATACCTACTGTTTTCTGCTCAGTATTGCGTTGTTCAGAAGATTGTTCCTTCGCTTCTTTTGAGAAATTTGGACATCCACAATTTGGACACATTTCAGCATCAGCAGAATATTCTGCACCGCAATCTTCACATTTTGTCATTTTTTCTATTGGTGCTCCACAATGTGGGCATACAGTGGCTTTATCTGAAATCATTTCGCCACATTCTGTGCATTTAATAAGTGCCATATTAATAGTATTTAGTGTTACTGAATAAGTCACAACAATTTGATAAACATTTATCAAAAAAATAGAAATGCTTTTTTCATTTTGCTTCATTTGACGCACCATCAGCCCAAACAGTGCTGTTCGTAATTTGATGTTAGGGAGCATAAAAAGAAAAGTGAGGCTTTATTGCTCCTTTTCCCTCTGTGTGACGGCTTGGACTCCGTTGGTTTATGGAAAAAGGAGAATAAGCCCCACCTGTACGTATCTCGTCTTTGTATACGAATACACGCCAAGTAGAGGCATATTCTCACTACACTCCAATAAACCATTTTGCGAAAGTGTCCAAGTTTCACACGGAGGAGTATGGCGAAATGCGCTTCTCTAAATATGTCCGTCAATAAAGCCTATTTCGGCGATATGACGCTGTAAAATTAACTAAAAATGTTGAGACTAAAGAATTTCTATTGATGAATTTGCTGTTTTCTATCTGTATTTAGAATAATTTCACTTTATCCGTGCAATCTATACTGCATCTGTGTCACAATAACCTTTTAGATTTGATTGATTCATTTTTATATGGTTTTATTTCTATCATTTATTCTCATGTTGCAAACACACTACTATGTTTGCCAAATTACGTGAATTTACACCTTATTATATATATAAGGGCTGCTCTTGATTGTCTTTTTGAGGCTTGAAATCAATTGATTTTAAGTAGGATAAATCGTGTAAGTGGCTGATAACCATGGTTGTGTATGAAGTTCGTTCTGTCCCCGATAAATATCCCCGACAATAGCTAACTCTCTGAATATCAGATATAGAGTATAATTGAGTGGGAGTAATCTTGATGTCCCATGCCTTGACATGATGCCCCGGCTTGAATCCGGGCGTAATGTCTCCGGCTTGAATATGGGCAAAGAATAAATACCAACTACAAAGAGACTTGTCTCGCAGCCACACGACTGCCAACAAGTCTCTTTTGTTTTCCATCATGATCTTAGGACCTTTTCCAAGAGGAGAAATAAATTACTCCTACTATTGACTTCAGCCCCCACCTAACCTCCCCCGAAGGGGAGGGACAGATACAATTGATAGTATGATTGTCAAAGGATTATCCATAATCGGAGTAACCAGTTCCTTCCCTTGGGGAAGGTTAGGATGGGTTGTCCTACGGAGGAGAACGAGAGGGGGCTGAAGTCGATCTGGTATTCAGATTATCAACTGTCTATCACGTTCCATAACCTACTACGCAAAAAATAATCGAAACCCCAAGTTCTTCACAGAGCCTGGGGTTTCTTGTCAAACAACGCATTTCTGAAAAACTGTTCTGAAATGCGCAAGCAAGTCAATCACTCTCACCATGAAGGTGAATCTTTCTGATAGCCTGCCCAATTGGAATTGGCAGACTCATCATATTCATTAGCATCGTCATCCCACAGTCCTTTCTTGTGAGATTTACTGTCCGCCCAGTTGTCATGAGATCCAGCGAGCATCCTACCATAGGTCTGGACATTCACGACTCCTGTTGCCGGCTTGATATATTTATTCTTTTTCATAATTCATTCATTTTAAGTCGTTAATATTCAGTCAGTGCATCAGAATGAGGGCTATCTTACCACAACCTTCGTTCCATTCACCATGTAGATGCCGCTTGGCAATGCCACTGTGCGTGTCTCGCCGGCCTTGAGAGAGGTAGTGTCTATTGTCTGTCCGTTGATGTTGCGGATATTGGTGCGCAGGTCCTTCGTTGCCGTGATGGTCAGCTTGCCTGTCTCTGCCGAGAACATGAAGCCGGCGCTCGTCGTTGCAGTCTCCGTTGCATTGTCTATCCACGATGTCTCAGTGTTCGGCTCAAGCGAGATGTTGAGGTAGCGCACATTGTTCGCTCCGTTCTGACATGCGTAGTATGATCGGAATGGCAATACGTACACATCCTGGAATCTCTCGTCGAGGAGAAGTGATGAGATGAACTTATCCTTGTTGAAATAGAATATTCCTTCAGTCTTCGGCACTTTCACTCCGCAGTATGAACCGTAGTTCACGAGGGTTGTAGCTTCGCCCTTGATCTTGCCCGTTGCAGTCTCACCCTGGATGAGAGGCTGTGTGAGCGTTGCCGGTGTAGCCTCGATAGTAGAACCGCTCTGGCGAACAACGAAGAGTACCTTGTCGCTGTTGGTTTCCTCCATCTGGTCGATGCTCACTACGTAAGCCTTGTTTGGCTGTGTAACGAACTGTCCTGTGAATGGCGAGAAGTGTGCGTCTGCCTCATAGATATATTCGCCTGTCTCCTGAGCGTTGCTGAATGTGTTGTCGGTATTCATCGTGTAGAACGTGAATGCGCAGTTGTCTTTGGTCTGCACATAGCTTCCTGTCTTTGTGTCCACTGCCACTGTGAATGGGAGCATCAGCGATACCCATTTCTTTGTTTCATTGTGGTTGAGCGTCACCTTTCTCTTGTATACCACCTCGTTGGCAGCATTGAGTCGGATGCTGTAAGGAGCGAAGAACGGCTGCTGGTCTACCAGTTCGATATCGTTTTCCGACACGAAATCGTCACCGGAGAGGGATTTCGTCACTACGTTCTTCAGGTTGGCTGTCACACCCTCCGGCATATAGAGCAGTGCGTTGTCGCCGAGCTTTGCCTTAAGGTCGGTGAGAGTTCCCCATGTAGGATCCATATCACTGAAGAGCAGCGAGTTGATGTTGCTGGCGTCGAAATAGAGGATGTGCTTGGTGTTTACAGGAGCGTTCTCCTTCTTGTTATTGATGTCCTCAGCAATCTTGTCGATAATCTGCTTTGCGTATACATATCCCTGACCTGCTGCGATAGGCTTGTTGTCGGTGTCTTTCAGCGATACCTTCACGCCTACGTAATAGTTTGCGTCATAAGTGTTTGGCACTACGGCGTCTTTGTACACCTTGGTATAAGTCAGCTCCGGCACATAGTCTACTGTAGTCAACTTGAGGTCTGTTGAGTAGTATGCATAGAAGGCATGGCGTGGAGTAGTCGTAGGAGCGATGTTGTAGCGGGTCTCGTCGCAGACCACGAGATAACGCTTCACGTAGCCGTCACCATTGTTCACGAGCATCTCCTGCCATGTTCCGCCCTGAGTATTGTATGCTGCATTTGAATAGCGGTTCTCTACATAATAGTATGTATCGTCACCTGTTGTTCCAGCCTTGAAGATGTCGGAATTGTTACACATGAACGCCTGTGTTCCTGCCACCTTCACTTCAATCTTCTTGGTGTAGTCGTAGTCGGCAGCCTCTGAGCGATGAGCCTGGAGGTTCTCATCAATCAAATCGTAGTATCCAGACTTCACGAAGTGGTAGCGAGAGTGCTTGCCCACAACAGTAGGATCACCGTATGTCTCATCGGCATTCTTGTGGTGGAGTCCTTCGAAGGCGAAACGTAAACCAGTAGTACCGAAGTTTTTTGGCACAGCGAAATCCACCTTACCGTTAGTACCGATGGTGAAGTCGTCGGCGAGATACTGGTTCTTGAGTTTCTTCTCTCCCGATGGCTGGGTACAAGAGATATCCATCTTGTCGATGTATGGGTTGAGAGCCTCAAGCTGTACATGCAGGCAAACGTATGCAAACTGATCACCTGTAAGTCCTTCAATCTGGAACTTGATGGCGTCGTTGTTAAGTTTCTCAAGAACGATGTCGCCAGTAGGATTATCTTTGTTTACTGCCACTTCTTGAGCTACATTGTTACCTGTCTTGTCAAACATCCTGACAGTGAATGAATTGTCAGAGCTTGTAACCGCTGAGTTAACAGCGATAGCATTAGACTGAGTAACGTTATAGGCGGCTTTACCATTACTATCATAAGAAATTATGTAAGAATTTGTACCGCTGCCATAGAAGAGGGTTGTACCATCGGTCTTAAATGAAGAGGCTTGGTTAGACTTGGTCGTAGTTCCCAAAGAATAGGTTGTAGGACCAGACCAACTAGAATTTTCTATGTGACGTAAATAAACCGTTGAGTTTTCCGATTTCGTTGACAACTTTCCATCAGCAGCAAAATTCCATTCCACTTTGGTTGCAGTGAACTTCAGACTGGCATTCATATAATTACCCTTACCGTCGGTGATATAGATCTTGTCACCTTTCTTGATGTTCTGAGCAACATTATTTGCGTAAACCAAGCGAGCACCCACAATACGATAGCCTACAGGGATATTGACACCACCCTGTGCTACAGCATCAGTTGGTGTTTCAAGCCAATAAGTATTGTTCTTGAGACCAATATAAGTATTGGTTCCATCGAAGCTTAATTTGGCAATGTTTCCATAACCAGCGGTTCCAGGTTTTGCTGTACCACCAACTATTCCAGAATTATCGTATAACAGGAAGTCAGCCTTGAGGTCCTGTACGTTACCATAATCATACTTATAAGATTTATAATTTTTGACTGTTTTCTGTGTGATAGGTCCAAGGTCTACTCTCTGTGTCTGGAAAGGCAAAGCAAGACAACTCACGCCACTAGGCAAAGTGGTGACACCCGGTCTGAGGTTTTCATTGAACTTATCTGTACATTCGAAAGTGACTACAAAGGAAACTATATCAACCCATGATGAACCATTTTTAGCTGTCGGATGGTCCTGCTTAAAATACAAAATATTTCCCATGTCCGTATTGTTCAACCCGTTGGCGGAATTAATTTAAGTTGATAAATATGAGTAAAAAGTTGTACA
>ENA-ORRN01003061-ORRN01003061.1-human-gut-metagenome-genome-assembly--contig:-NODE-3061-length-10062-cov-3.356351_pt1 | contig 10062 bp, 7 predicted proteins | sample MGYA00242174_ERZ509132 | MGnify/ENA primary metagenome ERZ509132 (study PRJEB26280, sample SAMEA2338671) | human gut metagenome | biome: human gut; feature: human-associated habitat; material: faeces...
GCCGTCAAGGCTTTGTATGAAGACCGCGAATCCATCCCCAACATGCGTATCGTCTGGGGGCACAACCTCCCGATGCGCCACTTCCACGCATTCCTCGAGCCGTATCCCAACGAGGAAAAGTAAGAAACTCAGAAGAAAGTAAGTAAACCTGGACGGCGCTGCGCCGGAACCTCCGGCGCAGCGTGACAGTCGAATCCAACATTCTTATTGGAGGGAAAGAAATGGCTGACAAACAGACAACCACACAGCGCGACGGCTTTAAATCCAAATGGGGCTTTATTCTGGCCTGCATCGGTTCCGCCGTCGGCATGGGCAACATCTGGCGTTTCCCCATTATGGTCTCCCTTTGGGGCGGCATGACGTTCCTGATCCCGTATTTCATCTGCGTCATCCTCATCGGCTCCACCGGCGTTATCGGTGAATTCGCGCTCGGCCGTGCCACCGGCGCAGGCCCCATCGGCGCGTTCGGTAAGTGCACCGAACTGCGCGGCAACCGCAAGATCGGCGAAGCCATCGGCTTCATCCCGGTTCTCGGCTCCATGGCGCTGGCCATCGGCTATACCGTCGTCATGGGCTGGATCTTCAAGTACACCGCGATCGCCATCACCGGCGACATGCACGCCATGGGCCAGGATATGGCGGCCATCGGCGGCCACTTCGACATCGTTGCGATCAGCAACCTGCCGTGGATTATCGTTGCAATCGTTGCCTCGTTCGCCATCATGGCGATGGGTGTCTCCGGCGGCATTGAGAAGGCCAACAAGGTCATGATGCCGGTTCTGTTCTTCCTGTTCGTGGGCCTCGGCATCTACATTGCGTTCCTGCCCGGCGCAAGCGAAGGCTACAAGTACATCTTCACGCTCGATCCCAAGGGCCTTGCGAACCCCATGGTCTGGATCTTTGCCTTCGGTCAGGCGTTCTTCTCCCTGTCCGTCGCGGGCAACGGCTCCGTCATTTACGGCTCTTACCTGCCCAAGAATGAAAACCTGCCTGGCTCCGCCAGAAACGTTGCGATCTTCGATACGCTGGCTGCTCTGCTCGCCGCGTTCGTTATCATCCCCGCCATGGCAGCGGGTGGCGCTCCGCTGGAGAAGGGCGGCCCCGGCCTCATGTTCGTCTGGCTGGTCAACGTTCTCAACGGTATGCCCGGCGGCCGGATCATCGGCGTCATCTTCTTCGTCTGCGTTCTGTTCGCCGGCCTCAGCTCCATCATCAACCTGTATGAAGCTCCGGTCGCAACCCTGCAGGATAACCTGAAGCTGAAGCGCGTTCCGGCTACTGCCATCATCCTTGTCATTGGCTGCGTGATTGCAATCCTCATCCAGAAGATCACCTCCGAGTGGATGGACGTCGTCTCGATCTACATCTGCCCGCTCGGCGCTCTGCTGGCCGGTATCATGTTCTTCTGGGTCGCCGGTAAGAAATTCGTCCTCGACGAAGTCAACGACGGCCTCCAGAAGCCCATCGGCGGCTGGTTCTATCCGCTTGCCAAGTATGTCTACTGCATCCTCTGCATCGTAGCGCTTGTTGCAGGCGCAGCCCTCGGCGGCATCGGCTGATAACCATTCCAATTTCCCAAAACGCGCGTACCGGCTCCCGGTACGCGCGTAAACTTTATCTGCATATTACAATCTCGCTGTGCGACAGGAAATACGGTTCGCCGCCGGAAAACCGAATCTGGTATGTGTCGATATGCGCCTCTCGAAGCCCGGTTTCATCACCGGACAGGATCTGCGTACGGAATGTGTCCCATTCTGCATCATCGACTGTGTGTTCCGCCTCCAGAAACGTCAGCTGCATCGTATAAACAGTCTCTCCATCCAAAGTGTCGGCTTCCAGTGAGTCAAGACGGACGAGCGGCTTCTGTCCGGCGCCGGCATTGCGCAGAGAATAACCGCCGTCTTTAAATTCCCAGACGTCCGGCAGATCGTCAAAACTCAGCCGCCGGATGGGGAAATACTTCGAGATATTGGCATAGGCCCAGTCTGGCTCGATCAAGCCTTCCGCGTCCAGCGTTTCCTGATTTACTGCGTATAGCCATGTGAGATACGCCGAGGCGCTGTCCGGCAGGCCGTTATTCTCAGCAGTCTCGTCAAACTGGAAAACCGGCAGTTCGTCCAGCCGCCATTGAACGGCAAAGTCGAACCACTGCGCAAAGACCGCGCGCTGCGCGTCTGTTTCCTCCCGGCGCACTAGCATGGTGTCCAGATCCAGCGTAAACGCTTCGCTCCCGCCGTTCGGCAGGCCGGAGATTGTCAGCCGTATAGTCTGCTCTGTCATGGAGACTGACCAGACCGTTTCATAGTTCCACAGTCCAAGCTGGGAAAGCATGCTGAACTGCCCGTCCAGATAGTCTGCGAAGCACTCGAAGGGGAGTTTCTGATAAACGCTGCTGAGCAGCGCATTATATGTGTATGTCCTGACGTTCTCCGGTGCGTTTTCGTCGGTACACGCTTGAAAGCAGCGGAACCGCGTGTCGCTCACAAGCCCTGTCTCTCCGTGATAGATCAACTCGTCGAGAACCGTGTCCTGCGCGTCGGGCAGATAGAGTGTGAGACAGGCGTCCGTGCTGCTCAGCCGCTCGGCTGTCCAGCGTGATTCTGCGTTGAACGCACCGCGCACATGCAGCGCGTCGAAGTTGTTTATCAGATAGGAGTCGAACGCTGCCTTTTCGCTGTCTGACAAGACAGAACCGCCGGCATCATCTAAGAGGGCCTTTAACTGTTTGTCTGACGGCTCCGCTTCTTCGACCCGGGCTGAAACGAGCACCTCCTGCGGTTCCGTCTCAGAGGCCGGCGTATCCTGTGCGACACTGCCCGTCATCGTGCACCCTGCGGCAAATGCGGCAATCAGCACGGCGGTAAGCAGCGCCGGGAGTGCAGGCTTCACCGGCTTTGCCAGTGCATGAATTCGTGCCCGAAGCTGCCCGCCCCGGCCGGACATGGTGGTTGCTGCCGACAGCAGGCGTGCATGTGTGTGGCAGGTCATGCGCAAAAGCGTCCTGCCATACGCAGCGCGCTCCGCTTCGCCGAGACTTTGCACAGCGGCTGCATCGCAGGCCAGTTCTGCATCTGTGCGCGAAAGGGCGGCCGCCCACCACACAAACGGGTCAAACCAGTGCAGGGCCAGACACATGCAGCGCAAAGCCGACCAGATATGGTCGCCGTGCCGGAAGTGCGTCTGTTCATGCGCAAGGCAGTGCCTCCGCGCTGTCTCGTCAGCATCCGCCTCCGGCGTCAGATAGATCGCGGGCTGAAGCAGTCCAAACAGGCATGGCGAACCGGCAGCAGGGGAGACGAAAACAGCCGGGCAGCCGTGCTTTGCCGCAGAAAGCTGCTGCGCGCCTCGCCGCAGGCGGCAGCCGAATACAAGGTCGCAGCCCAGAAACCAGCAGAATACCGCTGCCGCACCGCAGAGCCAGACTGTACGCAAAATCTTTTTCAGATCGACTGTGACAGAAGCCGAACCATCCGATTCCGGCGCGGCCTGCTCTGCGGGAGCCGACGGCTCTGCAGCCTGTTCTTTAGATTCTGCCTGCGAAGACGGCTGTGCGCTGCGCTGCGCCAGATATAAAACGCGGTGCTCCGCTGCCGGAACAAGATTTTCTACGCTTACCGCACTCTGCCCAACAGAGAACGGCACGAGCAGCCGAATCAGCAGCAACGCCCAAAGCCCGTATTGCAGCTTCGGGCTGAGTTTTCCCCGCAGTGCGTACCGCAGCGCAATGAGCGCCGCCGCAAGCACGGCAGAGGACACGAACCATTCAGTCACGCCGTTTTTTCGCCTCCATTTCATTTAAAAGCGCGTACAATTCGTCGATCTCCTTCTGCGGGAGTGCCTCCTCCCGTGTCATGGCGCTGACGAGCATGCTCAGACTTCCGTGGTAGACCCGCCCCAGCAGGTCACGCGTCTGCCGAACAGCGGCATGTTCGCGGGTGATATTGGGGAAAAAGGTACGGATGCTGCCGGAATCCTCATAGCGCACCGCGCCCTTTTCTGCTAGACGCCGCAGAAGTGTCAGCGTCGTGCTGCGCGACCAGCCGGTTTTCTGTTCCAAAGCCGCAGTCAGTGCCCGCCCTGTGCTGCCGGGAGCAGCCCAAAGCTGCTCCATCACAGACCATTCCGCGTCCGTCAGACTCAGCTTTTTTTCCATGTGTAATTCCTCCTTTGGTTACGTTTGTAATCGTAGAATAGCACAGTTGTTTATACTTGTCAACAACAAACTGCGCCACTTGACAGACTGCGCAGCCGGTGGTATAACTACGCCATCAAAAAGCCACTCAAACTGCAGAAAGTGCGTTTTTCTATGGAGATTCAAGTCAGAGCATATACGCGGGCAGATCTTCCGGATTTGATCCGAATCTGGAACGAGGTCGTGGAGGACGGTGCCGCTTTTCCACAGGAGGATTTGCTGGATGCTTCGTCCGGCGCAGACTTTTTCGCAGAGCAGACTTATACCGCCGTCGCGGAGGAGCGGCAGACAGGCCGCATCTGCGGCTTATATATTCTGCACCCCAATAACGTTGGCCGCTGCGGACATATCTGCAACGCCAGCTACGCGGTCGAGCGCACAGCGCGCGGCTGCATATCGGAGAAAAGCTGGTTTCCGACTGTCTCAAACAGGGCCGGGCGCACGGCTTCCGCATCCTGCAATTCAACGCTGTCGTCGCCAGCAACACGCATGCGCGGCACCTGTATGAGCGCCTTGGTTTTCATCCTCTCGGCGTCATCCCCGGCGGCTTCCGCATGAAAGACGGACATTACGAGGATATCTGCCCGTATTATCACGTGCTGTAAACGCACAGCCTGCGCCGCAAATGCTGCGGCGCAGGCTGTGCGTTTGTCTTCAGGACGCTTTTCCGGACGGGGCGAGGAACCACAGATAATCCGGCAGCGTGATGCGGCGTGAGACGAAGCTGCGCGGCACCTGATACGGGTCCATGCCGGTCTGATAGGTCCAGCCGTCCATGCGCAGGGCAAATGTGTAATAATCCTTCGCCACGTCCATCGTCAGGTGACTGTATTTGCCCTCCGGGTAGCACAGCACGTACGGGATCTGTCCCGTCGCGGCAGCCAGCGCGGCGTTGGCGCGCTCCATTTCCTGCCGGAGCGCAGGTTCGTCCATGGCGCTGAGATTTCCGTGCGTGTAGGTATGGCTCTGGATGCTGACGAGGCCGGAGGCCGCCAGCTCGTACACCTGCTCCTGCGTCATCTTGTGCTGGCTGCCCATGGCATTGCCGATGACAAAGATGGTCGCCTTGGTCTGATACTTTTCCAGCAGCGGATAGAGCACCGTGTAATTGTCGTCATATCCGTCGTCGAAGGTCAGAATGACCGGCTTTTCATAGTCTTCGATGTGCGCAAGGTCTGAGAACCAGATCGGCTCATATCCGTTTTCCTGCAAATATTGCAGCTGCTCCTCCATCCCGGCCTCGCTGACAAACAGATCGGAATATCCCCAGATCTCGTCCCCCACGGCGTGGTACATGAGGACCGGCACGTTCCAGCCCTCGGGGATCTGGCCGACGGTCTGCCGCCGTGCCAGATAGCGAAGCCCGTCCGGGGCTTCGCCCCATTCCAGCCCGAGCCGCTGTGCGGCCTCTGCCAGCGGGACATAGTCTTGCGCCTGAAAGCGAATCGTTTCCACTCCCGCAAGCATCTGTGCATCAGTGTTTAAGGGCTTTGCCGCTTCCAGTATGTCAGCCAGCGCGGCCCATTCTGTTTCGTCCGCGCAATAAAGTTCCGTCAGCCGTCCCAGCAGCCAGACCGGTTCCGACAGCAAAAGCGCGGGTTCCGGCTCCTCTTCGATGATAGGCTCTACCGGCGGTTCAACCGGCGCGGGCGGCTCCTCCGGAGATTGCACCTGCGCGGCGGGAGGCTCCGGCAAAGCCGCCTCCGGCGCGGCGCAGGCGCAGAGCAGCGCCAGCAGGCAAAAGCAGGCAAGCAGGCAGGAAATACGCATTTGGGATCCCTCTTCGTTTCGTTTTTTGTCAGTTTACCATGATTTTTCAGGCAAAACAAGTCTGGGGAGCGGTTTTTCTTGACGGCGGTGCGCCATCTGATTATAATATAGTGTATTCCAGAAAGGGGACGGCTTTCCGTTATGCTTCTATCGTTTTTTCGACGGCTTGAAAGACCGTTCCGTACCATGCGTCCGGGACGGCTGATCGTGTTGGTCTTTCTCTTCATTATTTTGCTTGGAGCGGGGCTTCTATGCCTCCCCGCCGCGTCGCGTTCCGGCGAGGCGACGCCGTTTTTGACAAGCTTATTCACCGCAACCTCCGCGACCTGCGTCACAGGCCTTATCCGTGTTGACACCGGAACCCATTGGGCCATGTTCGGTCAGGTTGTCATCCTCCTGCTCATCCAGGTCGGCGGTCTCGGATTTATGACCATCGCGTGCCTGTTTTTCTTTGCGCTTCGCCGGAAGATCGGTCTGCGGGAACGCATGGTTCTGGCGCAGGCGCTTGGCAGCGACAGCTATAGCGGCATTGTGAGTCTTGTGCGCAACATCCTGCGTGGCACGGCTGCGGTCGAAGGTGCAGGCGCGCTTATCCTGTTTTTTCGTTTCCTGCCGGAGTTCGGCTTTGGAAAAGCTTTGTGGTACGGCGTATTTCATTCGATCTCCGCGTTCTGCAACGCAGGCTTTGATGTGCTTGCGGATACAGATGTTGGCGGGAGTCTTTGCCGCTATGCAACAGATCCAGTCGTGAATTTCACCATCATGGCACTGATTATCATCGGCGGCCTCGGTTTTGCCGTCTGGGGTGATATCCGGCATAACCGCCGTTTCTCCCGCATGAGCGTCTACACGAGACTGGTCATCATCATCACAACAGTTCTGATCTTTGGCGGCGCCGGCATTTTCGCTGCGCTTGAATGGAACAATCCCGGCACGCTCGGCGGCCTGACACCGCCGCAGAAGCTGATGGCTGCGCTGTTCCAATCGGTTACGCTGCGCACGGCAGGCTTTGCGACCTTTGACCAGAATGCGCTGTCCGACGTTTCAAAGGCTGTTGCGGATTTTTTGATGCTGATCGGCGGATCATCCGGTTCGACAGCGGGCGGCGTCAAGACCGTGACGGTCGGCGTGATTCTGTTTGCCGCATGGTCAACCGCGCGGGGACGGACAAGCGTGCAGATCATGAAGCGCCGGATTCCGCAGCAGGCGGTTGCAAACGCATCCGCGCTGTTTATTCTGGTTCTGCTGCTGTCCGGGCTCGGCGCAGCGTTTTTGAGCATAGCAGATCATGTGAGTCTGGAAAACGCACTGTATGAGACGATTTCCGCACTGTGCACTGTCGGTCTGACGACCGGCATTACAAGTTCACTGTGCGTTGCGTCGCAGCTTGTTCTGATCCTGTTCATGTTTTTTGGGCGGCTCGGGATCATGACTATCAGCGTCGGATTTATGGCGGCTGACCGCGCAGAAGAGCGCGTCAGCTATGCCGAAACAAAAATCATGATCGGCTGAGCAGGGGGAGTAATATCATGAAAAAAACATATATTGTAATTGGACTTGGACGCTTTGGAAGCGCGGTCGCGCAGCGGCTGTATGAACTCGGCAGCGAGGTGCTGGCCATTGATCTGCGCCCGGAACTCGTACAGAAGATGGAAAGCAGAGTCACCTGCGCTGCTGTGTGCGATGCGCGGGATGAAGACGCCCTGCGCACGCTCGGCGTCCGGAATTACGACTGCGCCATTGTCGCCATCGGCGGCGACTTGGCTACCAGCGTTGTTGCGACGCTGAATCTCAAGGAATTAGGCGTGCAGAGAGTTGTGTGTAAAGCCACCGACGAGACGCAGCGCCGCGCGCTGGAAAAGATCGGCGCGGATCATGTCGTCGTGCCGGAACGTGAGTCCGGCATCAAGTTGGCACAGTCCTTGACTTCGTCCAGTATTCTGGATTTTATCGAACTTTCGCCGGACTGCGGCATCGCCGAACTGCAAACGCCGTCCGAATGGTGCGGCAAGAGCATCCGGGAGTTGGATATCCGTGCCAAATACGGCGTCAATGTTATCGCTGTGCGGGAAAACGGTAAGGTGCATGTCACAGTGGACGCTAACCGTCCGCTGAACGAGCACATTACGCTCGTATTGCTCGGGGAGAATGACCGGCTTGCAAAGGTGAAGCCGTGATGGAGCAGCGGATTACAAGCCGTCGGAATCCGCTTCTGACGCACACAAAAAAGCTGCTTACCTCGCGCGCCTACCGCGAAAAGTGCGGTGAGTTTGCCGCCGACGGTGTGAAGCTGCTGGCAGAAGCTGCCCGCTGGTATCCGGGATTGCATACGGTGATTGCGGAAGAAGCTGTAGAACTATGCAAATTACCGGACACCGTCCGCGTCATCCGTGTGCCAAAAGACGTTATGCAGTCTGTCTCCCTGATGGACGCGCCGCAGGGAGCAATCTTTCTCTGCCGCCTGCCGGAGCGGAAGTCCGGCGCGCTCACGTCGGGAACGCTTTTGCTGGACGGCATTCAGGACCCCGGCAATCTCGGTACGATCCTCCGCACGGCGGACGCACTGGAGATTCCAGTTGTTTTGCTCGATGGCTGCGCCGACGCATATAATCCCAAAACGGTTCGTGCCTCCATGGGCGCGGTGTTTCGGACCCAGCCTGTCAGCATGACAAGGACGCAGGCCATCGCTAGCTGCCGGGAGCAGGGCATTCCGCTGCTGGCAACTGCCATGTCAGCTGATGCTGTCGATCTGCGGCAGGCTGATCTGCGTGCTGCAGCGGTCGTGATCGGCAGCGAGGGGCAGGGAATTTGTCCAGAACTATTCGCGGCTGCGGAGCAGAAAATCATCATTCCCATGTCGCCTCGCTGCGAGTCGCTGAACGCGGCAGTCGCTGCGACGATCGTTTTGTGGCAGATGAAGCGCTGAAGCCATATATAATATATCAAAAATCCGAGAAAGACAGAGGGATTTTTATGCTGGAATACTGGTTGTGGCTGACTGGACGCAGGGGTGTCGGTCTGCGTGGGCTGCGTGCGCTGCTTGAGCAGTTCGGAACGCCCGAGGCGGTCTACTGCGCTGCGGCGGGCGAATATCCGCAGGAACTTCGTCCAGAGGGGCGCGCTGCACTTGCTGACAAGGAACTTGCGCCTGCACGTCAGATTCTGCAGCAGTGCTACCGCAAGAACATCCATGTTCTGACGTTTCAGGATGCTGTCTATCCGAACCGGCTTAAAAATCTTGACGATGCGCCGTTGGTATTGTATTATCAAGGCGTTTTCCCGGACTTTGACGCGGAACCCGTCATCGCTATGGTCGGCACGCGCAAAGCCTCCGCATATGGATTGCTTCAGGCAAAGCGCCTGGGCTATGAACTTGGCCGCTACGGCGCAATCGTTGTTTCCGGCGGTGCAGCCGGAATTGACACCATGGCGCTGCGCGGGGCCGTATCCTCCGGGACGCCGCCTGTGGCGGTGTTTGCCTGCGGTGTGGATGTTGATTACCCGGCAAGTAACCGAAGCCTGTTTGAAGACCTGCGCACCCACGGCTGCGTCATCAGCGAACTTCCGCCAGGAACACCTCCTCTGCCGGAGCATTTTCCGCCTCGCAACCGACTTCTGAGCGGCCTTTCGCTTGGTTCTGTTGTCGTGGAGGCACCCAAAAAGAGCGGCGCGCTCATTACCGCCCGCCATGCGCTCGAACAGGGGCGGGATGTGTTCACGCTGCCTGGGAATCTCGGAAATCCGACCTGCGAAGGGAACATCCAGCTGCTCAAAGAGGGTGCGATCCTGATTGCTGAGGGCTGGGATGTCTTGCAGGAATATACCTACCTCTATCCGGAACTACCGCTGCGTCAGAAGCCGATTGGGCCCATGACGCTCAGCCAACAGGAAACGAAAGACAACCTTGTTGTGGCGGAAACTCCGTCCAATCCGGAAAAAACTGACACAAAAGCCGTTGACAAGCTGGAAAACAGGGCTTATATTGACGTACAGGAAATTTTGCCGCACGTATCTGCCGACGAAGCAGAGGTTCTCCGGCAGCTGGAGTCCGGAAAACAACCGGTTGACCGGATGATCGACGAAACGCAGCTGCCCGCCGG
>ENA-ORRN01003068-ORRN01003068.1-human-gut-metagenome-genome-assembly--contig:-NODE-3068-length-10054-cov-2.542254_pt1 | contig 10054 bp, 9 predicted proteins | sample MGYA00242174_ERZ509132 | MGnify/ENA primary metagenome ERZ509132 (study PRJEB26280, sample SAMEA2338671) | human gut metagenome | biome: human gut; feature: human-associated habitat; material: faeces...
GATCCAGCCTTCGCAGGGCGACTATTTCCAGGCCTGCAAAGGCGGCGGCCACGGCGATTTCCACATGATCGTGCTGGCTCCCAACTCGGTGCAGGAGATGCACGACCATGTGTTCGAGGCGTTCGACCTCGCGTTCAAATACCGCAATCCGGCGCTGATCCTCGCCGACGGCGCCATCGGTCAGATGATGGAGAAGGTGGTGCTCGCACCCCAGCGTCCGCGCAAGACCGACGAGGAGCTGAAGGCCGAGTGCGGCGCGTGGGCCGCGCAGGGCAAACCCGCCGGCCGCGCGCGCAACATCGTGACCTCGCTCGAATTGCAGTCGGAGAAGATGGAAGTCATCAACAAACGGTTGCAGGAGAAATACAAGGCGCTGGAAGAGAACGAGGTGCGTTACGAAGCCATCGAGTGCGACGACGCCGACTACGTGATCGTGGCCTTCGGTTCGTCGGCCCGCATCTGCTCGGCGACGGTCGAAATGGCGCGCGCCGAAGGGATTCGGCTGGGAATGCTGCGTCCGATCACCCTCTACCCTTTCCCCAAGAAGCAGCTTGCCGAGATGGCCGCGCGGGGCGTCAAGGGATTCCTCTCGGCGGAACTCAACGCCGGGCAGATGGTCGAGGACGTGCGGCTGGCCGTCAACGGCAAGGCCCCGGTCGAGCATTACGGGCGTCAGGGCGGCATGATGTTCAACCCGGACGAAGTGCTCGACGCGCTCAAGGAAAAACTGATTAAAAAGTAGAAGACGATGGCAGAGGTTGAAAAGAAAACGGAGAATCTGGTTTACGCAAAACCGAAACTCATCACCGATAACGTCATGCACTACTGCCCGGGTTGCAGCCACGGCACGGTGCACAAGCTCATCGCCGAGGTCATCGAGGAGATGGGACTCGCGGAGAAGACCGTGGGCATTTCGCCCGTGGGCTGCTCGGTGTTCGCCTACAACTATATCGACATCGACTGGATCGAGGCGGCGCACGGGCGCGCGCTGGCCGTTGCGACGGCCGTGAAGCGGCTCTACCCGCAGAATATGGTCTTCACCTATCAGGGCGACGGCGACCTGTCGGCCATCGGTACGGCGGAGTCGATCCATGCGGCGGCGCGCGGCGAGAACGTCGTGGCCGTCTACATCAACAATGCGATCTACGGCATGACCGGCGGCCAGATGGCCCCGACCACCCTCTTGGGCATGAAGACCGCGACGACCCCCTACGGCCGCGATCCGCGGCTGAACGGCTATCCCTACAAGATCGCCGAGATGATGGCCCATCTGGACGGCGCGACCTACATCACGCGCCAGAGCGTGCATACGCCAGCTTCGGTGCGTAAAGCGAAAAAAGCGATCAAAAAGGCGTTTTCGAATTCGATGGAAGAGAAAGGGTTATCGTTCGTCGAAATCGTGGCGACCTGCAGCTCGGGATGGAAAATGTCACCGGCCGAGGCGAATAACTGGATGAGCGAGCATATGTTCGAGGCCTATCCGCTCGGTGACTTGAAGGACCTTTAAGCGAGAAAATTTATGGCTAAAGAAGAGATAATTATAGCAGGTTTCGGTGGACAGGGCGTGCTCTCGATGGGCAAAATTCTGGCCTATTCGGGAGTGATGCAGGACATGGAAGTGAGCTGGATGCCTTCATACGGTCCTGAAATGCGTGGAGGAACGGCTAATGTAACGGTTATTCTCAGCGATAAACCGGTCAGTTCGCCTATTTCGCACGAGTACGATACGGCGATTATTCTCAATCAGCAAAGTTTGGATAAATTCGAGCCGTTGGTGAAACGGGGCGGCGTGCTGATTTACGATCCGAACGGTATTTCCCGGCATCCGGTACGCAAGGATATCGCCGTTTATGCGATCGATGCGACCGCCGAAGCGGCACGCATGGGAAATATGCGCGTGTTCAATACGATGATTCTGGGCGGTTATCTGAAGGTACGGCCGCAGGTATTGGTGGAAAATGTGATGAAAGGTTTGGCTAAGTCCTTGCCCGAAAGGCTTCACAAACTGTTGCCCGCAAATGAAGAGGCGATCCGTCACGGTATGGAGATCATTCGTAAGGTCGAGTAATTTACCGGGTGGAAAGTCGCAGGATCGGCTGGTTACCTTTGCGCCATAAAGAATTTAAGAATAGGGATAAAACGAATTCCGGCTTTCAAAAGCCGGAATTTTTGCAATGGTTACTGTCGGGAGTCTTCCCGGTCGCTGTTCTCCGATTCTTCTACCTCCTCATCTCCCCTCAGGCGAGGTAAACTGAGTTTGTATTTCACCGCGACGATCCGGGTGGCGATTACCGTGAGGGCGGCCAGAACTTGGGTCAGGTGCGGAGCGTAGTCGAGCCGGTAGCAGATCCAGTAGACGATCCCGCCGAATACACAGGCCATGGCATAAATTTCCTTGCGGAAAATCAGCGGAATTTCGTTGATGAATACGTCACGCAATACACCTCCGGCAGCTCCGGTGATGCTTCCCATAATGATGGCTACCCAGAAGGGATAACCGAGTGCCAGACTCTTGCTCGCTCCTACTACCGTAAACAGTGCCAGTCCGATACTGTCGAAGATAAAGAACGTGTTGTTCAGATGGATCAGATACTTGCTGAACACAATGACGAAAAACATGGCGAAGGCTGTACAGCTCAGATACATCGGATCGGTCATCCAGGGAGGTGTAACATCCAGCAGGAGGTCACGGATCGTACCTCCTCCAACGGCAGTGGCCAATCCTACCACGTATGCGCCGAACCAGTCAAAACGCTTGGCCGAAGCCAGGCGGATACCACTAATGGCAAAAGCGAATGTCCCGATCAGGTCGAGTATCTGAACAAACGAAGGCATAGTAAACATTTCTAATTTTATATTATAAGGTTATTGGTTATACGATTACCAGGTATAATTCAAACCAAAGCTCAGCAGTTCCTGCAACTGGAAGTAGCTTCTGTCCGGTTCCCGTGCAACTCCGTCATCGAAACGGCCGTGTACGAAGAGCTTGGTAGAAAGATATTTGTTGAAGGCGAAAGTAAATGTGTTTTCCCATTCACTTACGACCTTCTTATAGTCTGTCGTATATGTGAAGCGGGATTCCCACAGCAACATCGGAATGATCTTCCAGCTGATGTTGGCTTCCAGACGTGAACCGAATTCATTCTCCGTCTTGTGTCCTTCCTTGATGTTAAAACGTGTCGGATCTACCCGGTCGCTGGCTACGGCATACAGCGAGTAGTTGAGCGGGTTGACCATCACGGAAAGATTGCATCCGCCTTTGGTGTACTTGTAATCCATACCGAGACCGACATTCAGCTTGGCCGGTGAGAAGAATGCTGAGACCAGGTTGTTCGTGTTTGTTTCGTAAGTAGAGAACAACTGAGTTTCGAAGTCAACGGATAAGGTATAGTACCAGTGAGTGATTGCCTTATAACCGAATTTCGTCTTCAGACGCAACAGGTCGTTGTTCGGGGTATAGCTGTGGAGAGTGTCACCCGGACTTGTAATGAATCCCAGTTTCCATTCGAATTTGTTTTCAAACTGGATGCGCTGTTTGTCATCATAGTTTGCCTGCCAGGTGAAACCGGACACCAGTGATTTGGCGCTGTTACCACCTTTATACCAGTTCTTGGAAATATAGTTCTGTGAGAACTGGAGATAACCGTTACCGGTTTGTGTCCAGAAATTCGGTTTGAGTACATACAAGTCCTGCGAAGGCATCTGACCCATGAAGAGATTTCCCTGTGCAGCATTCAGAATGTTTTCTGTGGGCGGATCCTTCACTTCCAGCTTGTCGGGAGCACCGCTCAGCTGTTTCAGATTGGCTTCGTTCTGGACTACCAGTGTCGGGTAGTTGACATAGAAGTTCAGTAACTGGCGGTTGACCTGGCGGTCAATCTTTTCAGACTTCCGCAAATCAGGCAGCTTGGCCAAATTTTGCATTCTTTTTTCTTCCTGCTCCTTGTGGCAATAGATGGAGGCCGGTTCCCAGCCGTCAATACCGAATGCCTGCTGTACGGGCGCTTCATAATAAGTGGCAGGGAAAGCCAGCTTGAAGAAGTCCGGATCCGGTTTGATTCCCGTGATCAGCAGGTATGGATCTTCCCAGCGTTCCAGTGCATCATCATAATCCTTGCGGAAATCTTTAAGGAATGCCGTAAATCTCAACATATAGGGATTGGGGAGAACCCGCACTGCCGGTTTGATTTTCTGTGCCTTGATACTCAGTGTATCTGTCCCTGATACAACAGAATCCTTTGAAGCAGCCAGTTTGTCAGACTGCGTACGTGTCTGGATTCCTTCCTCCGTATTGACAACAGAATCTTCAGACACAGAGGTAGAGGTGATAACGGAATCTTTTTCCAGCTGCTGCAACAGACTGTCTGTGTCTATTACCGTAGCCTGTTTGGCCTGGACAGCTTTCTGTCCGGCTGTTTGAGTTGTTTGTGCCCATGTGCTTCCGTAAAGTAGAAAAAGCAAGAGGGTTAATCCAATTTTTCTCATTGTTTATTATATATTCTTAATTTCTTGCAAAAGTACAATAAATTCCATGAAATGGTGCGGTTTCATCAACAAATATTCCGCCATGCAGGTGCTCTTTGGACATGGTGTGAAATGTTTTGCCGGTTTATATCGTGAGTTTCGGCTTTTTTTTATAATTTTGCAACTTTGAAAAGAAGTTGTTATAACGAATATCAATCATTAAACATTCATATTGTGGCAGAAACAAAGTACATTTTCGTAACAGGTGGTGTTGCCTCTTCTTTGGGTAAAGGCATCATTTCATCATCTATAGGTAAGTTGCTGCAGGCAAGAGGCTACAGCGTAACAATCCAAAAATTTGATCCTTACATCAACATTGACCCCGGAACTCTGAATCCTTACGAGCACGGAGAATGCTATGTGACAGTAGACGGTCATGAAGCCGATCTTGACCTGGGACACTACGAACGTTTCCTGGGCATTCAGACTACAAAGGCCAACAATATCACAACCGGCCGTATTTACAAGAGCGTGATCGACAAGGAACGTCGCGGTGACTATCTGGGAAAAACCATCCAGGTAATCCCTCATATCACAGACGAGATCAAGCGAAATGTAAAATTGTTGGGTAACAAGTACAAATTCGACTTTGTCATTACGGAAATCGGTGGTACGGTAGGTGATATCGAATCTCTTCCATACCTGGAAAGTATCCGTCAGCTGAAATGGGAACTGGGAAAAAATGCTTTGTGTGTACACCTTACTTATGTACCTTATCTGGCAGCAGCCGGTGAGCTGAAAACCAAACCGACCCAGCACTCTGTAAAAGAACTTCAGTCAGTAGGTATTCAGCCGGATATTCTGGTATTGCGTACGGAACATGAACTGAGCACTAACCTGAAGAAGAAAGTAGCTCTGTTCTGTAATGTAGACGACAATGCCGTTGTACAGTCTATGGACATGCCGACTATTTATGAGGTACCTTTGCGTATGCAGGAACAGAAACTTGATGTAACGATTCTGGAGAAGATGGGTCTTCCTGTTGGAGAAACCCCTACCCTCGGTCCGTGGAAAGCTTTCCTGGAACGCCGTCACAAGGCTACTGAAAAGGTAAAAATCGGTCTGGTGGGCAAGTATGATTTGCAGGATGCCTACAAATCTATTCTGGAAGCTCTTTCACAGGCTGCAACCTATAACGACCGCAAGGCAGATATCCACTTCATCAACAGTGAGAAACTGACAGAAGAGAATATCGAAGAAAGCCTGAAGGATATGGATGGAATCATTATCTGTCCGGGATTCGGCCAGCGCGGTATCGAAGGCAAGTTTACAGCTATCAAATATTGCCGTACACACAATGTACCGACTTTCGGTATCTGTCTGGGTATGCAGTGCATGGCAATCGAGTTTGCACGTGATGTACTGGGCTATACAGATGCCAACAGCCGTGAGATGGATGAAAAGACTCCGCACAATGTCATCGATATCATGGAAGAACAGAAATCCATTACCAACATGGGTGGTACGATGCGTCTGGGTGCATATGAATGCGTACTTGATCCGAACTCCAAAGTATATCAGGCATATCAGTCTGAACATATTCAGGAACGTCACCGCCACCGCTATGAATTCAACAACGAGTACAAGGCTGAATTTGAAGCTGCAGGCATGAAATGCGTAGGTATCAATCCGGATTCAGATCTGGTGGAAATCATTGAAATTCCTACCCTGAAATGGTTTATCGGTACTCAGTTCCATCCGGAATACAGCAGTACTGTACTGAAACCGCATCCGCTGTTCCTGTCATTTATCAAGGCTGCTATTGACAAATAACAAAAACTAATTTTGAAGAAATGGATAAAAACACGTTAGTAGGTTTCGTCCTGATCGGAGCAGTCATTGTCGGCTTCGGCATCTACAACCGTCCCAGTCAGGAAGAAAAAGCACGTGCACAGCACTATCAAGACTCTATCCAGCAACTTGCGATCCAGAAGGAGCAGGAAGCTCTCAAAGCGCAGGAAGCTGCAGAAAAGACAATCCGCCTGGATTCTACTTCCATGTTCTATCAGGCTACCCAGGGAACAGAGCAACTGACTACCCTGGAAAATGATCTGCTTCAGCTGACTTTCTCGAACAAGGGAGGACGCGTGAAGAAGGCTATGCTGAAGGAGTACATGGATCAGCAGAAACAACCACTCGTCCTGTTTGACGGAGAGGATGCTTCGCTGAACTTCGGTTTTGAAGGAAAGAATGAGAATCTGCTGAGTGAAAACCTGTACTTTGAAACTGTCAGCAAGACAGATACATCCGTAACCATGCGTCTGAACGCATCCAACGGTGGTCATCTGGACTTTGTCTACAAGCTGTTGCCCAACTCTTATATGGTAGACTTCAGCATTCAGGCTTCAGGCATGCAGAACTTCTTCTCCCCTTCCACAAAGACCGTCAGTGTTGACTGGAAGCAGCGTGCACGCCAGATGGAGAAAGGATATACTTTCGAACAGCGTTACACTTCGCTGACCTATAAGCCGGTGGACGACAGTTTTGATTACTTGAGTGAAACAAAAGACGAAAAAGAAACTATTCCGGAAGTACTTGACTGGGTAGCTTTCAAGAACCAGTACTTCTCATGCGTGTTCATTGCTGAGCAGAATTTTGAAAAGGCTACACTGGAATCGAAAATGGAACAGAAAGGCAGCGGCTACATGAAGAACTATCAGGCCGATATGCAGACTGCTTTCGATCCGACAGGTGCGAAACCGAGTAATTTCCAGTTCTATTTCGGACCGAACCACTTCAAGACTCTGCTTGCAAGCAATGACTTGAGCTTCAAGGATAAGGACCTGGAACTGGAAGACCTGGTTTATCTGGGATGGCCGATTATCCGGCTCATTAACCGCTGGTTTACAATCAACCTGTTTGACTGGCTTTCCAGCTGGGGTCTGAGCATGGGTATGGTAATTCTGCTGATGACCATTATCGTAAAGATTCTGGTGCTCCCGACCACCTGGAAGTCGTTTATTTCGTCAGCCAAGATGCGTGCTTTGAAACCGTATGTGGACAAGATCAATGCCAAATATCCCAAGCAGGAAGATGCTCTGAAGAAACAGCAGGAAACCATGGCACTTTACAGCCAGTATGGAGTCAGCCCGATGGGCGGCTGCTTGCCGATGCTGCTTCAGACACCGGTGTTCATGGCACTGTTCTTCTTTGTTCCGAATGCTATTGAGCTCCGTCAGCAGAGTTTCCTGTGGGCAAGTGACCTTTCTTCTTATGATGATCTGATCAGCTGGAGCACCAGCATCCCATTGCTGGGTAACCACCTGAGTCTGTTCTGTCTGCTCTTCAGTGCAACAACCGTCATCAATCAGATTGTCATGATGAAGCAGCAGGATATGGGTAACAATCCGCAGATGGCAGCCATGAAATGGATGATGTATATCATGCCGCTGATGTTCTTCTTCATTTTCAATGAATATGCATCAGGTTTGAGCTACTATTATTTCATTTCCGGTCTTATCGGTATTCTGACCATGTGGATCATGCGCCGCATGACGGATGAAAAGAAGCTGCTGGCTCAGCTGGAAGCCAATAAAAAGGCTCCGTCGCAGCAGAAGACAAGCGGTCTGATGGCCAAGCTGGAAGCTTTGCAGAAGGAACAGGAACGTCTTCAGAAAGAACGTCAGGAACGTATGAACAAGAAATAATAGCTGATTTAATCAGAATTTCAGCTGAAAAATATGAAATCCCGTCTGTCTTTAATTAGGCAGGCGGGATTTTTTTGTGATTTAGAGAGAATCTATAAAAAGAAAATTTATCTTTGCAAAATCACGAAAACTAATACATGATCTTAAACCGAAAACTATGGATGCAATAGGATGTTATTTTCTTAATAATCTGGTCTTATGTCTGTACGCCCAGCGAAAGAATGACAATGTACTCTTACTGAAAGAGCGGGAGCGTATGCTTTTTATTTCACTTTACGGACTGGATGAAACTGATACCCGGAATCATACAGAAATGGCTGAAGAACTAGGACTGTGCAAGGAGCGTATAAGACAGCTGGAAGTCAAGGTGTTCAAGAAATTTTATCTCTTACAGCGGAGAAAATATGTTCCGGTTATGCGCATTTATAATCTGCTGACAAATCAAGGTCACTATTCCCGGTCAGGAGAAACTGATCATATCCGTTTCCTGATGGAATTCAGGGAAATACATCTTCCTGAATGGGAAATATATCTTTTCCTTCGTTTTGTGAAACTCTTTCTGCGGTTAGAAGGTTCAGAACGGAAATGGATTAACCTGATAAAAAAACATCATCCCGGAGAAATGTTACAAGAAAGGGGTTGGAAGTCCTTTTGCCCAAAATTATCTGGCCGGAGCAAGTCTCGGTGTTTTCAGAATCTTATCATTGCAACTTTACTCCAATCCGCGTGTATAATCCGGAAATAAAAAAAGAACATTCACATTCCGGTGAGTTTTATAGCCGGAAAATGAACAGGAATGTCTTTTATGAATCCAAACTGGAAAAACATTTCTTTAAAAGACTGGAACAATCTGATGTGGTTCGGGCATATTGCGAACAGCCTTTTAAGGTACCCTATGAGCATCATGGATCTCATTATTATGTTCCGGATGTACTGGTGTGTTTGACCGACGGACAATGTTTTGTAACAGAGATAAAACCGTTATTGATGATGGTCAGCAAAGAGGTTATGACTAAATATCAGGCCTTGCATGATTTCTGTAACCAACGGGGTTGGGGTACTTTATTGAGCGATGGGGTTCATGATATCTTTGACCTGTTTCACTTTACGCCCAACCTCAGTCTGGAACGGGCCATTTTGCGGGAATTGTCCTTGAACCGGACATTGATGAAGAAAGATCTTGACCGTCTGAAAGAAACTCACCAGGGAAACTCTATTCAGGTGGCACAATGTATTCTTCGCTACAAGTTGTCTTATCGTCCGGTTCCCATGCTTGTCTGGAAGACAAAGGAAGCTCTTTTCTGTCCGATTTTACAAAGGAACGGTGAAGAAGAGACCAATGACCGGATTTTGGAACAGAATACATTTTGAGAAATACATTCCGTGTGTATTTTTTATTATCTTTGCCGGAAGACAAAATGACATCTAAAAAACATGAACAGAAATTTTATGACTATGACAGCTGCCATGATGATGGTCACATCAGCCTGCGTCGGTCCTGAAAAAGCGGCACAGACTGAAGGCCCTATTATCGGCAAGCAAGAAATTACGGTAAAGGAAGGCCGTATGACTCCGGAGACGTTGTGGGCGATGGGACGTATCGGAAGTTCTGCTGTTTCGCCTGACGGCAAACGTATTGCTTATACTGTATCTTATTACAGTGTGAAGGAAAACAAAAGTCACCTGGTGATTTATGTGATGAATGCGGATGGATCTGATAACCGTCTGCTGACGACAACTGCTGCCAGTGAGGGTGAACCGGCATGGATCAAGAATGGCAGCAAGATTGCTTTTCTGGCTGCCGATGCCAACGGCAACAGTCAGGTTTGGGAAATGAATCCCGACGGAAGCGGACGCAAGCAGTTGTCTGACTATGCCGGGGG
>ENA-ORRN01003073-ORRN01003073.1-human-gut-metagenome-genome-assembly--contig:-NODE-3073-length-10047-cov-3.929644_pt1 | contig 10047 bp, 9 predicted proteins | sample MGYA00242174_ERZ509132 | MGnify/ENA primary metagenome ERZ509132 (study PRJEB26280, sample SAMEA2338671) | human gut metagenome | biome: human gut; feature: human-associated habitat; material: faeces...
TATAACCTTATAATCGGTTATTGCGCGCCGCCCTTTGCTTAAAACCGCGAACGAGGTTCTGTCTTTCGGGTCGCGCCCCAAAAAGTTGTCTATTCTGCCCTCGTCCTGTTTGACTTTTCCGTGCAAAAGCGCAAGATAATAACGTTTGCAGGTCTTTTTTTCTATCTGCGAGGCAAGGCTGATATGCGCCGCGTCGTTTTTGGCGACCAACAGCAGCCCCGAAGTGTCTTTATCTATCCTGTGGACAATCCCCGGGCGGATAACTCCGTTTATCCCGCTGAGCGAATCGAGATGATATAAAAGCGCGTTGACGAGCGTCGAGCCGTGCGTTCCGTTGCCCGCATGCACCGTCATACCCTGCGGTTTGTTGATAATCGCGATGTCTTTATCCTGATAAATTATGTCGAGCGGAATGTTTTCCGCTTCTAAATCGAGTTTAACGGGGTCGGGAATGTTGACGGAAATCTCTTCGCCGATTTTCAGCGTTCTTCCCGCTTTAACTTTATTACCGTTTACGGTAATCTCCCCGTCGTCGACGAGTTTTTTAACCGCGGAACGGGTTTTATCGAGCTTTTCGGACAAAAACACGTCCAGTCTTTCCGATTTGTCCGCGATTATGATTTTATTTTCCATTACTTGTTTTCGTCGCCGCTTTTCGTTTCGTTCTTTTCGTCCGATTCGTCATTTTCGTTCTTTTCGTCCGATTCGTCGTCACTGTAATCGTCGTCGATTAAATCGTCATAATTATCGGAAGAACGGTCTGCAGACTTCGCCTCGGCATTTTCGGGCAAAGCCTTATCGTCGTTTATCTCGCGGATAAGGTCTCTCGCCTCGTCGAGTTTTATGTTAGTCGCAGCTTCGTCTTTTTCGATTGCCGCGCGGCGTTTTTTCGACATAAAAACGGCGTCTTTTCCGATAAAGAGCATATCGACGATAAGCATTATCGCCCCGATGACGAGCGCGATATCCGCAACGTTGAAGATATACGGGAAATATTCCTTGCCGTTAATTTCGATGATTACGTGGATCATGTCTCTTACGTAACCGCCGTTATTGAAAATACGGTCGATAAAATTGCCGAGCGCGCCCGAAATGATAAACGCAAGAGCCGTATTGAGCCATTTGCCTCTGTTTTTCGAAAGACATAGATAAACGATTATTCCGCCTAAAATAATGACGGTCGCAACGATGAAAACAAGCCTTCCGTCTTTAAGAAAGCTGAAAATCCCCATCATTCCGTTATTGTTTTCGCAATATTCTATCTCTAAAAAACCGTCAATCAACGTCGCGATAAGCCTTTTGTCCGTTCCGAGACTCCCCGGCGTAACGCCCGAAAGCCCCGCGACGACTATTTTACTTACCTGATCGACAATAAGAATCAGAATTCCTATAAATACGTACCACATAAATTTATCGCTCCTTAAACGTTCTCGCCGCGGCGAACCTTGTCGAGCATATCCGTTTTCAAAGCGTAAAGCTCGTCGGAAAGGTCAACTTTATAAACATGCGGCTGGTCGAGACGTTTGTATTCCTCCCAGAACGAATCCATTTCCTTAGCGGCATACGCCCTGATATCTTTAAGCTTCGGCAAATCGTAAACGAGCTTGCCGCCCTTTATTATCGCAACGGGAAGTTCTCTCGCCGTGTAATTTGCAAACGTGATTTTCTTCCAGCGTTCGATAGGATGATATAAGGTGAGAGGCTTTGAAAAATCGATTTTTTCGCCGCGAAGCGCGATGAGGTCGGCTTCGGCTTTGCCCGTCGCGTTGTCGTAAATCCTGTAAAACGTCTTGAAACCGGGGTTGGTTATCTTTTCGGTGTTATCCGAAACTTTGATTTTCGGAATTATTCTGCCCTCTTCTTCCACGCCCGAAAGCTTATAAACTCCGCCGAGCGACGGCATATCCTCGCTCGTTATGAGCTTGGTGCCTATGCCCCAGCTGTTGATTTTCGCGCCCTGAAGCTTAAGGCTCTGAACGAGTTTTTCGTCTAAGTCTCCCGAAGCACAGATAATCGTATCGGGATAACCCGCGTCGTCGAGCATTTTTCTCGCCTGCTTTGTAAGATATGCGAGGTCGCCCGAGTCTATCCTTATGCCGAGCGGCTTTTTGCCTTTGGCTTTAAGCTCGTCGAAAACCTTTATCGCGTTCGGGATTCCGCTTTTAAGCGTATCATAGGTGTCCACTAAAAGTAAAGCCGCGTCGGGATAAATTTCGGCGTAAGCTCTGAAAGCTTCAAGCTCGCTCGGAAAATTCATAACCCAGCTGTGCGCGTGCGTTCCCGAAACGGGTACGTCGAACATTTTGCCCGCTAAAACGTTCGAGGTGGAATTGCATCCGCCGATAATCGCCGCTCTCGCGCCGTAAATGCCCGCGTCGGGTCCCTGCGCGCGGCGAAGCCCGAATTCCATAACGTTGTCGCCCTGCGCCGCACGGCAAACTTTTGCCGACTTCGTGGCGATAAGCGTCTGGTGATTTATCATGTTCAGAATTGCCGTTTCGATGAGCTGAGCCTCGATAACGGGGGCTTTGACGGTGAGAATAGGCTCCCCCGGGAAAACCATCGTCCCTTCGGGAACGGAATAAATATCGCCCGAGAATTTAAGGTTTTTAAGATAATTTAAAAAACCTTCGTCGAAGATGTTAAGTTTTTTGAGGTATGCGATTTCCTCTTCGCCGAAATTAAGCCCGAGAACGTAATCGACGACCTGTTCAAGCCCCGCCGCGAGCGAATAAGTTATAAGCTCTTTTCTGCGGAAGAAAACGTCGAACACGGCAACTTCGTCCGTCATGCCTTTTAAGTAATACCCGTTCATCATCGTGAGTTCGTATAAATCGGTGAGAAGGGTGAGATTTCTTTTTTCCATTAGTCCGAATCCTTACAAGATTAGTCTTTTTTGTTTAAAATATCGTCCGAGGGATGTTTGAATTCGGGAACGGGAGCGTCTTTTTTCTCCTCTTCTTCCTTCGCCTTTACCTCGGCTTTTTGCTCGTTAAACGACTTATAGCCCGCTTTTTCGTTTGTTCTCTCGACAATTAAGCTCTTGGATTTCAAAAGCAGAAGAATAACAAAACCCAAAAGCGCGAGCGCGATATCTATAAACACTATTCCGTACCATTTAAGTTTAACCGCGACGAGCAGAAGGGTTATTCCCACGATTATGAGGATATACCCCGTAGCCATTTCGTATCCGCCCTTAACCGTAAGCCCGTAAACGAAAAACACAAGCCCAAGCCCTGCGGATAATATCATGAATCCGAGCAGAAATCCGTTTATTTCGAATACGCCCGTAAGCGCGAGAATGAAGCCTACGGCGGAAAGGATTACCATAACGGCAGCGGCAATCAGACCCCATACCAATTTGTTTGTCTTTTTATCGTTCATTGTCTTTGGTCTCCTTTTCGTTTTTATTTTTGTTTTCTTTTATATTTTCGCGTAAGTTGCCTATGCTTTCGCTGTTCGCGTTGTCGGCTTCTCCGCGTTTTTCCGTGTTTTTCGGCTCGGCTTTATCCGCCGCTTTTTCTTTTTTCCATACGGAAATTTTATCGATAAACTTATCGACGAACGCGATTTTTACAACTCCGTTTCTCCGCATCGTATCGATTATCAGAATAATTCCCGCTATCACAAGCAAAATCGATATAATAGTCATTGCGGGAACGGATGTGTCTTTTCCGAACCACGGGAGATTGTAATCGGACGTTCTGAACGGCTCTAAAACGCCTCTTATCACGCCGTAACCGATAAAATATCCGCCCGTAGCGTATCCGTAAGCTTTATTTTTGCTCTTCCATAAGAAAATATACAATCCGATGAACAACAGCAAGTTAAGCGTGCCTTCATAGAAGAAGAGCGCCTGATACCATTTGTAGCTATTCGCCGTGCCTATCTGCACGCCCGCGGGGAAAAACTGCCATGAAGGATTGGTTATTTCGCGGCCGTAAACTTCCTGATTGAAGAAATTGCCCCATCTCCCCAGAACCTGCCCGAGCGGAACGACGGCGGCGGCAAGATCGAACACCTTTATGACCTTGATTTTTTTAATCTTGCAAACGACGGCAATCGCAATCGCGCCCGCTAAAAGTCCGCCGTAAATGGCAAGTCCGCCGTTACGGATATCGATAATCGCAAAGAAGGGATTTTCGGCGTTTATAAAGGTTTTTATGTCGAAAAGGACATACCACAGCCTTGCACCGACGATAGCGCTCGGCACCACCGCAATCATGATATCGAGAATAAGCTCTGGGTTTTCGCCCTTTCTTTTAAACATCGGCGCGGCGAGAAGACAACACAAAATCATGCCCGTCACGATGCATATAGCATAAAAATAAATCGAAAAACCGCCGATAGAAATATGATTGGTATAAAATTTACCGTTAAAGATAAATCCGTCGGTATTAAGTAAATTTTCTGTCATTTTATTACCTTTTCGGGCGATTTGTTCCGACAGCGAAATATCTGCGCATAAAAGTCCTCTTAAACTCCCGGAAAACCACCTATACTAATAATAATGGTTATACTTATAGTATTATACTCATTATACAATAAAACGCTTCAACATGCAATCGTTTTTACAAACTTTCGCATAAATTCAAAAATTCAAAGATATCGCTTCCATCAACCCCACACCACACAAAAATAATCTCCGCAAAAAACTGCCGCACTCAAATATCAAGCCGAACACTCGCCCGATTCGACTTGTATCTTCCACACGACAGTCTTTGTATTATTTTCTGTTATCCTCAAGCAATTTTGAGTTACTTTGTTCCAATACACGGAGTTGCGATTTTGCCATGTTATTGAGCTGTTTCAATCGTTCTTCCTGCGATATATTCTGTTCAATAAGAATGGCATTATAGCTTTCCATATTTGCAATCACGAGTAATTGCTCAATTGTTGCATAGTCACGGATATTTCCTTTTAATGTTGGATTTTGCTTTCTCCATTCTGCGGCGGTTTTCCCGAACAAAGCAACGTTCAACAAATCCGCTTCATCCGCATACACATATTTTAACTGTGCATCCGTAAGCGTCGGCACTATATTTTCTTTAATAGCATCCGTATGTATCCTGTAATTCACTTTTGCAAGTTCGCGTTTTGCCGACCATTCAATTGTTTTCTGTTCCTGCGCTTTCAATCGCTGAAATTCGGTTACAAGATACAATTTGAATTCAGGACTTAGCCAGCTTGCAAACTCAAAAGCTATATCTCTGTGTGCAAATGTTCCGCCGTTGTTTCCCGATTTTGAAACAATTCCGATTGCATTTGTGCTTTCTATCCATTTTTGCGGGGATAAATAAAAACTGTGCCTGCCCGCTGCATTTTCAAAGGACTCGAATTCGTGTCCTTTGAAGTCGGGATTATGCAGTTTTTCCCATAGCCCCAAATACGAAATAACGTCTTTATTGCGCATCCAGGTTGCGATAGGAACTTTTGGCTCGGAGGAATTTGCATATCTTGCTAAATCCGTCAAAGAAATGTAGTCGTCTTTGTTTATCTTTTTGTATTTAACATCTATCCCGTTTACATATAATTCATTTTTCATCATTATAATTCCCTCAAATTTTTAAATGTATCTGTCGATATAATTATCTAAGAAGCCCTAACGCGTAAACGGCTTCGGTAGCGCCGTCTATATCCGATTTCGTGACGTATTTCGCAAGTTTTTTGACGCTTTCGGGCGCGTGCGCTATCGCAACGCCGAAATTAACGGCTTTAAACATGGCAATATCATTCTCGCTGTCGCCGAAACAATAGGTGTTTTTAAGCGGAATTCCGAGATAATCGCAAACCTTTTTTACCATTTCGTCCTTGCCGTGACCTTTGTTCATACACTCGATATAATGATCGAGTTCAACGACGAAAAACTGCTCTTTAAGGTATTTGACGACTTCTTCGTCGATAGGCACAAATCCGCCTTTGCCGTCGTCAAACTTAATGGTCGAAAATTTAGAAAGAGGATATTCCTTTACGTTACGAAGGAAATTCATATCGTCCTTTTCCTCGCCCAGATACTTTGGGAGCGTGCCGCGATACTTATAAAATCCGTTCACTCCCTCGAAAACCGTTTGCCGCAGGTATTTTTCGGGCATATTAAGTAAATAATCTATCTGTTCGCGGGAAAAATCTTTGCGGTAAATCTCCTTGCCGAAAACTTCCGCCGTACAACCGCCGAAAGTGAGCGCGTCGAAAGGAATGTCTTTTATAAGCGAAAAATCGGTGTTTCCGCGGCTTCTCCCCGAAGCGTAGACGAGAATATATCCCGCGTCGTGCAATTTTTTAAGCGTCTCGATTGTTTTTTCGCCGTACTTCCCGAACCAGAGAGTTCCGTCGAAATCGAAAAATAACGCCTTTTTATCTTTAAATTCGTTCATAGCTTCTACATAATATATTTTTTCGCCGCGCATGTCAACAAATTTGCCGCAGATGTCGGCACATTTGCCCCGCCGCCTCGATTTTGAGCATTTTGCGCTTAATACTATATAATTGTTACCCCAAAAGTTTCACCGAATCTTAACAGAAAAGGTATTGACAAACGAAAAGAACGGTGTTATAATATTGGCAGTCAAAGGGTTAGAGTGCTAACAGATAAGAACTGTGAGTGCTAACCGCGAGATAAAAAAAGAGTACATATATAAGGAGATAAATATTATGAGAAACTATTTAGTAAAAAAAAACAATGAAGGTAATGATCTTGACTTTTTGGACGACGCGTTCAACAGCTTCTTCAAACCGATGTTTTATGAAGAGAAATTCAACACTATGAAAACGGATATAAAGGAAACCGAAACGGGCTACATTATGGATATCGAAGTCCCCGGGTTCGACAAAAAGGACGTAAACATTTCTTTGAAAGACGGATATCTTACGATAACCGCCGAGAAAAAGGAATCGGAGGAAGACAAGAAGCATAACTACTTGAGAAAAGAACGTTCCACTTCTTTATCAAGAAGTTATTACGTCGGCGACGTCGCAAAAGAATCCGTTAAAGCTAAATACGACAACGGCGTTCTGACGATCGAAATCCCCAAAGAAGAGCCTAAAAAAGAACTCACAAACAACATCGAAATCGAATAATCGATGTAAAAACAACGGTCTATAAGTCGATTAACTCGCAATTATAGCCGTAAACATATTATACGCGGGCTGCCGAAAATTTCGGCAGCCCGCATATTTTTTATTTAAATAAATTAGTTATATCCGATTTAAAATTCTCTAATTAAAACTTTGACCGTTACGACCGCATGCGACGGGCATTGAAACTTTTCAAAAATACTTTCAAAAAAGTTTTCAAAAAAAATTTTGAGAAATTTCTGAAAATCGGTTGACATTATCTTTTTAAGATGCTATCATATGTACGATGAATCTTTAAAGGCGATACAGAGATATCGGCAAGATCGGTGATTTTATTACTATGCGTTTATTGCGCCTTGCCCATATCGGGCAAGGCGTTTTTTTTGAGCCGAAGAAGTTCCGATAAGGAATTTCAAGGCGAAGCCTATAACGATAGTCTTGAATGCCCGGGAGATTCGAAAAAACTTAAGCCGACAAAATCGGCAAAAAAGGAGAAACGTTATGAAACTCGTTTACGGCATCAAAGACAGACCGTCTTTCGGCAAGAACTTAGTGTTCGCGTTCCAGCAGATGATCGCAATCATGGCGGCAACATTGCTCGTTCCCATGATCGTAAGCGGCACGGGGCTTAAATGTGACCCTGCCGCGGCACTTTTCGGAGCAGGCGCAGGAACTATCGTATACCTTCTGTTCACAAGATTCAAAAGCCCTGTATTCCTCGGCTCGTCCTTCACTTTCCTCGGCGCGCTTTCCGCTGCCGCAACTCAGAACTACGGTTACTGGGGTCTGATTATCGGCGTTGCGTTTGCAGGTCTTGTTTACGTCGTACTCGCTCTTATAATCAAACTCGTCGGTTCGGGCTGGATTAAAAAACTCCTCCCCCACGTAATCATCGGACCTATCCTTGCAATCATCGGTCTTTCCCTTTCGGGAACGGCAGGAAGCTGGATGATGTCCAACGGCGGACAGACTCAAATCGGTTTCATAACCGACATGGCGGGTAATATCCTCGATAAAAACATGGCGAACAATTATAACCTTTGGTTCATACTCGTCGGTCTCGTAACCTTCGTATCAATCGTAATCGCTTCGACGAAAGGCGGAAAGACGATAAGACTTATCCCCTTCATCGTAGGTATCGGCGCGGGTCTCGTATTCGCAATTCTCATCACCTGCATAGGCCTCGCGGCAAACGTTAAATCGATGCAGATTGTAGATTTCACTCCTATAAAGGAATGCTTCTCGCCCATCAGATTCCAGAGTTTCTTCGATTATCCCAAATTCACCTTCCTTGAAGCTATAAGACAGGGTAAAACCGAAGCTCTCAACGGCGCGGCAATCGGAAACCTTGCGGTTCTCTTCGTACCCATCGCGGTTGTAGAACTTGCTCAGCACATCTCCGACCACGAAAACCTCTCGAACATCGTTGAAAAAGACCTTCTCGAAAATCCCGGTCTTCATAACACGCTTTTAGGCGACGGCGTAGGCTCGGCTGTAGGCGCGTTCTTCGGCGGATGCGCGAACACCACTTACGGCGAATCGATAAGCTGCGTAGCGCTTTCCAAAAACGCTTCCACTTACACGATTTTAACGACGGCTGTCATGTGCATGGTCATCTCCTTCATCTCTCCGTTCGTAGCCCTTATCAACATGGTTCCCAAGTGCGTAATGGGCGGCGCGTGCATCGCAATGTACGGCTTCATCTCCGTAAGCGGACTTCAGATGCTCAAAGACGTAGACCTCGGAGACCACAGAAACCTTTATCCTGTCGCTGCGATACTCGTTATAGGTATCGGCGGAGTTACGCTTGACTTCGGAAAGAACGCTCTTACAGGCGGCGCGCTTGTTCAGATAACCGCGCTTGCTCTCGCTATGATAGTAGGTATCATCGTAAACTACATCACTCACAGCGGCAAAAACAACGAAGCAGACATTGAAGAAGAAAAGCCCGATTCGGTTGTAACCGACTAAAACAAAAAAACATATGCCGCCGCGGAAGGTTTAAAATCTGCCGCGGCGGTTTTTACAACTCGGAGCGATTTTTGCAAACAGCCCCGACCGATTTCCCGAATTTTTAAAACTTTCGAAACTTTCGGAAGAAATTACAAAAAACCCTTGAAAAAACATATCCGAAGTGGTATAATGTTAAATAAGAGGGTTAAAAGCCGTTGCGGGATGCCGACCAAAAAGAATACTAACCTCGCAAAACGCGCTTTTGAAAATAAAAAAACTTTAAAACCCGCCACATATCAAAGTAAACCCAAAGAGGTATCGACATGGAAGATTACATGAAAAACGTACATATTTTAGAGCATCCGCTCATCGCGCACAAAATAACCCACCTTTGCGACGTTACGACCAACACCAAGGAATTCCGCGAAATAGTTTCGGAAATCGCAATGCTCATGGGCTATGAAGCTTTCAGAGATTTGCCGACGACGGACGTAGAGATTCAGGCTCCCCTTTCGAAATTCAAATCGCCTATTATAACCGAGCCTATCGCGATCGTTCCCATTTTAAGAGCAGGGCTCGGAATGGTTGACGGTTTAACCGCACTCTTCCCCACCGCGAAAATCGGTCATATCGGGCTTTACCGCGACGAGGAGACGCTCGAACCGCACGAATATTACTGCAAACTTCCCAAAGACTGCATCGACGGAACGTGCATCGTAGTCGATCCCGCTTTGGCAACGGGCGGATCCGCGAAAGCCGCTATCGACTTCATTAAGGAAAGAGCATACAAGAAAATTAAGCTTTTGTCGCTCATCGCCGCGCCCGAGGGCGTGAAGAGAGTGGCAACGGCTCATCCCGACGTTCAGATTTACGTTGCGCACTATGCAAACGCGCCCTTAAACGAACACGGTTATATCGTAACCGCATTCGGCGACGCGGGCGACCGTATTTTCGGCACGAAATAATTTAATATAAAAAATGCGCGGGCGACTTCGGGTCGCCCGCGCAAAAAAATAAATT
>ENA-ORRN01003076-ORRN01003076.1-human-gut-metagenome-genome-assembly--contig:-NODE-3076-length-10036-cov-3.644124_pt1 | contig 10036 bp, 8 predicted proteins | sample MGYA00242174_ERZ509132 | MGnify/ENA primary metagenome ERZ509132 (study PRJEB26280, sample SAMEA2338671) | human gut metagenome | biome: human gut; feature: human-associated habitat; material: faeces...
TGCTCACCTCGGAAACGAGGTCAGGCTCATTACCGCAGTCGGAAACGACAGTCTCGGCGACAGGGCGTTTGAGCAGATGAAATACCACGGAATCGACACGTCTTTTGTGCAGAGAAACAGCTATCCTACCGGGCGGTGCGACGTTACCCTTGACGAAAACGGCATTCCGCACTACGATATCGTAAAGGACGTTTCGTATGACCATATTGCGGTTGACGATGCCCTGATACAGGCGATAAAGGATTATGCGCCCGATGTGTTCTATTTCAATTCCCTCATACAGAGATCGGATGAGTCCCGCGCGGGGCTTCTGAAGATCCTTGACAGGTGCAGGTTCAGACAGGTTTTCTGCGACATCAACATAAGAGAGGGCTGCTTCGACCGTTTCTCACTTGCCGTGTGCATGGAGAGGTCAACGATCCTCAAGGTCAGCAGCGAAGAGTCGCACTGGCTCTATGACATCGGGCTTCTTAAGGCGCGCGAGATAAATTTCCCGCGCTCGGCGGCAAAGCAGTATCCCAGTCTTGACCTGATCATCTATACCCTCGGAAAAGACGGCTCCCAGATCTACGATACAAGAACGAAAATGACGTATCTGTCCGGAAAGCCGGAAAGCGTTCCCGTTGTTTCGACTGTCGGAGCCGGAGACTGCTATGGGGCAACCTTCATTGACTCGTATATGAGGGGCGACAGTCTCCGCGATTCAATGGAGCGTGCGACCGAGAGAAGCAACCTTGTCGTTTCACGGAAGGAAGCAGTGCCGTTCTGACGTATCTTTTTATAAAAGAAACGGAAAAATAAAATAATGAACAATATGTTTTTCAATACCGAAGCTACTCTCCCGATCATAACCGGCGAAAGCTCACGGGCAATAAATGCCGAAAACCCGAAAGGGGAGCGCGGAGCCGGCGGAAAAACCGCAAGCGGACTCGGCGTCGGCAGAAAGGGAACTCCCTGCATAACCCTGAAGGCGGGAGAGACCGCTGAGATCGCCGATATAGAGGGCTGCGGAGTGATCAACCACATCTGGATCACCGTTACCGACAAGACGTCGGAGGCAGACAGATTCGTGCTTCGCGACCTTGTCTTCCGGATGTACTGGGACGGTGAGGAAACGCCCTCGGTGGAGTGTCCGCTGGGCGATTTCTTCCTGAACGGCTTTGCCCGGGGCTGTTCCGTCAATTCTCTGCCCATGGCCGTCAATCCCAATCGGGGCATGAACTGCTTCCTGCCCATGCCCTTTGCCAGCCATGCCAAAATCACGTTGGAAAACCAGCACGCGGGGGATATTCCCGGCTTCTTTTATCAGGTGGACGCGGTACTGACCGACAGCATCCCGGAAAACGCGGCCCGTTTCCATGCGCAGTGGCGGCGGGAAAAGATCACCCAGCTGAAACGGGATTACGTGCTTCTGGACAACGTCCGCGGCAGGGGGCACTATATCGGCACCTATCTGGGCATCTCCGCACTGGAACGCTACTGGTGGGGCGAGGGTGAAATGAAGTTCTACATCGACGGCGACGGGGAGTTTCCCAGCCAGTGCTCCACCGGCACGGAGGATTACTTCGGCGGCTCGTATGGCTTTGGCAATGACATTTACCTCAACCGCTACCAGACGTTCAGCGGGCTTTATACGGGTTTGTATGCGATTTTGGGCGACACGAAGGAAATGTATAACCACCAAAAGCGCTTTATGCTGTACCGCTGGCACGTGAAAGACCCGGTTTATTTCGATGAGGACTTTAAAATGACGATTGATAACCTCGGCTGGACGGGCCCGCGCTACGACGATTACACGTCTGTGGCATATTGGTACCAGACGGAGCCGAAGCCGGTGCCGTTTACGCTGCCGGAAGACAAAGAGCTTATCATGGAATAAAAGGGGTAGGCACATTGAAAAGAGTTTTGGTCGGCGGATTTTTGGCGCTTATCGGCTCGATATGGGGCGCGGCAATCTTTATTGCCTGCGGCATGAACCTTGTAAGCGGTTGGTCAACGCCGCCGGGGCAGTTTTTCTCGACTATCTCCGAGGTCGGCTTGAGTCGGTCGCTGGTGCTTGCGGTTATCGTTACGCTCATTGGGCTTGCGATTTTGGTGAAAGAGTATTTTACGAGAGATAAAAATTAAAAACAGCTTCCGTTTTGGGATTTCTCCAAACGGAAGCTGTTTTGTTTTTATTATAGGGTTACTGTGCCGTTATTTGATGCAAAGAGCCGGCGCATTTCGGCGCGCAGGCCGCGCAGGGCGGGGGAGCTGAGCTCCGGGTCGCGCTCGGTCAGCTCTTTGGCGCACTGCTGCGCTTCCTGCAAAATCTGCATGTCGTTTAACATATCGGCGATTTTGAGCTTCGGCAGGCCGTGCTGGCGCTCGCCGAAGAAATCGCCCGGACCGCGCAGGCGCAGGTCTTCGTCCGCGACCTTGAAGCCGTCCGTGGTGCTGCAAAAGAGCCTTAAACGCTGTAATGTTTCATCGTTTTGTGCTTCCGTCACCAGAATGCAGGTGGAGGCGTATTTGCCGCGGCCGACGCGCCCGCGCAGCTGGTGTAACTGCGAAAGACCGTAGCGCTCGGCGTTTTCAATCATCATGATGACGGCATTCGGCACGTCCACGCCGACCTCAATCACCGTGGTGGAAACAAGGATATCTATATCTCCAGCAACGAAGCTCTGCATAATGTCATTTTTCTCTTTGGCCTTGAGCTTGCCGTGGACGCAGGCCACTTTGAGATTGGGGAAATATTTCTGAAGCTCGGCGGCGTGCTCCTGCGCGGATTTGACTTTCGGCGGAAGCTCCTCGTTTTCCTCGATCATCGGGCATACGACAAACACCTGCCGGCCTTCGGAAACAAGCTTGCGGATAAAGCCGTTCAGGCGCGTGCGATAGCTTTCCGTCACGGCAAAGGTATCGACCTTTTGCCTGCCCGGCGGCATCTCGTCGATTATTGAGATATCGAGATCGCCGTAAATTATAAGTGCAAGCGTGCGCGGAATTGGCGTTGCGGACATAACAAGAACATGCGGCTTTTCGCCCTTGGATATCAGGCTCGAGCGCTGATTTACGCCAAAGCGGTGCTGCTCGTCGGTTATGACAATGGCGAGATTTGAATACTCGACATCATCGGAAAACAGCGCGTGGGTTCCGATGATAAGGTCAAGCTCACCGGCGGCAAGCTCGGCCTTGACCTCGCGCTTCTGCTTTGCCGTCATTGAACCTGTCAGCTTTCCTATGCGCAGGCCGAAGGGCTTGAGAAAACTGCTGAGTGTTTCAAAATGCTGATTTGCAAGTATCTCAGTCGGCGCCATGAACGCCGAGGCGTAGCCGTTTTTCCACGCATACCACACAAGTGCCGCCGCGACAAGCGTTTTACCGCTGCCGACATCGCCCTGCACGAGCCTGTTCATCGCTTTTCCCGACTGCATATCGCGCACAGCGTCCGCAACGGCGCGTTTCTGCGCACCCGTCGGCACAAACGGCAGGCTTGAGAAAAACTCATCAATATTCTGCTCACGCATGGGTATGCCGCTCTGCTTTGAGTGGCTGCCCTTCATTTTGCCCAGCGCACAGGCCAAAAGGAACAGCTCTTCAAAAACGAGTCTGCGCCGCGCAAGCTCGAGATCCTCGAAGCTCGCCGGAAAATGAATGTTTTCATATGCATATCCCGTCTGAGCAAGCTTGTATTTTTTCCGCAGGCTCTCGGGCAGCACCTCCGGCAGCTCAGAGGCGCAGGCATCAAGTGCCTGACGTACAGCGCTCATTATAAGCTTTTGCGAAAGCCCCGTTGTCAGTCTGTACACCGGAACTATGCGCCCGGTGACTCCGCCGACCGTACCCTCGCGCTCGATAACCGGGTTTGTCATCGTGCGTTTTCCGCCGACGCCGATGATCTTTCCGTATATATTCAGGCAGTCGCCGCGGTGGATATTGTTTTTGATATACGGCTGGTTGAAAAATGTTATGTCAACCGAACCGCTCTCGTCAACGACGCGGAACTTGACAAGCTCAAGTCCCCTGCGTATACGCACAAGGCGGGCATCCTCCGCCGCAAGAGCATTTATACACACGGTTTCCCCGTCGCAGGTCAGCGCGATCGGCTTAAAGCTGCTGCGATCCTCATATTTTCTCGGAAAATACGAAACAAGGTCACGGACGTTAAAGACGCCGAGCTTATTGAAAAGCAGCGCCTTTTTTTCGCCTATGCCCTTGCAGTATCGTATATCGGTATCAAGATAATTCATTTTTTGAGTTTGAATCTCCACAATGCTTCCCTGTCGGCAGGCTCTGCATACGCAATGCCGACGCGCGGAAGCTGTATTATGTCAACTTTTGTGCCATCATCCTCAATGCGCAGCTCGCTGCATTCGAGAATATCCAGGCCGTTGAAGCTGCGGTCAACGGAAAGCTCCTTTGTCAGCTTTCCCGGACCTTCAAAACCCTCGCAGCAGCGGATGAGCACCGCCTGCGGCTCGCCTTCCCTGCCGGATACGATATTCATAAGGTTGTGCATGCCGTAGCAGAGATAGACATATATCGTGCCGCCGTCACGCCAGAGTATCTCGGCGCGCTTTGTTTTACCCTTATGCGCATGGCATGCCGTGTCCTCAGCGCCGCAGTACGCTTCGGTCTCGGTTATCCTCAGCCGCTTTTCGCTGCCGTCGGGAAAGCTGCGCACAATGAGCTTTCCGACCAGAGCCCGAGCAAGCGTCAATGCGTCCTGGCGGAAAAATTCTCTATCCGGCATCACTCTACCATTTTGAGCGTGTAATCTGTGCGGTTAGTGAGCGTGAACACCTCGATCAGACCGGTAGTACACATTATCTCGTTATCCTTATTTATCATTATCATCTCAAATCCGCCGTTTTCGCGCCAGTATTTGAGCGCGGCATTTTCGCCAAGGACAAACATCGCCGTTGACAGCGCGTCGGCCAGCGTACCGTCCTCGCATACTATCGTGACCGAAACAAGGTCGTTATCCGCAGGTCTGCCGGTGCTCGGGTCGATGATGTGGTGATACTTCATGCCGTCCGAGCCGATGAAATAGCGCTGATAGCTGCCGCTTGTTATTATTGCTGTCTCGCCGACTGAGAGCGTTCCGACATAGCTGCTCGTGTCGTTAGGATCCTCGACGGCGACGATCCAATTCGAGCCGTCGGGCTTTGTGCCCAAAGTCTGCACATTTCCGCCGAGGGAAACTATGCCGCTTGTAACGCCGCTTTTGCGCATAGCGTCGATCGCGTACTTTGACGCGCAGCCCTTGGCGACGGCGCCAAAGCTTATCTGCGTTCCGGCAGGCATGCGCACGGAGTAGTTGGCCTCGCCCTCAAAGTTTGTGATCTCTGTGCTGCCGAAGCCGAGGTTTTTGCGAAGCTCCTTTATCTCGTCATCGGATGGGATGCGGCCGGTTTCGTCCTTGAACTCGCCCCATGCCTCATACAGCGGATACACCGAAAGATCAAGCGCGCCGCCGGAGAGATTATACACGTTCAGCGCGGTTGACAGCATCTCGTTTACCTGCGGCGTGACTATGACGTCCGCGCCCTCGGCGTTGTTAATAAGCGACGTGTAGCTGCCCTCATTGTCGGGATCGAGCATATCGTCCATGGCGTTTATCACGCCGACTGCCGCGTTTATTCCTTCGCCGGCATATTTGCCGTAGGCGGTCAGCGTCATCACCGTGTCCATTGCGAATATCTGCTTCTGCTCGGGCTTGTCACTTGAGCAGGCGCAAAGCGGCAGCACCATGCAGACGCAGAGCACCGCGGCGATCATTCTTTTGGTAAAAAATCGACTCATATCTTATCCTCGGGATTTTTTATTTATTTTGTAATTATACCATATATAAAACCAATTGAAAACCGAAAATTTGCGTTCTCCGAAACGCCGCCACACAATAACTATTTGTTGAAATCGGCAACAAACACAATATATGCTAAAATGCGCTGTTTACAGATTGTTTACGCCGTATTTTGCCCCTTGCAGGCCGCCAATGTTGACATAATACGACTTCTGTGTTACAATTTGATTACACTTTGAAATATTCCACGGAGAGTTTAAAATGAAAAAACGGCTTTTAAGTTTACTTCTTGCAGTGATAATGTGCGTTTCGCTGCTCGCCGTTCCGGCCTCGGCTGCCGGCATAAGCGGCGCGAAAACGACGTCGGCTCTGAATCTCAGAAGCGGCGCAAGCACGAGCAAGTCAATAATCATGACCATGCCGTCAGGTGCAGAGGTCATAGTAGGCATGACGCAGAACGGCTGGTGCAAGGTTGTCTACAACAACACCGTAGGCTACGCTTCGGCAGACTACCTCAAAACCGTAAGCAAGGTCAGCGGCAATTTCGGCACAGGCACCGTATCCGGCAGCGATGTCCGCATGAGAAGAGGCGCCGGAACTAACAGCTCGATCATAACCACACTGGACAAGGGCACGAAAATGAGCGTCATCGGCGCATCTGGCAACTGGTATGAGGTCAGCTACAACGGCAAGACCGGCTATGTCAGCGCAGATTATATGAAGCTTTCGGTCGGCAATGCTTCATCGTCAACCGCTACGCCAAAGCCAACCGCCTCCGCCTCGACCGCAACGAGCACCTCTACAGGCAGCGGCTTCAAGGCTTCGGTCATCGGAACGAGCGTAAGGCTCAGAAGCCAGCCGAACACCAATTGCGACACTCTCGGCTACTACTCCAACGGAGTAAGCCTCACGGCGCTCGGCTCGGTCAAGGATTGGTACAAGGTATCATACAACGGCAAAACCGGCTACATGGCCGCGCAGTATGTGCGCATAACCCCGTCGGAGAGCTACAGCGCCGCAAAAAGCGGCAGCGTTTCCGGTGACAGCGTCCGCCTGAGAATGGGTCCGAGCACGGATTTTGCAGCCATTGCAACGCTCAATAAGAACACAAGCGTTAAAATCACCGGAGAGACCAGCTCGTGGTACGAGGTCAGCGCAAACGGCCAGTACGGCTACATGAGCAAGGACTACATAAAGATCGTCTCCACCGCATCTTCCGCAACGGTCGAGAAGATGGACAAGATAGGCATCGTCACCGGCGACGGAGTGCGCATGAGAAGCGGAGCCGGCACAAGCTACTCTACCATCGGCTACTACAACAAGGGCATTCAGGTCAAGGTCACCGGGAAGACCGGCTCATGGTATGCCGTTAGCTACAACGGCCTGAGCGGATATATGAGCGCAGACTATGTCAAGCTCAGCACCGGCAACGCCGTTGCCGACAAGATCGTTGCCACCGCAAAGCAATATCTCGGAACGCCCTATGTTTACGGCGGCTCTTCGCCGCGCGGCTTTGACTGCTCGGGCTTCATGTATTACCTCTACGGTCAGTACGGCTACTCGCTCTGGCGCGGCGCAGGCGGACAGTGGAACCACAACGGCACCAAGGTCGATAAAAGTGACCTGCAGCCGGGCGACCTCGTGTTCTTCTCCGACAGCGTCGATCCCATCGGCCATGTCGGCATGTATATCGGCAACAATCAGTTCATCCACGCCTCCTCCGGCAAGGGCTGCGTTGTTATAACCTCACTCAGCTCAAGCTATTATGCAAATCACTACACCGGCGCAAAACGCATCATTCAGTAGAATATAAATTCACACCGCAGTTCAGTGAACTGCGGTGTTTTTTATAGCTTGTTATCAATGATTTTGTGTGCGGCAAAAATAACTATTACAAGCGCCGCATCTGCCGCGATGTTCGGGCTGAAAATTATTCTGCTCGGCAGCAGCAGAGCCGCGCACAGGGCAACTGCCGTTATCAGCAAGATAAGACATACCAGAGCCGCCGGCTTTGAATTGAAGGAGTTTTTAGTTATGTAAACCACTATCAAAATTGCGAGTATCAGCATCGCTGCTCCGCCCAAAATATCATTAACGCTGACCGGAGTTACATACCAAGTCGTTCCGTTTATGATCTGCTCAGCGACAGAGAATACCACCCAAATGCCGATCAGCAGCCCCAAAGCCGGTAAAGTATCGCGGATTGCCGTCATAATGCGCTGTTTCGCACTCAGCTTTGGTATCTCTGCGATTATCGCATCGCAAAAAGCTTTATAGTCTCCGCCTATCACATCGGCCGCCGTCTCACCTCTTCCGCGAGCGTCAATGAGCATCTGCGTTATATCTCGCCGGACGGTCTCTTGGTCGATATCACTTATATTCGCACTTCTTATGTAAACCACTATATCGGTCAGTATATCGTTGGTCTTATCATCGAGCTGCTTTTCCAGCTTGTTATTTTCATCTCTCAGCATCCTTGCTTCCCTGCTCATCCGTTTCTCCTCCTTTTAGCGTACTGTTTACTGCATTGCTAAGCTCATTGTAGCTGTTTTTAAATGCCTCAAGCTCCTCGCTACCGAGCTGCGTAAGACTGTAATATTTTCGCTTTGGGCCAAGCTCTGACGCACGGTACTCGGTTTCGACAAATCCGTTTTTTTCGAGCCTCAGCAGCAGCGGATATATCGTACCCTCCGCTATCTTTCCGAACCCATATCCGCTCAGCTTTTCCGCTATCTCATATCCATATGTCTCTTTCCTTGAGATTATGGCAAGAATACAGCCGGAAAGCGTGCCCTTGAGCATTTGCGACGGTATCATCCATTTCACCTATCTTGTTTTACATAGTAGTTGAGTATATTGTAATGCATAGTAGCTACTTTGTCAAGAAAATAATTAATTCCACAGCAATAATATGCTGTGGAATTTACTTCACATTATGAAATACATTATTGCTGCCGCCGCACCGCTGCCGATGAGCGTTGACAGTGCCGCGACAAGCGCCGTCGGGATTTTTTCGCTGCGCTGCATCGATCCGGTGTAGCTACCGGCTGCCCTGCGCGCCTCGCTCAGGAGCTGCGAGCGCGTCACTCCGGCGGTTTTCATATAGTCCTCGCGGACGATGAATATTGCCTCCTCAAACACCTTCGGGTCGGGCGATTTTACGACGATCACGCGCTTTGCAACTCCCTTTACCACCTCGGTCGCCTCCCTGTTGTCGGTTTTCTGTTTGTAGTTTAACCATCTGAGCATGGTTTTATACCCTAAGCGCGCTCTTCGACGCGCACGGCAAGTACTGTCATGTCGTCGGAATATGTGCTGCTGTGCTCGGCGGCCTTGAGAGTATCGCGCGCAAGCTGCTTCATGTCGTCGCCGCAGGAGGTGAGTATATCGCGCAGCCACGCATCGTCATCATCACCCACAACGCCGTCGGACGCAATTATCGCCGTGTTGCCGGGCTTTAGGCGCATTCGCACGATATCCGGCTCCGCACCTGCCGTTCCGCTTAGGCCCGGAGCGAAGTTTTCGCACTTTATTCTGCGTATGCCGCGGCTTCCGTTTACATAGCTGGGCGCAGCGCCGTATTTATAAAAGCACGTTTCGCCGGTGAAAAGGTCCACGCACATCAGATCGACCGTTGCAAAGCCCCAGTTATCGCCGCATTTGAGCAGCATGACCGAGTTGAGCGTTTTCATAGCTACGGCAGGGTCAACGCCTGCACGCAGGAAGCTCTCGAGTATCTCGATCACGCGGCGGCTTTCGCTTGCCGCTGCCTCGCCGCAGCCCATTCCGTCGGAGAGAATAACGCACAAAACCCCTGCGTCGGTCTTGAAATAGGTTCCCCTGTCGCCGCTGACCTTCTCGCCTTTTTTCTTGAGCGCCGCAATGCCGACCGACACGGCAAGCGGCTCGGCTTCCATGAGCACGAGCTTTGCCTCGCTGTCGTTTTGACTTTTGAGCCTGCACAGACGAACGCCGAGCACACCCGACAGGCGCTCGAGGTAATCGTCCTGCTTTGTAAGGCGCGCGAGCGCTCCGCTTTCAATAACGGCGCGCAGCCTTCCGCGCGCATCGCGGTATACCGCCGCGTCGGCATCTATATCCAGCGACAGCAGATAACGAATAAGCCGTCGCTCGGCAAGGTGGTCTGCGCCGTTTGTCCCTGCAAGCTCTTTTGACACAGAGCCGAGAATCTCCGCCATATCCGAATACTGACCCCACGCGGTATTGCGGCTCTCGCGCAGAGTT
>ENA-ORRN01003078-ORRN01003078.1-human-gut-metagenome-genome-assembly--contig:-NODE-3078-length-10028-cov-4.562118_pt1 | contig 10028 bp, 7 predicted proteins | sample MGYA00242174_ERZ509132 | MGnify/ENA primary metagenome ERZ509132 (study PRJEB26280, sample SAMEA2338671) | human gut metagenome | biome: human gut; feature: human-associated habitat; material: faeces...
GCCGGCACAGCCTGCAATGATGCCCTGATCCACGGTCAGCCTGCCGTTCTTTACCTTATCGGTAAGGCTGAGCCTTGCCTTGCCGCCAAACTGCTTTTCGGCGCGGAGCTCCACCTCGCGCAGTATGTCGCCGGGGTTTGCCATAAGCTCACGCAATGTTACTGCCTCGGACGGGTGGAAGGGAAGCGCCGCCATGGGTTCCACGGAGGAAAGGTCTATGGTTATCATGCCGTCGTAGCAGGCGCCCTCGTCGGGGGAAAGCCTTTTGTATTCATCGGGCCTGCCGTGTATCACGAGATACTCCTTTACCGCCCCATCGGTCTCCCATATTGAAGAAAGGCATGCCGTCTCGGTGGTCATCACGTCTATTCCTATGCGGTAATCCATGGGCAGGCTTGCCACTCCGGGGCCTGCGAATTCCAGCACCCTGTTCTTTACAAAGCCGTTTTTATATACCGCGCCGCAGAGGGCGATGGCCACGTCGTGAGGGCCGACGCCCCGCTTTGGTGAACCGGTGAGCCATACGAGGATGACCTCAGGATCGGCTATATCGTAGGTATTTTTGAGAAGCTGCTTTACTATTTCGGGGCCGCCCTCGCCTATACCCATTGTGCCTATGGCGCCGTAGCGGGTGTGGCTGTCCGAGCCCAGTATCATTTTGCCGCAGCCGGACATCATCTCCCGGGCGTATTGGTGTATTACCGCCATATTGGCAGGCACGAAGCAGCCGCCGTACTTTACAGCGGCGGAAAGGCCGAATACATGGTCGTCCTCGTTTATGGTGCCGCCTACGGCGCAGAGGCTGTTGTGGCAATTGGTCATCACATAGGGCAGCGGGAACTCGGTAAGGCCGCTGGCCTTTGCGGTCTGTATTATGCCGACATAGGTTATGTCATGTGAAATGAGACTGTCGAATTTTATATGGAGCTGGCCCTTCTCCTGGCGTGCGCAGTGCGCTCTGAGTATCTTATAGGCCATGGTGCCTTCCCGGTCCGGGACCTTGTTCGCGGGAACGGGAACCCCGTTTTTTATCTCTACTGCTCCGCCGTGCAGCTCTATCATGATAACTCCCCCTTCACAGCTTGGGTGTATAAAATAAATTATCCAATAGTATAGCACAAATGAGCTGGCAAACACAGATGCTGAAAAAATAAACGTTGCACCGGGGAGTATATGACAGTACAATGATATGACATAATAGAAGGATAAAGAAAAGGAGCTTAGCCATGATTGAGGATACTACCGGTATGCTTGAGCAATACACCGGCTCTCTGACCGACAGTATACAGAAGGAATACCTAATCGATGAGAAGTTCTATCAGGGCGATGTAAAGAGGGGCCTGCGCAACAGCGACGGCACCGGCGTGCTGGTAGGCGTTACCAAGGTGGGCAGCGTACAGGGGTATTTCATGCAGGACGGCCAGCGCGTGCCTGCCCCGGGCAAGCTGTATTACCGGGGAATAGAGCTTACCGAAATAGTGGAAGCCCACAGAAAGGCGGACACCTTCGGCTTTGAGGAGGTGGCGTACCTGCTGCTCATGGGCTATCTGCCCACACGGAGCGAGCTCAACCACTTTAACGATATAATGAACCGCGCCCGCAAGCTGCCGGACGGCTTTACGGAGGGCATGATAATGCGCCACCCCAGCCGCAATATAATGAACGAGCTGGAGAGAAGCATTTTGTCCCTGTACTCCTACGATCCGGAGCCGGACAATATCGAAATAGACAACATACTGATGCAATCCGTGAGGCTCATTGGTTATTTCCCCTCAATTATCGCCAATGCCTACGCGGTAAAACGGCACTATTTTGACGGAGATTCCCTGCACATCCATTTCCCGGTGGAGAACCTTTCCACGGCGGAAAACTTCCTCAGAATGATGCGGCCGGACAAGAGCTATACAGACGAGGAAGCAAAGCTGCTGGATATGATGCTGATGGTACACGCGGAGCACGGCGGCGGCAACAATTCCACATTTGTATGCCGCGCCCTGTCTTCAAGCGGCACGGATACCTACAGCGCCATAGCGGGAGCAGTGGGTTCGCTGAAGGGGCCTCTTCACGGCGGCGCAAACGCTAAGGTGATGGAGATGTTCCGCTACGTAAAGGAAAACGTAGACCCACATGACGACAGCTCCATAAAGGACTATCTCAATAAAATGCTGGACAGGGAGGCGGGCGACCGCTCCGGTAAGCTGTACGGACTTGGCCACGCTGTATATACCATGTCGGATCCCCGAGCCGTGCTGCTGAAGAAGTACGCCCGGCACATGGCCGAGATAAAGGGCTACGCCGAGGATTTCGACCTGCTGCAAAAGGTGGAGAAGCTGGGTATCCCACTCATACAGGAGCGCAGAAAGAGCGACGCGCCAATGTGCGCCAACGTTGATATGTATTCCGGCCTCGTATATACCATGCTCGGCATCCCGGAGGACGTATTCACGCCGTTGTTCGCCTCTGCACGCATAGCGGGCTGGTGCGCCAACCGAATAGAAGAAGTCGTCACCTGCCACCGCATAATGCGTCCCGCATACCGTGCAGTGACTATACGCGGCAAGTATGTGCCTATGGAGGAAAGGACGGCATCAAAGGCTTTGTGAACAAAATGAAAATACGGCTAAGCTGTGTTGATTTATTCATATTTTGGGCCTAATATACATTACTTGTCGATGGAATATGAGTCCACCGGCAATAACCTCCCCGGCAGCGCCGGGAGATTTAAGGAGGAAATAGGAATATGAAGAAGATCAGATACATCATATGTGTCGCTATGGCGGCGATTATGCTGCTTGCGGCCGCGGGCTGCCAGGGCGGCGAAGCGCCGGCCGAACCCACAAACACCGCAGAGCCCACGGCTGAGCCCGCTGAAGCCACGGCTGAGCAGGGCGAATACGCAGCGAAGGCGGAGGCGGCCTATAAGGCGGCCGTAGAAAAGCTGGTAAACGACAAGGTATTCCCAAACGGGGAGGACACCGGCTTTGCTGACGACTCTTCCTTCGGCGATATGGGTGAGAACAGGTATGCCATTGCGGATGTGGACAGCGACGGTAAAGATGAGCTTATAATCTCATTCACTACCGCTCCCGTAGCGGGCGAGGTGGAGCAGGTATATGGCTATAATGATGCCGACGGTACCCTTAAGCTGAAGCTCAACGAATTTCCACAGGTAACTTACTATACAAACGGAATCGCTGAGGTGGGCTGGTCCCACAATCAGGGCTGGGCAGGCGACAGACTGTGGCCCTATTCATTGTTCTTCTACAATGCCGATAAGGACGAGTACGAGCTCCGCTACTCCATCGACGCATGGGACAAGGCCCTTGCCGACAAGGACGCGGACGGCAACCCATACCCTGCCGATATAGATAAGGAAAACGCCGGTTACGTTGTGATACTTACGGAAGGCACGGAAACAAGGTATATCAGCGCATCCGAATATGAGACATGGCGCAGTGATACGCTGGGCGGGGCGCAGAAGATAGAGGTCGAATACAAGCCCGTCACCGACAGCACTGAGAAATAACAGCAGAGACCCGCCTAAAAAGGCGGGTTTTTTACGCCCCAAAATACATAACTTGCAGATTTTGCGCATTTTTGGTAATGACAAATAAGCTCGTCTGTGATAAAATAAGTATGCAAACGGGAATATATTTTCCGCTTAATTTTTACAAAGGGTTGACATTGCCATGAGTACGCAGTCTATAATCTTGGCAGGCAGGCAGGCAGGCAGGCAGGCAGGCAGGCAGGCAGGCAGGCAGGCAGGCAGGATAAGTCCGGCCTTTTTGGGGCTGCTCAAAATAACATAGGCATACATTGGATACCGTTACGGCGTAAAGCGCCGGGGCGGTATTTTTGTATATAAAAACGAAAGGGGAAGAACCAATGAAAAAAACACTTGCGATAATGCTGGCGCTTATAATGGTGCTGGCGCTCGTGCCGACCGTGGCGTTTGCAGCGGGTAATACTATTTATGTTGATGCCAATAAGGGTGATGATACCACTGGTAAAGGTACAGAGACTGAGCCTTATAAAACGGTAGAGGCCGCCGCCAAGGCTGCTGCATCGGGCGACACCATAACGCTGGGCGAGGGGAAATATACACTGTATGGAGTATCCAGCGTCAACACCACGAAGGGCAAGAATTTGACCTTTGTCGGGCAGGGTGCAGATAAAACCTTCTGGGGTATCGGTGCCACAATGCCTGATCCTGCCAACTTCGGCACCGAATACAACGGTGATTACAGCTTTGATGGCGCAGGAACAATCACTTTTAGAAATATGACGCTTCAGTCCGGTGCGGCAGATTACCTCGGCTTTATCCGTGCAGACAAGACCATCGTTGACAATTGCACGGTCAACGGCAAGACCTTCTACTGGGGCTATACCTCCGCAACATTCACAAACACCACCTTTAATTGCCCTACTGGCGACTATGCGCTGTGGACATACAGCTCTCCCATAATGTCATTTGACAACTGTACCTTTAATTCCACGGGCAAGGTCATAAACGTCTATACGGATTATGGTGCCGGAAAATATGATATCACGGTCAACTTTAACAACTGCACTGTGAAGAATACTGGCGAGAGCTTGAAGCCTGTGCTGAACATTAACGACAGCAATATGGACAAATTCAAGTACATACTCAACATCACCGGCGATAATAATGTTACCGGCGTTGATGTTGATAATATAACCCGCTCCAGCCTGTTCGGATTTGGCGGAAAAGAAGATAATAATGCAGGTAAAACAGTCGTTCAAATCGAAGGCACTACTGTTTGGCAGGACGGCAAGATGGAAAGCCCTGCTACCGGCACCCTCACCGTCAAAAAGACCGTTTCGGGCGGCGGTGCGGATTACAACAATGCGTTTACCTTTACCGTAAAGCTGGAAGAAAGCGGCGATACGCATAACGGCGAAGTCACATACGGCGGCGTAACCTTCATCAACGGAGTAGCGACCTTCACCCTCAAGCACAACGAGAGCAAGACGATAAAAGGTATTCCGGCAGACATGACCTACACCGTGACCGAGAGCGACAACGCCGGATATACCGTGACTATGAGCGGCAATACCGGCACCATTAAGGCCGGAGAGACCTCAACCGCAGCCTTTAATAACTACAAGGCGGGCGACAGCGGTCACAGCCACTACTACCCCACCACCACCCCCGTTCCCGTGATAGTCATACCCCCCAAGACCGGCGATATGACGATATGGCAGAGCATACTGCATTTCCTCGGGATAAGATAAAAAACAGATAAAAGCATGGGACGCGGAGATTTTCCGCGTCCCTTTTTTGCCCTTTTAAGTTATCGCATCATGTTGCCGTTCATGTTGTTCTCGGCGTATTCTATCATGCGCTTTACCATTTCGCCGCCAACGGAGCCCGCGTCCCTGGCCTTGATATCGCCATTGTAGCCCTGCTTAAGGTTTACGTTCAGAGAACGCGCAACTTCCATCTTGAAGTTGTCCAGTGACTGTTTAGCATCGGGTACTACTATCTTATTGCTGCGTGCCATTCTGTTTTCCGCCTCCTTTCCTTCGGTTTATGGTCTTAATCTTCCCTCGGACGGCGGTTATTATGAATGACAATATATGTTTTTTAATTTTTTTGAATCAACTCTAATTTCGGGCTATCTCGCCGTTCATGGCCTCCAGCCTGCTCCACGCTCTGTGTATCAGCGGCGAAGCCTCCGCCATGGCCTGCCTGTCGGACAGTATCTCCTCCGCCGCGTCCTTTGCCTCCTTCATGACGCTTATGTCCATGGCCAGACTTGCCGCCGCAAATTCCGAAATGCCGTGCTGCTTTTTGCCCAGGAACTCGCCGGGGCCACGCATCATAAGGTCAGTCTCGGCTATTTCAAAGCCGCTGTTTGTCTTGACAAGCGTAGATAGCCGCTGCTGCGCCGCTTCGCTGCTGTCCCCGCTCAATAAGAAGCAATAGGAGCGCTTATCGCCCCGGCCCACCCTGCCCCGAAGCTGATGCAGCTGAGCAAGGCCGAACCTGTCGGCGTTTTCTATGGCCATTATCGTGGCGTTTGGAACGTCCACGCCTACCTCTATAACAGTAGTAGCTACCAGCACTCCTGTTTCACCGCGGCGGAAGGCCTCTGCTGCCTTTTCCTTGGCGGCGTTGGACATTTGCCCATGCAGCAGCCCCACGGGAACGCTGAGCCGCTTTCTGAGCTCCTCATAAAGCTCTACGGCGCTCTGCACGTCATCCATGGAATCGCTGCCCTCTACCAGCGGACATACGATATACGCCTGCTGTCCGGCTTTCGCCTGTTCCTCTATAAATTTATACATATCCTGCCGCTTGTGCTCCGGCACAAGGCGCGTGGCCACAGGTTTTCTGCCCGGCGGCAGCTCGTCAATACAGGATACCGACAGATCTCCGTAAAGTATCATCGCCAGCGTGCGCGGTATTGGCGTGGCACTCATTATAAGCACATCCGCTGCGCTGCCCTTGGCCCCGATAGTCGCCCGCTGCTTTACGCCAAATCGGTGCTGCTCGTCCGTTATCACCATCCCCAGATCGTGAAACTCCACATCGCCCTGTAAAAGTGCGTGTGTACCTGTAACGGCCTTTGCGGTGCCGTCCGCTATGCGCGCAAGCTCCGCCTCCCGCTCGGCCTTCTTCATTCCGCCCTTTAAATATGCCACATTTTCTGCTCCGAAAATCTTGCAGAGCGTTGTGTAGTGCTGTGCCGCGAGTATTTCGGTAGGCGCCATAAGGGCCGCCTGCTTTCCGTTTTTCATAGCCGCATACATGGCATAAAGCGCTACGGCGGTCTTGCCGCTGCCCACATCTCCCTGAAGCAGCCTGTTCATGAGCCGTTCGCCCGCAAGATTGCGCCGTATCTCCTCCATAGCTTTGAGCTGGGCGTTGGTCGGTTCGAAGGGCAAAAGCTTTATAAAGCTGCTCATCGTTCCTTCCAGCTTCAGCGGCTGCTCCCGTTTCGGCAGGCTATACTGCATCATAGACAGCGTAAGGCTGAACATCAGCGTATCCTCAAAGGCCAGCCTTTGCCGCGCCGCCTTTATTTCCTCCATATTGCCGGGGAAATGAAGGCCCCGAAGGGCATCATAAAGGCCGATAAGGCCATACTTTTGCCGCATGGAGGCAGGCAGACTCTCCTCTATCCCTTCACTGCAGCCCTCAAGAGCTGCTTTGACCGTATCCCGCAGCAGCTTTTGCGAAAGGCCGGCACACACAGGATATACCGGCAGTATACCCGGCAGCTGGCGGTATATGCTGGGATTTATCATCTTTACGCCATGCATCCTGTCCACCCTGCCGCAGGCGTAAACGCACTCGCCCGCCACTACCGCCTTCATTCTGTACGGCTGGTTATACCATGCAAGGGTGATCTCGCCGCTCTGGTCAAAGGCGCGGGCGGTGGTGATATCCAGCCCGCGGCGCACCCGGGCAAGCTTGGGATCGCTCTTGAGCTTCAGCTCCAAAGCCACGTAGTCCCCGTGCTTTGCGCCCATTATGCATGACGTCTTTGAATAGTCCCGATATTTTCTCGGAAAATGATACAAAACGTCATGCATGGAAAAAAGGCCCAGCTTGCCGAAAGCTTCGGCTTTGCGTGGGCCAATTCCTTTTAAATCGGTTATGCTGTCAGTCAGCTTCATTCATGCATTATTCTACGGATATATAGTAGTAATACAGCGGCTGTCCGCCGGGTATGGCTATGATCTCGGTATCAGGGAGCTTCGCCATGATCCTTTCGGAAAGCTCGTTTGCCTGCTCCTCGGTAACGCCCTCGCCAAAGTACAGCGTCACCATAGCTTCCTCCCTGTCCTCAAGCATCTTTTCTATAAGAGAAAGCGTAGCGTCCTCCACGGTCTTGCCCACGGAGGTTATGGCATTGTCCTTGAGGCCGATTATATCGCCCTTGGCTATAGTCAGGCCGTTGCAGGAGGTATCCCTTACGGCATATGTTACCGCACCCGATACGACGTTTGCCGCGGCCTTCTCCATGCGCTTGCGGTTCACGTCCAGGGTGTTTTCAGGGGCATAAGCCATTGCCGCCGCCATTCCCTGCATCATGGTCTTTGTAGGTATGACTATTACGTTGCGGTCGGAAAGCTCCGCCGCCTGCTGGGCCGCCATAATTATATTGGAGTTGTTTGGCAGAACGAATACGTTCCTGGCGTTAGCCTTGCGTATGGCCTTTGCTATGGTGTCTATGCTGGGGTTCATGGTCTGGCCGCCGGAGATTATCACGCCTACGCCGGCGCCTGTAAACTCGCTGTCCATGCCCTCGCCTGCGCTTACCGCTACCATGGCGTTCTCGGTCTCGTTCTTTTTGATGTTCTCCTGAATGGCGCGGTTCTGCTCCCTCATGTTCTCTATCTTGACCTTATCCAGCTCGCCAAGGCAGAGCGCCAGCTGCAAAGCCTTGCCCGGCATGTTGGTGTGGACATGTATCTTAATAAAGTCGGCATCGTGGGCAACTACTACGGAGTCGCCTATCTTCATGAGCTTATCACGGAACTTTTCCAGGTCGCCCTCAGTGAAGGACTCCACAAGATGTATGACGAAAAACTCAGTGCAGTAGCCGAACTTTATGTCATTTACGTCTTCCAGCGAAAGGTCGTTGTCCTCCGGGGTAACAGCTTCCTGCTGCTCTGCCACATAATCGTCTATGGCATCTCCGTCCACCACCATCTTAAAGCCTCGGTATATGGTCATAAGACCCTTGCCGCCGCTGTCCACCACGCCCGCTTCCTTGAGCACAGGCAGCAACTCCGGCGTCTGCCGCAGGGCTTCCTCGCCGCTTTCTATCATTACGTCGATAAGGCCGAACACGTTTGCGCCCTGATTGAACTCGCCCTCTACCGCAGTGCTTATCATGCGCGAAACGGTAAGTATGGTTCCTTCCTTGGGCTTCATCACCGCCTTGTAGGCGGACTCGGTACCCATGCGCAGCGCGTTGGCCAGCAGCTCCGCGTCCATCTCCTCACAGCCCTTCAGCGCCTTTGCAAAGCCGCGGAATATCTGTGAAAGTATAACGCCGCTGTTTCCCCTCGCTCCCTTGAGCGCGCCCAAAGATGCTGCCGCGGCTACCTCTCCTACCGTACTTCCGCCGTTGCAGGCTTTTATTTCCTTTACAGCAGACTGCATTGTCATGGACATATTTGTTCCCGTGTCGCCGTCCGGCACGGGAAATACGTTCAGTGAGTCCACATACGCCTTGTTCTTTTCCAGCAGGGCAGCGCCTGTCAGGAACATCTCCTTCAGGAGCGCCCCGTTTATTGTAGTATTATTCAAATCGATATCCTCCATGCATAGCCCGTTGAAAGGTATGCGCCCCTAATAAGCTATGCGCTGATGCTTTCAACGTGTATATTCACGTTGGCTACCTTGATACCGGTAGTCTCCTGAACGCGATAGCGAACGTTGTCTATCATGTTTTTGGCCACCACGGGCAGTGAAACGCCGTAGACCATTGTGACGTACAGGTCGATATCCACCTCGTCGCCCTCGCCGAGGAAGGAGACCTTCACGCCGCGCTTCTTGTTGGCTTCGCTGCCGACCAGCTTCAGTATGGCATCCGTGGCGGTCTTTGCGCTCATGCCTACCACGCCGTAATTTTCAGTCGCGGCATAGCCCGCCACCGTTGCGATTATATCCTCACTGATGGTAACTTTTCCGTATTCGTTGTTAATAGTTCCCGGCATTGTACAATACCTCCTTTTTGGCTTTACATAATATTGCTTTTATATTTTAAACCATATTCCTTATTTGCGCAAGAAATACGGCCTCCTAACCGACTTATGAACGTAAAATTTTACAATATAACCATATTTATGCAGATTAAATGTCCCCAGGCATAGCCGAAACCAAGGCCGTAGATAAAGCTGAACTTGCAGTAAAGATCCTTCCTGAACAGATGATACCTCAGATATGAAAGGCTGTACGATGCCGGCGCGGGCGCGTTGCATGAGCGTTTTCAGTACCATCAGTTGACAAGAGCACACAAGCCCGAAAGGCTTGTTTTGGGACGCTC
>ENA-ORRN01003081-ORRN01003081.1-human-gut-metagenome-genome-assembly--contig:-NODE-3081-length-10025-cov-3.710933_pt1 | contig 10025 bp, 4 predicted proteins | sample MGYA00242174_ERZ509132 | MGnify/ENA primary metagenome ERZ509132 (study PRJEB26280, sample SAMEA2338671) | human gut metagenome | biome: human gut; feature: human-associated habitat; material: faeces...
TATGCTTGGCGTTCAAATTCTATTGTCCACATTCTTGAAAACAGACAATATACCGGCTGCACCGTAAATGGTAAAAGTACAACAGTCAGTTACAAAGTGCATAAGAAAATTGAGAAATCACAAGAGGATTATCAGATTATTTCCAATACACAGGATGCAATCATCAGTGAAAACACTTGGCTGAGAGCGCAAGAACTGAGGAGAAACAAAAGGCGAAATACTGCAACAGGAAGAAGGAGTTTGTTCTCAGGTTTAGTATATTGTGCCGATTGTGGTTCTAAACTTCACTTTTGTGCTTCCAAAAGTTTAAAGAAAAATCAGGAATTTTGGAGGTGTTCTTCCTACAAAGACGGTCGTGGTACTTGCACAATCCATTTTATACGAGATGTTGTACTCGAGGCAATCGTTAAAGAGGCTATATCCGAACTTGCAGATTTTGTCCGTTGTTACAACAGTGTATTCCTTTATCTTATCTCCGAAAATAAAGGTGCAGAATCTGTAAACCGAGAGAGATCTTTGCGAGTCAAAACCGAAAGTGCAAAGCAAAGAATATCCGACTTGGACAAATTATTCTCAAGAATTTATGAGGATAATATTCTCGGTAAGTTATCCGATGAGCGTTATTCCCGTATGGCAAATGAATACGAAGCTGAGCAAAAGCGACTTATATCAGAGGTTAAGGAAAATGAAAAAGTTCTCATTGAACTTCAAAAGCAAACTGTCGATATGAAGATGCTCTATCAGGGACTTATGGAATTTACAGAGATGAAACATCTTACTCCAACCGTTGTAAACAAACTTATTGAGCGTATTGAAATTCACAACAACGAGAAGAAACATTCTCACAACAATGTTAAAGTGGATATTTACTTTACGGCAGTCGGATTATTTGACATTCCGACAGAGCAACAGCTTATTGATACAATGGAAAGAGCAAAACAGAAAAAAGCGGAGAAATCCGCTTAAACAAAGGAAAAGGTGTAACCCCCTTTATCGGGATTACACCATAATTTCTTAAATACTGCCTTATTAGCCCGTGGCTAACGCGCAATGCTTTTCGGACAGGACGGCGCATCCGCCTCACTTTACGGCGATTTGTCCCGATGTACGCTTTGCCGCCGCACGGTGCTTTGTTTTAGCATGACCGAAAACCGTACCGTAATATTCGACCGTGACATAAACCGATACGCGCGTTATTCGACCGTGACCGATTTTGCAAGGTTGCGGGGATGATCGACATCGCAGCCGCGCAGCTGTGCCGTGCGCAGCGCGATAAGCTGTACGGCTGTTACCGCCGAAATGCAGGCGAGCTCCGGCGGGAGCGGCGGAAGCGTGAATACGGTATCTGCCGTATCCGAGGCATTTTCAAAGTCGGGAGTACAAAAGAGAACCGTGTAACCGCCCCGCGCACGAACCTCGGCAATGTTTCCCGCGGTCTTTGCGTGGTAAAGCGGGTCGGTGGCGAGCGCCGCAAGGATAGTTCCGCGCTCGATGAGCGACAGTGTTCCGTGCTTCAGCTCTCCTGCGGCATATGCCTCGCTGTGAATATAGGATATTTCTTTCAGCTTCAGCGAGCATTCGGTGCAGGCGGGAAAATCCGGCCCTCTGCCGATAAAGTATGCATCGCTTTGATCACGGAGCAGCCGTGCTATCTCGGACAGCTCGCTGTCGCGCGAGAGGATGCTCTCTATTGCATGAGGCAGATCGGAGACGAGTGCGGAGGCCAGCGCTCTGCCGCGCTCTGTGCCGAGCCGTCCTCGCAGCACACCGAGCTTTATCGCCGTCATTGCGAGCAGCACTGCCTGAGTGGTATAGCCCTTGGTTGTGGCGACAGCTATCTCCGGTCCCGCGCACTGATAGAGTACATAGTCCGCCTCGACTGCTGCGGTAGAGCCTACCGCGTTGACTATGGCGAGCGTTCGCTTGCCGTTTTTCTTTGCCAGTCTCAGTGCGGCGAGTGTGTCGGCGGTCTCGCCTGACTGAGAGATAGGTATAACGAGAGTATGTCCGTTCATCGCCGGAGGACGGTAGCGATACTCGGAGGCGGTATTGACCGTTACCGGAATTCCGGCAAGCTCCTCTATCCAGAATCGCCCGAGCAGTGCGGCATGCGTTGCCGAACCGCAGGCGACTATCTCGATGCCGTCCGGTTCGCACCATACGGTGTCGGGAATCCCGTCGGCGGAGAAATCGGGCAATCCGTCCGCGCCGAGCCGTGCGCCGGCGCAGCGGCGTATGGCATTAGGCTGTTCGTTTATCTCTTTTTCCATATAGCTGTCGTATCCGTCGGTACCGACAGTGCCTATACTTGCAGAAAAGGTCTCCGGCTGTCGACGCTCGGCATTGCCACCTCGGTCGATGTAATAGATGCCGCCGTGTTCAATGCGGCAGACCTGTCCCTGCGGCGGTCGAAGCATGCTGCGTGTATAGTCGAGTACGGCAGGAGCATCCGAGGCTATGAAGCACTCACCGTCGCCGACGGCGAGTACGAGCGGACTGTCATGTCTTACGGCGTAGATCACATCCGGTATGTCGTGAAACAGTATCGCAAGCGCATAGGAGCCGCGCATCTGCTCGCATGCCTCATATATCGCCGCCTCCGGCTTGCCGAGCCTGCGATACTCGCGGTCGATGAGATGTGCGATACACTCGGTATCTGTCTCGCTGGCAAATGTATAGCCCTCGTCGAGCAGCTGCCTTTTGATCTGTGCGAAGTTGTCGAGAATGCCGTTGTGGACGAGTGTAAGGGTGTGTGATGCGTGCGGATGGGCATTGCTCTCGGTCGGCGCGCCGTGCGTCGCCCAGCGGGTGTGACCTATGCCGCAGCTGCTGTCCGGGATAGTCCCTGCCTTTTCTGCGAGAGCGGCGACTCTGCCCGTGCTTTTAACGCACCGTACCTCTCCGCCGGGCTCGGTCAGTGCTATTCCCGCCGAGTCGTAGCCACGGTATTCGAGTGCCGACAGCCCATGCAGCAGCACATTTTTTGCACTTTTCGCTCCGGTATATCCGATTATTCCACACATATCTTTTTCTCCTCTCGGTGTATCAAGATTATCTTATCTATTATCCTTATTCTCTGATAACGATGCAGTCGGGGGATTTGACAATGCAATCCGGCGGGATAACTCCGCGTATCGGGGTCAGTGGGTATATGCTCGTATTACGACCGACGACCGTGCCTGGATTGAGTACGCAGCCGCAGCCGATGTCGGCATTGTCGCCGAGTATCGCGCCGAGCTTCCGCAGTCCGGTCGCATAGTCGGTATCGCCGTGAATTACGACCGGTTTGCCGTCGGATTTCAGGTTTGAGCAGACAGCACCGGCACCCATATGCGCGCGGTTTCCTATGATCGAATCGCCCACATAATTGTAGTGCGGCAGCTGCACACCGTCGAGCAGTATGCAGTTTTTCAGCTCGGTCGAGTTTCCGATAACGCAGCTGCGCCCTGCGATGATGTTTCCGCGCAGAAAAGCGCCGGGTCTTACCGTGCAGCCGTCGCCGAGGACTATCGGCGGCAGCAGTACCGCGCTCTCATGTATCGAGACATTTTTTCCTATGACTATTCCGTCCGCGAGGCGTGTGAAGCCCGGTGGCGGTGTCTTTGTCAGTGCGGCTGCGACCGAGCTGATGTCCGGCAGCAGCTGCCACGGGTATTCATAGGAATAAAAGATTTTGCTCAGATACGGCAGCTCGCATTTCATCAGCTCGGATGTTTTTATCTGATCATGCATTCTATTCACAGCAGTAGCCCCGCTTTCTTATCAGCTCGCACAGCTCGCTAAGATAGTGCTCTCGCTTTGCCTCATCGTCGCATTCTATCATTACGCGCACCATCGGCTCTGTCCCGCTCGCGCGCAGCAGCGCGCGCCCGCTCCCGGCAATGCGAGAATTGATCTGACGGTATCTCTCGAGTATGACCTCGTCGGCAAGAACGGCGTGCTTGTCGGTAACACGGAGATTTTTTGTTCGCTGCGGAAAAAGTGTTACACCCTCACACAGTCCTGACAACGGCAGCTTTTTGTCGCGCATCTCCTCGGCAATCATCAGCGCGGTGAGAATACCGTCGCCGGTGGTTGCGTATTTCCTGAGGATAATATGCCCGGATTGCTCGCCGCCTAAACGGTAGCCGTTCTTCTCCATGCATTCAAAGACGAATCGGTCGCCGACATCCGTCTGTTCGTATCCTATACCGATAGCATCGAGCGAACGCAGCAGTCCGCTGTTTGACATTACCGTAGTGACTACCTTGCCTCCGTCGAGCATTCCGCGCTCACTCAGGCGCTTAGCAAAGATGTAAAGCATCTTGTCACCGTCGACTACCGCGCCGTTTTCGTCTACCGCTATGCATCGGTCGGCGTCGCCGTCAAAGGCAAAACCTACATCGAGATGCCCGATGCGCACCAGCTCCTGCAGTGTTTCGATATGTGTTGAGCCGCAGCCCTCGTTTACGTTCAGGCCATTCGGGGAGGCTCCTATTACCGTCGTTCTCGCACCGAGTGCGTCAAAAACCGATTTGGCTATCATCCATGCTGCGCCGTTCGCGCAGTCGAGTCCTATCCGCATGTCCTTGTAGGAGTGTGAGGCGAGCGATATAAGGTATCCCACATAGCGGTTTCGTCCGGCGACATAGTCGACGATGCAGCCTATGCGGTCGCGCGAGGCAAGCGGAAGATCGGCGGTGCGCAGTCCGAGCCGCTCAAGGTCGCCGTCAAGATATGCCTCGATAAGCGATGCGGTGCCGTCGTCGAGCTTTTCTCCGTAGCTGCTGACGATCTTTATCCCGTTGTCGTAGTACGGATTGTGTGAGGCGGTTATCATTATCCCGCAGTCAAAGCGATCCTGCCGGGTGACATACGAGACGCTCGGGGTTGTTGTGACGTGCAGCATGTATGCGTCCGCGCCCGAGGCGGTCAGTCCTGCGACGAGTGAATACTCAAACATATAGCTCGAGCGTCGAGTGTCCTTCCCGATGACTATGCGCGGTCGGTATGCCGGCTCGTGAAAACCGCTGATAGGCGACGAGTAGTACCAGCCGAGAAATCGACCGACCTTGTATGCCTGCTCGGAGGTCAAGGTGATATTTGCTTCGCCGCGAAAGCCGTCGGTGCCGAAATATTTATTGCCGCCGCTCGGCTCGTTTATCGATGAGCGCTCGCCCGGCTTGTCTCCGTAGATGTCTATATCATCCCGCAGCAGGCTGTCGCACGAGACGGAGAACAGCTCGCTGAGCAGCAGCACCTTGTCTATCTGAGGCACCGCCTGATCTATTTCCCATTTGGAGACCGATTGCCGTGATACATCCAGTCTTTCGGCAAGCGCCTCCTGCGATATCTGCGCCGCCGAGCGCAGGGTATAAATTTTCTTGCCAAGCGTCATTTTTTCGATTTCCTTTCTGTTTCCGCAGGTCGGTACCGAAATTCCGCAGCCGTATCTGTCGAATCCGTCCATATTGCCGTATCAGAGCTGTCGGATAAGAATACTGCGGCGGTCGTGCTTTTGTATGAGCACCTAAGGCATGCCGACCTACGCTTGCTATAATATAGTATTTTGTCCGCTTTTTCTACCAATCAAACGCGGAACTTTTCGCAACTGTCGGTTGCGATCTCATATATTCAATGTTATTATACCCGTTTTTTTCGGAAAAATCAAATATTATCAGCTGATATTTAGTTGCGTTGAGATTTTATGTGAGCCTGAATTGTCATACACGATCGAGTGAAATTGCTTTGATTGCCGAAAAAAACAATCCTGCGCAGAGACAGCAATGTCTCTGCGCAGGATCTGAGATCGCAGTTATTTATAGCTGTAATACCGGATAAAATGCGGCTTGATGTCACTATATCGTTGCCGGACTGTTGCCGGCATTATCGTACTCCGTACAGCAGATCGCCGTAGGTAGGGTAGGGCCATAGAGTACGGTCGGTGAGCGCCTCTGCCGAGTCTGCGGCGTTGCGGAGGGTATCCATATCGGAGAGGATATCGCGCTTGAAGAACATTGCGCGCTCCGCGATATTCGACATTTCGGCAGTCTCGGAGAGCTGAGTCTCGAGCTTTGTGCATGCCGCGCGCATATCGGATACGAGTGCAGAGAGGGTGGAAACGGTCTCAGCCTCGCAGTCGAGCGTGTTCGGGCAGACAGCGCGTGCTGCGTTCACGGTCTCGGCGAGCGTCTTTATCTGCCGCGAGACGGCGGGGATGATATCTCGCTTTGCCATCTCAAGCATGGTGCGCGCCTCTATCGTTATCTTGGAGCAGTAGTTGCCGAGCATAACGTCATGGCGCGAGCGCAGCTCGGATTCGCTGTATACCTTGTGGCGGGTGAGCAGCTCGATGTTTTCACGGTCAAGTAGGTGAGGCACGCAGTCTGCGGTGGTCGGGAAGTTGCGCAGCCCGCGGCGCATCGCCTCGGCTTTCCATGCGTCGTCGTAGCCGTTTCCGTTGAAGATGATGCGCCCGTGCTCCTCGATGGTGCGCTTTATCAGGTCGTGTACGATATCGGCGAGCGCCTCCTTGCCGAGCCGAGCTTCTATCTCATCGGCATACAGCCGCAGCGACTCGGCTACCGAGGTATTAATTATCGTATTTGTGAGCGAGATGGAGCTTGATGCGCCGAGCATGCGGAACTCGAACTTGTTGCCGGTGAATGCAAACGGGGAGGTGCGGTTGCGGTCGGTGGTGTCCTTCGGCAGCTTCGGAAGCACGTGAACGCCGAGGCGCAGTACAGATTTTTCCTCCGCAAGGTATGGCGTATCGTTCTTTATTGCGTCAAGAATGGCGGTAAGCTCGTCTCCGAGGAATACCGAAACGATTGCGGGAGGTGCCTCGCTTGCGCCGAGACGGTGGTCGTTGCCTGCGTCTGCGACCGATATACGCAGCAGTACCTGATAGTCGTCGACCGCCTTTATGACTGCACAGAGGAAGAGCAGGAACTGCGCATTCTCGTGCGGGGTCTCGCCGGGAGAGAGCAGATTTACGCCGGTATTTGTCGAGAGCGACCAGTTGTTGTGCTTGCCCGAGCCGTTGACTCCCTCGAAAGGCTTTTCGTGCAGCAGGCAGACGAGTCCGTGACGCTTTGCGACCTCCTGCATCATCTCCATGGTGAGCTGATTGTCGTCGGTCGCCTTGTTTGTCATACGGTAGATGGGTGCAAGCTCGTGCTGCGCGGGCGCGGTCTCGTTGTGCTCGGTCTTTGCGAGCACGCCGAGCTTCCACAGCTCCTCGTCGAGCTCGGTCATGAACGCCTTGACTCTCGGCTGTATCGCGCCGAAATAGTGGTCGTCAAGCTCCTGACCCTTGAGTGCGCGGGTGCCGTAGAGCGTTCTGCCGGTAAAGATAAGATCGGGACGTCGGTCGTACATTTCCTTGTCGACGAGGAAGTATTCCTGCTCGGGTCCTGCCGAGGTGAATACGCGTGCGGCATCAGATCCGAACAGACGGATAACGCGCAGAGCCTCTCTGCCGAGCGTCTCCATCGAGCGCATGAGAGGAGTCTTTTGGTCGAGCGCCTCTCCGCTGTACGAACAGAAAACGGTGGGAATGTACAGTGTCGAGCCCTTTATAAAGGCGTATGCCGTGGGGTCCCATGCGGTATAACCGCGCGCCTCAAAGGTTGCACGCAGTCCTCCGGAGGGCAGGCTCGATGCGTCAGGCTCACCCTGGACCAGCTCCTTGCCTGAGAACTCCATTATGACCCGACCGTCGCCCGCCGGTGAGATAAAGCTGTCGTGCTTCTCGGCGGTGATGCCTGTCATCGGCTGAAACCAATGTGTATAGTGTGTAGCGCCGTGCTCTACCGCCCAGTCCTTCATTGCGTTGGCAACGACGTGGGCGACGCTGAGGTCGAGGTGCCGTCCGTCCTCCATCGTGCGTTTCAGGGAGGCGTAGGTCTCGCTCGGCAGACGTGCTTTCATTGTGGCGGCGTTAAAAACAAGTGAGCCGAAGGTTTCGGGTACATTATTCATGGTCTTTTACAAAATCCTTTCGCAGCGCGCATTGTGTCGATAAAGAAATTATACCGCCTGAGGCGGCGGATGTCAACATTTTTGCGGGAGGAGGCGCGGATTTTTGCAATATGGGTGGAATTCGCAGCAAAATTGTGTTACAATATCTCCGTTATGTTAATGTTGTCATACAGTATTCGGACGAAAAAGAGGGGAGAGAACTGCCGAAATGATACTCATAATTGCGGAGAAGCCGAGTCTTGCACGCAATATTGTCGCGGGCATCGGAAAGATGAGCAAATACAGCGGCTATTATGAGGGCTGCGGTTATATAGTAACATGGGCATTCGGACACCTCTTCTCGCTCTGTGATATAGAGGATTATAATCCGCCGCCGAAGCAGGTGCAGGAGGGCAAGCGTCCGCGTTGGACTATGGCGAATCTGCCCTGCTTTCCGGAGGAATTCCGCTTCCGTCTGCGCATGGGGGAGAACGGTAAGCCGGATGCGGGAATTCAGCGGCAGTTTTCGGTCATAGAGACGCTTTGCAACCGCGAGGACGTCGACCGCATCGTAAATGCGGGAGACTCGGACAGAGAGGGCGAGATCATCGTCCGCCTGTGCGTCAGTCATGCACTGCACGGCGAGAAGCCCTTCGATCGTTTGTGGCTGCCCGATCAGACCCCGGAGACGGTCGCGGCGGCACTGCAAAGCATGAAGAGCGAGGACGAATATCAGCACCTCGCCGACGAGGGCTTTGCGCGCACATATATCGACTGGCTGTACGGCGTGAATCTTACTCGCTATGCGACGCTGAGGACGGGTACGCTGCTGCGTGTAGGACGAGTTATTGTTCCGATAGTAAAAGCTATCTACGACCGCGATATGGAGATACGGAATTTTGTTCCGTCGACCTACTATGTCGCGGCAAGCCGCGCCGAGAGCGACGGAACGCCCGTAGAGCTTGTCAGTAAGGTGAAGTTCGAGTCCGGCGATCTTGCGGGCGCTCAGGCTCTCTGCGATAAGTATAACGCGAGTGAGGCCATCGTCACATCTCGAAAGACTAAAAAGGATACTGTAAAGCCCGGAAAGCTCTATTCGCTGTCCAAGCTGCAAAACGTGCTCGGCAAGAAATATAAAATGTCGATGGACGACAGCCTGCGCATCGTGCAGAAGCTGTACGAGGAGGGGTACCTCACCTACCCGCGTACCAACTCCGAGTACCTCGCGACGGCGGAAAAGGATAGAGTGAAGAGCATTCTCTCGGGTGTTTCGGCGCTCGGATATCCGGTCGAATTCAAGGATAAAAAGACGATATTCGACGACTCGAAGATAGAGTCCCACTCGGCGCTGACCCCGACCGTCAAGATACCGAAGCCGGGCGCGCTGACCGAGGAGGAGAAGAAGGTATATCAGACGGTGTTCCGCCGCTTTGTTGCCGTTTTCTGCTCCCTGCCGTGTCAGGCTGAGCGTACCGAGATAACGATATCGGTCGGCGGCTATGAAGACTTTACGCTCAAGGGCACGGTAATTATCGAGCCGGGCTGGACGAAATATGACGACTATTCGTCAAAGGATAAGCTGCTGCCTCCGCTGAAAAAGGGAGACCGCGTAAATATTCTGTTCGAGCCGAGAGAAAAGGAGACCTCTCCGCCGAAGCACTATACGATAGAAACGCTGAATAACTATCTGAAAAATCCGTTCCGCGAGGAAAAGGCGGCTATGAAGAACGGTGACGCTGCGGACGAGGACGACAGCGAGGATTACCGCGCAATATTCGAGGGACTCGAGCTCGGAACGGAGGCGACACGTACCGGCATAATCGGAAATGCCCGTACATCCGGCTATATCGAGCTGAAAAAGGATGTCTATACCATCCTGCCGGGCGGTGAATTTCTAATCGAATCGCTCTCCGGTATGGATATCTCGATGGATAAATATAAGACGAGCACGCTCGGTGTGGCGCTGAAAAAGGTCTTTCACGGCGAAATGACGGTTGACGGAAGCGTTGCGCTGGCAAAGGAAGAAATATCACAGGTTTTTGAGCAGGCAAAAAGCGGCGATCCGGCAGCCGACACCGATATCG
>ENA-ORRN01003082-ORRN01003082.1-human-gut-metagenome-genome-assembly--contig:-NODE-3082-length-10025-cov-2.734303_pt1 | contig 10025 bp, 9 predicted proteins | sample MGYA00242174_ERZ509132 | MGnify/ENA primary metagenome ERZ509132 (study PRJEB26280, sample SAMEA2338671) | human gut metagenome | biome: human gut; feature: human-associated habitat; material: faeces...
GTGTCGCGGGAGCCGAGCTCGGCAAAATCGTCTTCGTATTCTTCGTCCTCATCCTCGTAGGGATGCGCCCATTTCTTCAGATCGTCAATGAGTCCCATGGAAAAAACCTCCCTGTATCAAAGCGTATAGTGGCGCGCGCCGAAGATCGCCGTGCCGACGCGCACCATCGTCGCGCCGCAGCGGACGGCGTCCTCATAATCGCCGCTCATGCCCATAGATAATATATCAAGCTTATTATCATACAAACTCGCGTTGATGTCAACATAAAGCGCATGAACTTTTTCAAAGTAGGGCACGCTCCCGTGCTCGCTCTCGGCGACCGGCGGAATGGTCATCAGCCCGCGCAGCACGACGTGGGAGAGGCTCTTGGCCCTTTCGGCGGCGGCGCGGACCTCGGAGACGGCAAAGCCGCTCTTGGCCTCCTCCCCGCCGACGTTGACCTCAAGGAGAATGGGTTGGGCGATGCCGAGCTTTTCGGCCTGCCGGTCGATATCCTCAAGCAGCTCATAGGAGCCGACGGATTCGATGAGCGCGACCTTGCCGACGACCTGCTTCACCTTGTTGCGCTGGAGATGACCGATGAAGTGCAGAGGTGCGCCGTCGTAGGCGTTCTCCGCGAGCTTCTGCGTCATCTCCTGCACGCGGTTCTCGCCGAGCGCGTCGATGCCCGCGGCGATGGCCTCGCGGCAGGCCGCGGCGTCGTTCATCTTGCTCGCGCCGACAAGCGTGATGTCCTCGGGCCTGCGCCCGGCGGAGAGCGCCGCGGCGGCAATGTTTTCCCGTACCTGCTGAATGTTTTCCCGAATGCTCATGTTCATTCGACCACCTTTCCATCGTATAGATCGTTTGCCGAGACGATCGCCTCGTCGCCGGCGCGCAGTGTGTAGAGCTGGCGCAGGCTTTCACTGGTCGTTTCGATGCCGACGGGCCGGACAAGGCAGTAATCCTCGCCCTGCCAGAGGACCTCCACCGGCTTGCGGTAGGCGCGCAGCCCCACAAGGCAGTAGACGCCGCTGCTGCCGTCCGCATCCACGCGGAGGGCATTTTTGGGGATGCGCAGTCCCTCGTAGCGCGCGAGGATCAGCTCAACGTTCTGCGCACGCAGGAGCGTGACATAGGCCAGATGGCTGCCGCCGCGCAGGACGACGATCACGCGGCCGTTCTCCTCACGCCCGATGCGCTCGACGGTGACGTCAAGATCGAAGTCCACGCCGGTCGCGGCGCGCAGGCTGAGGGCCTGTCCCTTTTGCACCCGCGCAGCGTCTGCGGCGCTCAGCACGGTGACGATATCTGGGTGTCTGGTACGGTGGGCGACGCTTATGCGGCTTTGATGTGCCGGTGGGGTCGCTGGCAGGTGATGCCCGATGCGGAACCTCGGCTCTTTGCTCGGATGGATCGGCCGACACCGCGTATCGCGCTCGGTCAGGCGCTTCTGGGCGCAGCGACAGCCTGTGCGGATATTTCAGACGGTCTCCTTGCCGATCTGGATCACATCCTGACGAGAAGCTGTGTTTCCGCAGAAATCGAATGGGAGCGTATACCGCTCTCCCCAGTATTGTCGACGCTCACCGTTGCACGCCAGCATGAGGCAGCGCTTGCCGGCGGTGACGACTACGAACTGATTTTTACGGCGCCTCCAGCGGCAGCCGAGCGCATCTTTGAGGCCGGACTGCTCTCCAATACGCCCGTTTCCCGCATCGGCCGTATTTTAGAAAGAGAAGAAACGGCTGTTGTGGTGCGCACGGCAGACGGCCTGCCTGTTGCAGTGCCGAGCACTGGTTACGATCATTTCAACGCGGAAGATCCAGAATAATGGAGTCTGTCTGGCGGCTGCAGTGCAGCCGCGCGAAGATTCATTCGCCTTAGGACGACATGTTTGAAAAATACGCTCCAGATGCGCCCGCCAATCGCGTGCGCATCACTCGAAACTTTGTTCTTTCTCATCCTGCGCACTGGATTGCCACGTTTTTCGGCGTCGGTGCTCTGCGGCCTGCTCCCGGTACATGGGGAACGCTTGCGGGAGTGATCGTCTACGGGCTGCTCGATCCCTTCATGACGCGCGAAGGCTGGGTAGCACTCACTGCCGCTCTTTTTATGCTTGGCGCATGGGCGTGCGAACGTTCGGGCCGCGACATCGGCGTTGTCGATCACGGCGGTTTTGTCATTGATGAGGTCGTAGCTGTTTGGGCCGTATGCATCATGCTGCCCGCCGGCTGGGGCTGGTGGTTGGCCGCATTCCTTGCGTTTCGACTTTTCGATATTGTGAAAATTTGGCCAGGCTCCTGGTTCGACCGCAGGATGAAGTCGGGTTTGGGGGTGATGCTCGACGATATCGCCGCTGCGGTCTATGCTTGGGCACTCATCGTTTTGCTGTCAGCAGCCTGGCAACGGTGGGCCTAACGAAGAATATTGATGGGTGAGGAATTCTCATGAGCACACTGCTTGAGCAAGCTGAATTGGCAGCGGATCTGCTTGGGGCTGCCGCACATGAAAACGGACGTATTGTCTGCACGGCAGAAAGTCTGACGGGCGGCATGGTGAGTGAACTCATTACGAGTGTCGCCGGATCGTCGGCATGGTTTGACCGCGGTTATGTGACCTATCAAATCTCCGGCAAAGAAGAGATGATCGACGTGCCGGCAGAAGTTATTGCAGAATTCGGCGTTGTGAGTGAACCCGTTGCTGAAGCCATGGCGCGCGGTGCACTCGCCTGCAGCCATGCGGATTTGTCTGTCGCCCTTACGGGGGTTGCAGGGCCGTCCGGCGGCACTGCGCAAACGCCGGTCGGCACGGTTTGTATTGGGTGGGCAGAACGCGATCCTTCCGGAGCGATCGCAACAAGTGTGCGTACCATTCACGTCACCGGTGATCGCCGAACAGTGCGGCTGGCTGCTTCTTTAACGGCGCTCCAAGGTCTGATCGCCCTCATTCGTGGCGGCGATCCGATGAGAATGCCGTCGCCCTTTGACTGATGCAATCTTTCGCATTCATGCAGTTTAGGCCGGCCTATTCAAACTGCGACTGGTCCCGCATGTGATAATAAAAAATTCTTCTGACTTTTTTACTAAGTCGGATTATCTGGCGATCTGCGGCTGCAGATCGCTCATTTCATTTTTTTGACCCCTTTCAGATTTTTTATGTCCAGTTGGTTAGATGTGGCGCTTCTCGCCGTTCTGATCGTTTTGAACGGCGTTTTCGCCATGAGTGAAATTTCGCTCGTTACGAGCCGTCGTGCTCGGCTCCAGCGTCTTATTGATGACAAGGTTGCTGGAGCAGAGCGTGCTCGTGAGCTCAATGCGGATCCGAACCGTGCGCTTTCAACGATTCAGGTGGGTATTACGTCCATCGGCATTCTTTCGGGCATTGTGGGTGAGTCGGCGCTCGCCCGACCGATGGAGGCGTTTCTGGTGATGGTTGGACTGTCGCCGGAAACCGCTAAGGCTATCGGTTTGTTTGTTGTTGTTGTGCTGATCACCTACTTTTCGATTGTGATGGGCGAACTGGTCCCCAAGCGCATCGGGCAGATTTCGCCCGAGCGCATTGCCTGTCGTCTCGCGCCTCCTATTCACTGTCTTTCCATTATTGCCGCTCCTTTTGTCAAACTCCTGTCGGCCTCGACGCACCTGCTTTTGAAGCGTTTGGGCATTTCGGAAACACAGGGGAGTTCCGTGACGGAAGAAGAGATTCACGCCATGATTGAAGAAGGGCAGGAATCCGGCGTTATCGAAACGGCAGAGCGCGATATGGTGCGCAACGTCTTTCGTCTTGATGATCGGCAGGTTGCCTCTTTGATGACGCCGCGCTCCAATATTTCTTGGATCGATCTTGAAGCGCCGGATGAGGAAAATATTGAACTGATCCGAACGTCAAAGCGATCGCGGCTGCCGGTCTGCGTTGGCAGTCTGGACAATGTGAAGGGCGTCTGCTCCACCAAAATGCTTCTGCAGCAGATTTTGGATTCGGGCAAACCGGACTTCGCCAACAATCTGATGCCGGTTTCTTATGTGCCAGAGTCGCTTACCGGGATGGAGCTTCTGGAGCATTTCCGTAAAACCGACGTGCCGCTCGCGCTTGTCGTGGATGAATACGGCGAAGTGCTCGGCCTGGTGACGCCGCGTGACGTACTGGAGGCTATTGCCGGTGAATTTAAGCCCGAGCAGCCCGATGACAGCTGGGCCACTCGACGCGAGGATGGTTCCTGGCTGCTCGACGGCATCATTCCGATTCCCGAAATGAAGGATGTGCTTTCTCTCAAGCACGTTCCTGAAGAGGAAGCCGGCCGATACAGCACGCTTGCAGGCATGGTGATGCTCCTTCTGGGGAGGTTGCCCAAAGAGGGTGATGCGGTCGAGTGGCTAGGGTGGCGTTTTGAGATTGTCGATATGGACGGTCGGCGAGTCGATAAGGTGCTCGCTTCGCGCTTACGCGCTGCACACGGCATGGCAGAAGTTGTCCCCAAGGGGGAGGAGCCGAGCCCTCAAATTGAGAGGGTAGTGGTCGACAATCCGCATGATGGTGCGGATTCTAAGACGATTAAGCCTGTGGATAAGTCTGTTGGCAACTAATAGGCCGCTGCGGCACACTTGTGAACAACTTTAGAAAAAGCGGCATGGGTGCTCACGGTATTGTGAGCATTCAAAATAAATTCAATCACTTCTAATTAAAGCAGGAAGGAAGGCATGGGAGCAAAAGTGTGGAGTACAGCCGCAGTCGTGATTGCGGCTGCCGCAGCTGCAGGTGCGGGCATCGTCACTTGGGAGGGACGTGTTTGGGACGAACACGCTCAGGATCTCGCAAGTTACAAGGAGGCTCCGGTAAAGACGGTCATTTTTACGGAGACGGCTCGCACGTGGAGAACGCGCGCCTTTACGGTGGAGGTGGAACTCCTCAATGGCCTCAAAATGGTCTGGCAGGGCGGTGCTGAATTTGGATTAGGCACCAAAACGAAGGCGTCGCTTGATCTTACGCAGGGGATCGGAGCACAGATTGCGGCCGATAAGAGTGTGGAAGGGTTCGGCGACGAGCTCGTGATTGAAACTTCAATTACAGGAACCGTCAAACCTGTGGTGTGGCGGCTGAATCCAATCACCTATCGCGCTCCCGAAAACGCATTTGTTTGTCAGGCTGAGGCGGCGAGCATTACGGGCGAAAAAAGCGGTCAAGATATTGTCGCTCGCTTCGTTCTGGGCGGCTGGAGCTGCCGAACGGCGGAAGAAATTGCGGCAAACGCTCCCTCAACGGAATCCATGAAAGATTTACGGGCTGAAATTCGCGTGGGTGAGAAGCCCATTGCGGACTTTACTTTCACGAGCGGGCCTTTTGTGAGCGGGGAGCTCTCCGGTGACGGAACGCGTGCGGCATTTATCTCAGCACGGTCGGCCGGACCGGCGTCAGAGGATAAGGACGGGAAAGCGGCTCAGCGCTGGGATGAGCGGGTTGAGCTTTCCGTCACGAACCCGAAAACGGGTGGGGAGTCTGCCTCTGAAATTGGTTTGGATTTGACGATCACGAATCTTTCGGAAGCATTCCTGACGGACCTCCAAACGGCCACGCAAGAGACGGCAGTGAATCCGGACGCTGCTTTCCGGGTTCTCGGTATTTGGAGCCGAGCTTTTATGAAGGACGGCATTGCGTTGAATCTGACCGATGCAAGATATGTGCGGGGAAAGGATGCGGCGCATTTGAAGGGGGCTTTTGCTTACAAGGCGGCGGATCCGAATGCGCAGGGTCAGGAGCTCGCTCGAGGAGCAAGCTGGGGCACTTTTGAACTGGCTATTCCGCAAGCTTTGATTGCCAAACAGACAGCAGCTGTTTATACAGCGTCGGGTGATCTTCGGCTCATTGACGGCGTTTACCAATCTAAACTCGAAATTTTTGAGAATGCCTGCTTTGTGAATGGGAATTACAAAGGGAATCCGATTGCACTATTGAGTCTCTTCTGAGGCTGCAGCAAAAGACTTTGATAGAAAGCGGTTCGATTAAAGATTCGGACCGCTTTTTTTTGCAACGAAAACGGCAGATATTTGAGCGGATCAGCACATTTTTCGGCGAGTACATCATAGAAAATGAAATGGACTCAATATTTTTCGGAGAATTCAGATGCACAAGCCGGTCAAACATCTTGCTGTCGCTGCGGTCAGTATCGTCGCCACAGCAGGGAGTCCAGCCGCACAAACCATCGACATGGTTGTCGACGGTGCAATTTATGCCATTGAACTGAATGCCAGCGCAGCAGCCGAAAATTTCGCCAAACGCCTGCCGATGAAGGTGGTGTGGGAGGATTTTGGAAAGCTTGAGCGAATTGCAAGACTTTCTGAGCGGCTCGATGTGGGACGCGATCCTGTCGTCAAGTCACCGGTAAGAGGTACATTCGCCTACTACGTTCCGTGGGGAAATCTTTGCCTCTTTCGCATAGGCGGAAATGCGCCAAGCCGAGATTTGGTGGAGTTGGGGGCCGTGGATGAGACAGCACTTCAGGCGGTCATCCAAAGCGGCGGGCGCGAAGTGGAGCTCCGCGCCCGCTGAGTCAAGCAGCCCCAAAAATTAGAGTTCGCGGGCGCTGTTGATAGCGTCGCGTGTGGCAATCGCTGAACGGCGGGCTGCTTCGCGCCAGTCGGCACCGCTGCTGGCGTAAAGGATTGCGCGGCCGGAATTGATGACCATACCGGCCCCTTCCGTGTCCATACCGGCTTTGACCGCAGCATTAATGTCGCCTCCCTGGGCGCCGATGCCGGGCACAAGGAGCGGGATATCCGGCGCAATGCGGCGTACCGCAGCAAGCTCATCGGGGTAGGTTGCGCCGACAACGAGGCCAAGCTCGCCCGTACGGTTCCACTCATGTGAGACCAAGCGGGCTACGCGTTCAAAAAGGCGTTCGCCGCCGCCGAGGTCGATCATTTGCAGATCATCGCCGCCCTTATTCGAAGTGCGGCAGAGAACGAAAGCGCCTTTTTCGGTATATGCCAGATATGGATCCAGCGTATCGCCGCCCATATAGGGAGAGAGCGTCACACAATCGGCACCATAACGATCAAAAGCTTCTTCGGCGTAGTGCTTGGCTGTCGAACCAATATCGCCGCGCTTGGCATCAAGGATGACAGGAATGCCAGGATGATTGGCATGAATGTAGGCGACGACGCGGTTCAGTGCGTCTTCCGCGCCTTCGGATGCGAAGTAGGCAATCTGAGGCTTAAAGGCACAGACAAGGTCTGCTGTTGCATCAACGATGCCGGTACAAAAGGAATAGATGGCATCGGGTTTGCCGGCTAGTTCTTCAGGAAGGCGTGCCAGATCGGGGTCGAGACCGACGCACAGAAGCGTGTCGGCATTGCGCCAGCGGGCGCGCAGCATCTCGGTGAACTTCATGTCAACTCAGTTTTCTTTAGAGAGGCCGGCAGACGTCCGTGAAATCATAGCTTTGGGCGCCGCCGGGCGGTAATCAAGGAATAGACAACATTGTCCTTGCCGGCGTGCGGGCGGTCAAGGAATCTTGCCGACAAAGGCACAGAAACAAGAAGCTTGGCTCAATTCATCGCTCGGATATCGTCTCAATGATGGCAATACCGCAAAATAAATGCTCAACAAGTGTGTCGAAACATTTTTTCTGCGCTTTGCTGTTCAAGCACATCGGTTGCGGTGGCGTAGGATGGAAAATGGACTTCGCGGGTTGTTGACCCTCGATCAGTAAAAAAGGAAAAGAGACAGGAGGAACATTTATGACTGGACTCTGCAGCCGCCGCACACTTTTGACGATCGCCGGCGCCGCCGCCGTTTCGTCAATCACCGCCGCCCATGCAGCTGACGGTAAGACGAGTAAGCCGGCTAAGCGTACCTGGCCCGACATGCCGACAGTGCCGACGGACTTCAATGCCGAACGCTGCTTTGTTGAGCTTCAGGATGCCGGTGACGGTGTTGTTTTCCAAGGACCGAAAAACGGACCGGTGGTTCGTCTGGCATTTGACACGCAGTGCCCGTGGTGCGTCTGGCAGTATGAACAGCTTAAGCCTTTCCTTAAGCAGGTGACCTTTATCTGGCATCCGGTCGCGGTGCTCAACCCCTGGAGTGAGCTTCAGGGCGCAGCAATTCTCTCTGCTAAGGACCGCAAAGCGAAGTTCCTGGAGCATGAAGCGCATTTCCACGACAAGGATTTCCGAGGGCTCGATGTCCGCAATGTCGAATTGCCCTTTGATGCGCGAAAGAAGGTCTGGGACTACTCCAAAGCTTTTCGCCGTGCGTGCGGCATCTCGGTGCCCTTCGGCGTCCTGAAGACCACCGATGGACGCTATATCCCGGTGCCTCAGGTGACCACGGAAGAGTTTGCCAAACTTTCGGGGCTGAAGCCCGAATAACGAAGAAACGGATATCCAATCGACGCTGTGTTTTTGAATGCAGCGTCGTTTTTGCACGATCCTGAATAAAAAATCCTCCGCAGCCGTGCACGCTGCGGAGGATTTTTGCATTGTCTGCGGTCACGTTTGAGCGGTTTGTTCAGCCGCCCAAACGTGTCAGGGCATTCTGCAGTCGATTACATCATGCCGGGCATGCCGCCCATGCCGTCCATGCCGGCGGGGACAGCCTTGTCGTCGGCCGGAAGGTCGGCAACCATGCAGTCGGTCGTGAGGATCAGCGAAGCGACAGATGCTGCGTTCTGAAGTGCCGTGCGGGTCACCTTCGTCGGATCGAGCACGCCCATTTCAACCATATCGCCGTACTTGGCGGACTGAGCGTTGTAGCCGAAGTTGCCTTCGCCCTGAGCGACGGTGTTCACCACGACGCTCGGTTCATCGCCGGCATTGGCGACGATCTGACGCAGCGGCTCTTCCATGGCGCGCAGAACGATGCGGATACCAGCGTTCTGTTCGTCATTGTCGCCCTTGATGTCCTTGATGGCGAGTTTGGCGCGGATGAGCGCGACGCCGCCGCCCGGGACGATGCCTTCTTCAACGGCAGCGCGAGTGGCGTGCAGAGCGTCTTCCACACGGGCCTTCTTTTCCTTCATTTCAACTTCAGTTGCGGCACCGACCTTGATCAGTGCAACGCCGCCGGCGAGCTTAGCCACGCGTTCCTGAAGTTTTTCACGATCGTAATCGCTCGAGGCGCCTTCGATCTGCGTGCGGATGTTCTTGACGCGGTTTTCAATGGCCGCGGCATCACCGGCACCGTCAATGATGGTCGTATTTTCTTTCGTGACTTCGACTTTCTTGGCACTGCCGAGCTGGGCAAGCGTAGCCTTATCGAGCGAAAGGCCGACGTTGCTCGAAATAACCGTACCGCCCGTAAGGACTGCGATGTCTTCGAGCATGGCGCTACGGCGATCGCCGAAGCCCGGAGCCTTGACGGCCACAACCTTCAGGATGCCGCGGATGGAATTGACGACCAACGTGGCAAGGGCCTCGCCGTCGATGTCTTCAGCGATGATGATGAGCGGACGAGCAGCCTTAGCGACCTGTTCAAGCACCGGCAGAAGTTCGCGAATGTTGCTGATCTTCTTGTCGTGGAGCAGGATGAACGGGTTCTCAAGAACTGCAGCCTGCTTTTCAGGCTGGTTAATGAAGTAGGGCGAGAGATAGCCGCGGTCGAACTGCATGCCTTCGACGATCTCGTTGTAGGTCTCAGCGGTGGTCTTGTTCTCCTCAATGGTGATGACGCCATCGGAGGTGACTTTCTCCATTGCCTCAGCGATCAGGCGGCCGATCTCAGGGTCGCCAGCAGAAATGGTGCCGACACGAGCGATGTCGTTGGCATCCTTGACTTTCTGGCTGTGTGCCTTGATGGTCTCAACAGCCTTGGCAACAGCCTTGCTCATGCCGCGGCGGATATCCATGGGGTTGGCACCGGCGGTGACATTCTTCATGCCCTCGGTGACCATGGCCTGTGCCAGCACGGTTGCGGTGGTGGTGCCGTCGCCTGCGGCGTCGTTGGTCTTGGTTGCGACCTCACGCACCAGCTGTGCACCCATGTTCTCGAACTCGTCCTTCAGCTCGATCTCCTTGGCAATGGTCACGCCATCGTTGGTGATGACAGGG
>ENA-ORRN01003094-ORRN01003094.1-human-gut-metagenome-genome-assembly--contig:-NODE-3094-length-10001-cov-4.712648_pt1 | contig 10001 bp, 8 predicted proteins | sample MGYA00242174_ERZ509132 | MGnify/ENA primary metagenome ERZ509132 (study PRJEB26280, sample SAMEA2338671) | human gut metagenome | biome: human gut; feature: human-associated habitat; material: faeces...
GATCGCGGCCGCGGTCGCGCACGTCGCGCACGATGCGGCGCAGGATGCGCACATCGGCGTCGGTGTCGACGAAGATCTTGATGTCCAGCCGCTCACGCAGCTCCGGCTCGGCAAAGATGAGGATGCCCTCGACGACGACGACCTTGGCCGGGACGACCGTGATCGTCTCGGCGGCGCGGTTGTGCACCGTGTAGTCATACGTCGGGCACGCGACCGGCTGCCCGGCGCGCAGCGCGTCGAGGTGCTGCACGAGCAGCGGTGTGTCGAACGCGTTCGGGTGGTCGTAATTGAGTTTCTTGCGCTCGGCAAAGGGGATGTCGTCGTGCCGCTTATAGTAGTTGTCGTGATACAGCACGCTCACATCGCCGCCGAATTCGTCGAGGATGCGCCGCGTGATGGTGGTCTTGCCGCTGCCGGTACCGCCGGCAATGCCGATCGTGATGACGTCGCTCATGGTGCCGCCTCCCGTGGGTCAGTTTTTTTCCCCAACATTCTACCACACGCGCGGAGGCGTTGCAATTTGACTTTTGCCTTTTTTGCGGTTAAAATGTAACTGTCCGCGCCGCTGCGGCCGGATCTGAAAAATCTGAGATAAACGGAGGTATCCTTATGCCTGTTCCTACGCCGCATATTGAAGCCAAAGCCGGTCAGATCGCCAAGACCGTGCTCATGCCCGGTGACCCGCTGCGCTCGAAATTCATCGCCGAGACCTTCCTTGAAAATCCCGTGCTCGTCAACAACGTCCGCGGCGTGCAGGGCTACACCGGCACGTGGAAGGGCGTGCCCGTGACCGTGATGGCCTCCGGCATGGGCATCCCGTCGATCGGCATCTACAGCTGGGAGCTGTACAATTTCTACGATGTGGACAATATCATCCGCGTCGGCTCTGCCGGTGCGCTCGCCGACGATCTGAAGCTGATGGACGTCGTCGCCGGTGCGGGCGCGTGCACGGACTCCAACTTCGCGCACCAGTTCGGCATCAACGGCACGTTCGCCCCTATCGCGGACTATACGCTGCTCAGCCAGGCCGTCGCCGCGGCGGCAGCCAACGGCGTCGCGCTGCACGTGGGCAATGTGCTCTCGTCGGACAACTTCTATGACGACGGCAGCGACGGTCCCGACCAGTGGAAGAAGATGGGCGTGCTCGCCGTCGAGATGGAGGCCGCCGGTCTGTACATGAACGCCGCCCGCGCCGGAAAGCGCGCGCTCGGCCTGTTCACGATCTCCGACCACATCTACCGCGCCGAGGAGCTCAGCTCCGAGCAGCGGCAAAACTCCTTCGTGCAGATGATCACGATCGCGCTCGACACCGCCGTCAACATGGCAAATCTCTGACACAACGTCACCTGTCCGCTCTCGGCGGACGGGTGACGTTTTTGTTTATAAAAACGTTATATTTTCGAAACAAATGGGATTGCCTGTGATTCGCGTCCGTGTTATACTGGAAGCGGCTGCGAGAGTATGCCAAATATCGCCTGAACACCGGGCAATACTTTATTATGGAGGAAAAATAGCATGAACATGAAGAAGCTTGTTGCTCTGCTCCTTGCGCTCGTCATGGTCTTCGCGCTTTGCGCCTGCGGCGGCGACAAGGACAACGGCGGCAAAGATTCCGCTACGTACAAGGTCGCCATGATCACGGACTACGGTGACATCACCGACCAGTCCTTCAACCAGACCACGTATGAAGCCTGCAAGGCCTTCTGCACGGAAAACAACATTGAGTTCACTTACTACAAGCCCGCCGGCGACAGCACGCCGGACCGTATCGCCATGGTTGAGAAGGCCGTTGACGAGGGCTACAATGTCATCGTGATGCCCGGCTATGCCTTCGCCGGCACCATCACCGGCACGCAGGACAAGTATCCGGACGTGAAGTTCATCGCGCTCGACGTGTCCGAGTTCGACATCAACAGCTCCTTCTATAAGACCGACGACAAGGGCAATGCCACGGAAGAGTTGCTCGACGCCAACAACAAGCCGCACGTTGCCAGCAACGTCTACAGTGCAGTCTATCAGGAAGAGCTCTGCGGCTACATGGCCGGCTACGCGGCTGTGAAGCTCGGCTACACCGAGCTCGGCTTCCTCGGCGGCATGGCTGTCCCGGCTGTCCAGCGCTACGGCTACGGCTTCCTGCAGGGTGCTGACGCTGCTGCGGCTGAGCTCAAGGCCAAGGTCAACGTCAAGTACGCTTACGGCAACCAGTTCAACGGCGATCCGGACATCACCGCCGCCATGGACACCTGGTACGCCGGCGGCACGCAGGTCGTGTTCGCCTGCGGCGGCGGCATCTACACCTCCGCTGTTGACGCTGCCAAGAAGGCGAACGGCAAGGTCATCGGCGTTGACGTTGACCAGGCTGGCGTGATTGCAAACTATGCGGGTGTTGACGGCCTGACCGTTACCTCCGCTATGAAGGGCCTGTACCCCGCTACTTACGACACGCTGAACGACGTCATCATCAACGGCAACTGGGCAAACTATGTTGGCAAGATCGCAACGCTGGGCCTCGTCTCCGCGGACGATCCCGAAGCGAACTACGTTCAGATCCCGATGGGTGAGGGCACGCAGTGGTCCGACAGCTTCACGCAGGACGACTACAAGGCGATGGTCGCTGATATGTACAACGGCGTCATCACCGTCAGCAACGACATCAGCAAGACTGCTTCCGACTTCGCTACCGTCATCACGGTTGACGATCAGGGCGCAATCAAGGGCTAATTCGTTCAAACTGACAATCAAGTCCTAATAAAAGGGGGACGGACAACAGTCCGTCCCCTCTTTCCATATCAGATATTTCCCATCAAGGAGGAATCGCCATGGGTAAGACCATCGGCATTTTAGGCGGCATGGGACCGCTTGCAACGGCGGATTTGTTCCGCAAGATCACGCTTCTGACAGATGCAGCCTGCGACAACGAGCACATCCGCGTCTATATCGATTCCAACGCTCGCATTCCAGACCGCACGGCAGCGATTTTGTCCGGCGGGCCGGATCCTGTGCCGGAAATGGCCTCGGCTCTGCGCTCGTTGGAGCGCTGCGGCGCGGACTGCGTTATCATGCCGTGCAACACCGCGCATTATTTCCTTCCCCGCCTGCAGGCCATGACAAGCCTGCCGTTTCTCAGTATGCTCGAGGCTACGGCGAAGACATGCGCAAAGGATTTTCCCGGCCAGACCGCTGCAATCCTCGCAACGAAGGGCACGCTTGCAACCGGCCTTTATGAAAAGGCGCTGAATGCACAGGGCGTGCACTGTCTTGTGCCGGACGAAGGCGAGCAGGATGTGCTGATGCACCTGATCTACGATGTTGTGAAGGCATCTAAGCCGCTTGAACCGGAGCAGGGTGCATGGCAGGCGCTTCTGGACGGACTTCGCGCGCGCGGCGCGGACTATTTTATCCTCGGCTGCACGGAATTGCCTATTATCGCCGATACTTTGCCGCAGCCCGGGCCATTTGTTGACCCGACGGCAGAGCTTGCGAAGGCTGCTATCCGCATCTGCGGCTACAAAGTCAAGGGCGAATGAACCGGCAAACAGACAACAGGCTTCCCATCGAACGGGTTCGATGGGAAGCCTGTTTTTGCTGTGTATAAGCACCATATTACAGCGTGAGCGTATGGTATACGTCGCCGGAAAGCGTTTTCCACTGAAAAACGCCGTCTTCCAGCGTCAGATAGCCGCGTGCGGAGCCGTTTTTCGGAATGGAGACAGAGCCGGGGTTCAAATAGAGGTTTTCCTCGCCGAACGGCTCCCACGCGGGCACATGTGTATGGCCGTGCAGGAGAATATCGCCGGGGCAGAGCGGCGGCAGGTGCGCGGTGTTGTAGACGTGGCCGTGCGTGGCGTAGATCAGCCGGTTTCCAACCGGGAAGATGCTGTAATCGGCCAGAATCGGGAAGTTCAGCACCATCTGGTCAACCTCCGTGTCGCAGTTGCCGCGGACGCAGAAGAGCCGGTCTCGCCGTTCGTTGAGCATGGCCAGCACCTGTTTGGGGGCATATTCGTCCGGCAGATCGTTGCGCGGGCCGTGGTAGAGAATGTCACCCAGAAGCAGGAGTCGGGCTGCTCCTTCCCGGTCAAACGCGGAAAGCAGGTCACGGCAATAGCCTGCCGCGCCGTGGATATCCGATGCGATCATGAGTTTCATAAACAGTCCCTCCTCAGCGTTTTGCGAGATCCTTTACGACCTCACCCGCAATGATCAGCCCTGCCACAGACGGTACGAAAGCCGTGCTGCCTGGGATATCGCGGCGTTCGGTACACTTGTGCTTGGCACCCGGCGGGCAGATGCAGTGGCTGCGGCAGCTGGTGGACATGTCTTCAATGGGCCTGGTCGGAATTTCGTCAGAATAGACGACCTTCAGATGCTTCACGCCGCGCTTTCTGAGCGCCGTGCGCATCACGCGCGCCAGCGGGCAGCCGCTGGTCTTGTAGATATCGGCTACGCGAAAGCGGGTCGGGTCGAGTTTGTTGCCCGCGCCCATGCAGCTGATGATGGGGACGCCCGCCTTCTGCGCCTCCAGAACCAGCGTGACCTTGGCTGTTACGGTATCGACGGCATCGACCACATAGTCGTACGTCGAAAAATCAAACTGATCCGCCGTCTCCGGCAAATAGAAGCACTGGTGCACGCGCACATCGCAGTCCGGGTTGATCTCCAGAATGCGGTCGCGCATGACCTCAACCTTGTATTTGCCGATGGTCTTGCGTGTGGCAATGATCTGCCGGTTGAGGTTCGTCAGGCAGACCTTGTCGTCATCGACAAGATCAAACGCGCCGACACCGCTGCGCACAAGCGCTTCACAGACATAGCCGCCCACGCCGCCGATGCCGAACACGGCCACATGCGCACCCTTCAGCTTTTCCATGGCCTCCGCGCCGAGCAGAAGCTGCGTTCTCGAAAATTGATTGAGCATAAGTCCCTCGATTACATATAGAAGTTATAGGCTTATCATAAAGACAGGACTACACACTGTCAAGGGATTTGCAGCGCTTTTGGGCAGATTTGTGAAAATAAACCGTGACATTTGGCGCGCTTTCGTTTAAACTGAAAGTAAGCAGGTACGCGGAAGCGTCCGCGCATCACAAACAAAAAGGGGAGAATCGTTTTGAAGGAACGCTATAAGCCTTTGCTGACGCCGTGGAAGATCGGCAAGGTCGAGATCAAGAACCGCATCGTGCTCACCAGCATGGGCGGCACAGACCTGTTCGGCTGGATGGAATGGAACCATTTTGACAAGGACGGCGCGCGCTTCATTCTGGAGGTTGCGAAAAACAACGCCGGTCTTGTCCTGCCCGGTTGTCAGCCGGTGTATAACCCAATGTACGGCCAGTGGCTGCACAAGAACAAGAAAATGTACGACGATCTGGCAAAGTGGATGCCGGAATTCCACAAGACGGGCGCGAAGTTGTTCGTGCAGCTGACGGCGGGCTTCGGCCGCAGCTTTACCGTGTCCGAGATGATGGAAAAGCTTTATAACAATCCCGTGCTGCGTGTGCTGTCGAAGCCGGTCATGGATCTCGACAAGATCACGGCCACGGCCAGTCCGTCACCCAACCGGTGGTCGGACAAGCTGCCGTCACGCGAGATGACGAAGGAGGAAATTCAGGAGTTCATTGACTCGTTCGCCAAGAGCTCCAAACTGCTCAAGGACGCGGGCGTTGACGGCGTGGAGGTTCACGCTGTCCATGAGGGCTATCTGCTCGACCAGTTTACGCTCCACTACGTCAACAAGCGCACGGATGAGTACGGCGGCAGTCTGGAAAACCGCTACCGCTTCGCCGCTGAGATCGTCAAGGCCATCAAGGCCGCCTGCGGCCCGGATTTCCCGGTGTCGCTGCGCTATTCCGTCGTCTCGAAGACCAAGGGCTTCCGGCAGGGCGCGCTGCCCGGCGAGGACTACGTCGAAGCAGGCCGCGACATGGCCGAGTCCGAGATTGCCGCGAAATTCCTGCAGGATGCGGGCTATGACATGCTCAACTGCGACAACGGAACCTATGACGCGTGGTACTGGGCGCATCCGCCGGTGTATATGCCTGAAAACTGCAATCTGGCCGAGGTCGAGCATATCAAAAACTTCGTCGATATCCCCGTCGTCTGCGCGGGGCGCATGACGCTGGATGCCGCAGCCGAGGCCGTCGCTGCAGGAAAACTTGACGGCGCGGGCTTTGCTCGCAACTTCCTGGCTGACCCGGAATGGTTTACCAAGGTGCTCGAAGACCGCGAGGCCGATATCCGCCCGTGCATTCTCTGCCACAATGGCTGCTTCAACATGTGCCACTATAAGGGCGTGCCGAACGATCAGGATTTGAGCGACTCTCTGCATCTGGCGCGCTGCGCGGTCAACGCGGAGATGATGCAGTGGGACAAGCACTATATCAAAAAGACGAATGAGCCGAAGACTGTTCATATCGTCGGCGGCGGCATCGGCGGCATGGAGGCTGCCCGCGTGCTGACGCTGCGCGGCCATAAGCCGATTATCTATGAAAAGTCCGGTGTGCTTGGCGGCACGTTCATTGCGGCCTCGTCCGAAAGCTATAAGGGCAAGCTCCGTGACCTTCTGACATGGTACCGCCGCGAGATGGAAAAGCTTGGCGTTGAGGTCCGGCTGAATACGGAGGTCAAGGAGATCGAATCCTTTGGCTCCGATCCCGTGATCATCGCCACCGGCTCGACCCCGCGCGTGCTTAAAAAGGTTCCCGGCCATGAGAAGATGCTCGAAGCCTGCGAGTATCTGCTCGGCGCGCCAGTGGGTGAAAAAATCGCCGTCGTGGGCGGCGGTCTGACCGGCTGCGAGATAGCATATGAACTCGCATTGCAGGGCAAGGACGTTACGATTGTCGAAATGAAGGACGATCTGGTGTCCCAGAAGGGCGTCTGTCTTGCAAACAGTTCGTATCTGCGTGAGTGGTTTGCGTGGAAGCAGGTTCCTGTCTATCTGGAAACGACGCTCCGCGAGGTCAAAGACGGCTCCATCGTCTGCGCGGCGAAGGACGGCTCCGCCGTCGAGATCCCATGCGACACGGTTATTTCCTCCGCCGGCTATATCTCCACACCGCTTGTGGAGGAAAAGGGCCACAAGAATGTGCAGCTGGTCGGCGACTGCCTGCGCGTCGGAAATCTCCGTTCCGTCGTCTGGCGTGCCTACGAAGCAGCCATGAAAATCTGAAGCTTGCAGAAAAAATCGGCGCCCGGGCATCTGCCCGGGCGCCGCTGGTTTTATTTCGCGTATTCGACTGCTTTCGTTTCGCGGATGACGTTGACCTTGATCTGGCCGGGGTACTCGAGTTCGGACTCGATCTTCTTGGCAAGATCGTGGGCCAAAAGGATCATATTGTCCTCTGTAACCTCTTCGGGCTTGACCATTACGCGGACCTCGCGGCCGGCCTGAATGGCGTAGGCCTTTTCGACGCCGGGGAAGGAGTTCGTCAGTTCTTCCAGCTTTTCGAGCCTGCGGATATAGTTCTCGACGTTCTCACGGCGTGCACCGGGGCGTGCAGCGGAGATTGCGTCGGCGGCCTGTACGAGGCAGGCAATAACGGTCTGCGGCTCAACATCGCCATGGTGCGCCTCGATGGCGTTGATGACGACGGGGTTCTCCTTGTACTTTCTGGCGAGTTCGACGCCCAACTGGACGTGGCTGCCTTCCATCTCGTGGTCAACGGACTTGCCGAGGTCGTGCAGCAGACCGGCACGCTTTGCCAGCGTCACATCGACGCCAAGTTCGGATGCCATCAGACCCGCAATATGCGCAACCTCAATGGAGTGGTTCAGCACGTTCTGGCCATAGGACGTGCGGTATTTCTGGCGGCCCAGAAGCTTAATGAGTTCGGGGTGCAGATTGTGGACACCGGTTTCAAACGTCGCGCGTTCGCCTTCAACCTTGATGGTGTGGTCAACCTCGCGGCGAGCCTTTTCAACCATGTCTTCAATGCGGGTCGGATGGATGCGGCCGTCGGCAATCAGCTTTTCGAGCGCAAGCCGTGCGACCTCACGGCGGACGGGATCGAACGAGGAAACCGTGATGGCCTCCGGGGTGTCGTCGATGATGAGGTCAACGCCGGTGATGGTTTCAAGGGTGCGGATGTTGCGGCCCTCGCGGCCGATGATGCGGCCCTTCATTTCATCGTTGGGCAGCGGGACGACGGAGACGGTCGTTTCGGCGGCATGGTCTGCCGCACAGCGCTGGATGGCGGTGGCGATGATCTCGCGGGCGGTCTGGTCGGCCTCTTCCTTCATCTGCGCTTCGATTTCCTTGATCTTCATCGCAGTTTCGTGGCGCACGTCGTCTTCGACGTCCTTGAGGATATAGGCCTTGGCTTCGTCCTGCGTCAGGCCGGAGATCTTTTCCAGAACCTCCATCTGGCTGCGCTTGAGAGAATCGACCTCTTCCTGCTTCTTGTCGATGGCCGCGATCTTCTTGGCCAACTCGTCCTCTTTCTTCTCGTGAAGATTGATCTTCTTGTCAAGGGCTTCTTCCTTCTGCTGCAGACGGCGCTCCTGCTTGGAGACTTCCGCGCGGCGCTCCTTGACCTCCTGCTCATATTCGCTGCGTGATTTATGGATCTCTTCCTTAGCCTCGAGCAGCATTTCGCGCTTTTTGCTTTCTCCGCCCTTGATGGCTTCGTTGATGATGCGCCGGGCTTCCTCTTCGGCGGAACCGATCTGCTTTTCCGCAACCTTTTTGCGGTACAGAACGCCAGCCGCGAAGAAAACCGCGCAGAGCACGATTGCCGCGATGCTAATGATGAGGCATAGCGTATTAAATTCCATAAACTGCGAATCACACCTCCTGTTTTCAGTATTGGGTACGCCGGCACTCCGGCGACTTGAATCATAAAGCGCAATGAGCTTCCCCAAGTCCCATTACAGCCATACAAATCCTACCCTACATTGTACCGGTTTGCCGCGTGTCTGTCAAGGCGCAATTCGGAAAAATGCACGAAACGGGATACGCCTGTTTGGGCGCTTTTGGCAAGAACCGCCCAAGTAACCGATGACGCACACAGTTGACAAGCGGCAAAAAGTGTGATTCTATAAAGGAAAAGCGGAGATCAGGCCGCCGCGAACACCTGCGGCAGCCGCCGCGTGATGGCGACGCATAGAAAGCTTCCCAGCGCAATTTTCAGCAGATCGCCCGGCAGATAGATCAGCATGCCGTTTTTGATGACTTGCCAGAACGTCAGCCCTTTGCCCAGATATGCGTTTGCAATCAGCGCCATATACGGCACGCCGATTGCGTACAGAACGGCCAGCCCTGCCAGCATGGCAAGCGCCGTCCCCCAGAAGGTCAGGGGCCGCTTCGCCAGCTTCCCAATCACAAACGCCGACGGGATCAGACCCAGCAAAAAGCCGAACGTCGGCTGCAGGACATAGGAAAATCCGCCGCCCAGCGCGAAAATCGGCACGCCGACCAGCCCAATCAGCACATACACGCCCTGCGACAGCGCGCCGTATCCCGCGCCGAGCAGAATGCCCGCCATGGCCGTGAACAGGAATTGCAGCGAAATCGCCGCCAGCGCGAAGGGAATCTTGAAAAATGCGCCGATTGCCGTCAGCGCGGCGAACAGTGCCGTCAGAACCAGCATCAATGTCTTTCTGTGCTGCATAAGAAGTTCTCCTTTTGTAAACCAAATTTAGAAACAGGTTTACAATACACGAAACTGAACGAAAAATCAAGGGGATAATTATCATGTTGAAAGAAGAAGTTCTCTCCCTGCTGTTAAATGCGCGGGAACCCGTCTCCGGCGAGGGCATCTGCAAGACCTTCGGCGTGACCCGGGCCGCCGTCTGGAAGACCATCGACCAGCTGCGGCAGGAGGGCTATGGAATTGACGCCGCGCCGAAGCGCGGCTATACGCTCGCGTTCGTGCCCGAACGGCTCGATACGGCGCTCGTGCGTGCACATCTGTCTGGACACCCGTGGCAGGCACTGACGACTGCCGTGCCCAGCGTGGATTCTACGAACAACGCCTGCAAGCGCCTCGCCGCCGAGGGAG
>ENA-ORRN01003107-ORRN01003107.1-human-gut-metagenome-genome-assembly--contig:-NODE-3107-length-9968-cov-4.034803_pt1 | contig 9968 bp, 5 predicted proteins | sample MGYA00242174_ERZ509132 | MGnify/ENA primary metagenome ERZ509132 (study PRJEB26280, sample SAMEA2338671) | human gut metagenome | biome: human gut; feature: human-associated habitat; material: faeces...
TGACGGCAGCCACATCCGCACGCTTCTGCTCACATTCTTCTTCCGCTTCATGCGGCCGCTGATCGAGCACGGCTATGTCTATTCCGCTGTCCCGCCCCTCTATAAGCTTTCGCGCGGCAAGACGCAGCGTGTGGCGTATTCTGACCCGGAGCGCGATCAGATTTCCGCCGAAATGCGCGCGGACAACCCGAACGCGAAGATCGATATCTCCCGGTATAAGGGCCTCGGCGAAATGAACCCGCATGAACTGTGGGAAACGACCATGGACCCCACTACGCGGACGCTGCGCCGCATTACGCTCGAGGACGCCGTGCAGGCCGACCAGATCTTCACCGTTCTGATGGGCGAGGACGTCGAGCCGCGCAAGGAATTCATCGAAGAAAACGCGAAATACGTCGTGAATCTGGATATCTGATTCCAGTCAATCTTTTGTAGGGGCCGATGCCCACATCGGCCCTGAATCTGCTGCGATTTCGCCTGAAATTACCGATAAACCGGTGCATCCTGCGCGGGCCGATATGTACCGGCAGGCGGCAGATCACATCCGTAACGCTCCTTCGCCGCAAACGGCTGTGACCGGCATCGGCCCCCCACAAAGGAGAAAGCATAAATGGCACATAAAAAAGATTACAAGCCCGAGGATATCATGTTCCCGGAACAGCGGATTGTGCAGTCGGAACTTGTACATGAGATGAAAAGTTCGTACATCGACTACGCGATGTCCGTCATTGTCGGCCGTGCGCTGCCGGATGTACGAGACGGCTTAAAGCCCGTCCACCGGCGTATTCTCTACGCCATGTACGAGGACGGCCTGACCTCCGACAAGCCGTTTAAGAAATCGGCGACATGTGTCGGCGACGTGCTGGGCCGGTATCATCCGCACGGCGACGCATCGGTCTACGACGCGATGGTCCGTCTGGCGCAGGATTTCTCCATGCGCTATCCGCTCGTTGACGGCCACGGCAACTTCGGTTCCGTTGACGGCGATCCCCCCGCGGCCTACCGTTATACCGAGGCGCGCATGTCGAAGCTTTGCAACGAGATGCTGCGCGACATCGACAAGGAAACCGTTCTGTGGGACCCGAACTTCGATGAATCGAGAAAGGAACCGCGCGTCCTGCCGTCACGCTTCCCGAACCTGCTGGTCAACGGCTCGTCCGGTATTGCCGTCGGCATGGCGACAAATATCCCGCCGCACAACCTGACCGAGGTGATTAACGCCTGCATCTGCATTCTGGAAAACCCGGAAGCAGAACTGGCAGACCTCATGGACTATATCAAGGGTCCGGATTTCCCGACGAAGGGCATCATTATGGGCCGCAGCGGCATCCGCGCCGCGTATGCCACGGGCCGCGGCAAGATCACTGTCCGCGCCCGGATGGAGTTTGAGGAATTCGGACAGAACCGCGAACGCATCATCGTCACAGAACTTCCCTATCAGGTCAACAAACGCCAGCTGATCGCCAACATGGCCGAGCAGGTGCGCGACAAGCGGCTTGAGGGCATTTCCGATATCCGCGACGAAACCGACCGCAACGGCATGCGCGTCGTTATTGAACTGAAAAAGGACGCGAACCCGCAGGTCGTTTTGAACCGGCTGTTTGCCCAGACGCAGATGCAGACCACGTTCGGCGTGACGATGCTTGCGCTGGTCAACAACCAGCAGCAGCCGAAGATTTTGTCCCTGCGGCATATGCTGGATGAATATCTGACTTTCCAGGAAGAGATCATCACGAAGCGGACGCAGTACGATCTCAAAAAAGCGCTCGACCGGCAGCATGTGCTGGAGGGTCTGCTCATTGCCGAGGACAATATCGACGAGGTCATCAAGACCATCCGTGAAAGCTATGACAACGCAAAAGAGCGCCTGATGGAGCGGTTCAATCTGTCCGAGATTCAGGCGCAGGTCGTGCTGGACATGCAGCTTAAGCGTCTGCAGGGACTCGAACGCGAGAAGCTGGAAGCGGAATATGAGGAACTCGAAAAGCGCATTGCGTATTACCGCGAACTGCTGTCCAACGAGGAAATGCTCAAGGGCGTTCTGAAGGACGAATTGACTGCCATCCGCGATAAATATGGCGATGATCGTCTGACTGAAATTCAGGATGTTGAGGACGAGATCGACATTGAAGACCTGATCGAAGAGGAGCAGTGCGTCTTTACGCTTTCCCATGCGGGCTACTGCAAGCGTGTTCCCGCTTCGACCTACCGCAGCCAGAAGCGCGGCGGCAGAGGCGTCACGGGCATGACGACGAAGGAGGAGGACTTCGTAGAGGGCGTGTTTACCGCCTCCACGCATGACTATATCCTCTTCTTCACGAACCTCGGCAAGGTGCACCGCCGCAAGGGCTATCAGATCCCGGAGGCAGGCCGCACGGCCAAGGGCACGAATCTGGTCAATATCCTCCCATTTGAGCCGGGCGAGAAGGTCACGGCGGGTATCACCGTGCATGAATTCGACGAGGATTATCTTGTCTTTGTTACCAGAAACGGCACTGTCAAACGGTTGGAACTGGCAAGCCTCAATACCGCGCGCAAAGCCGGAATCCGCGCGCTGACGCTCTCGGAGGGCGATGAACTGATTGCCGTTATGAAGACCGACGGCAAGCAGGATATCCTGCTTGCAAGCGCGAACGGCATGGTCATCTGCTTCAACGAAAACGACGTGCGTGTCATGGGCCGCGACGCAGCCGGTGTGCGCGGCATGATGCTGGACGCGGGAGACTATGTGGTCGGCGCGGGCATCGCCTCGAGAGGCAAGCAGCTGCTTTCCGTCACGGAATGCGGCTACGGCAAGCGCACGGAGATCGAATCTTATCTGCGCCTTGGCGAAGACGGCCAGCGCCGTCCGCAAAACCGCGGCGGCAAGGGCCTCAAGGGTTATAACATCACGGCCAAGACCGGCAAAATTGCGGGCGTGGCAATCGTGGACGACGCGGACGATATCATGCTGATTGAAAACGGCGGCGTGCTCATCCGCATGGCGGCGGCAGATATCAATGTCTACGGCCGTGACACGCAGGGCGTCATTCTCATGCGCCTTGAATCCGGCAGCCGCGTTATTTCCGTGGACCGCGTGGACCGGGAGCCGGAAGAGCCCGCGGAGAACGAAGAGGCATGAAGACCGTCACCATCTACACCGATGGGGCCTGCTCCGGCAATCCCGGCCCCGGCGGCTGGTGCGCGATTCTGGAGTATAACGGACACGAGAAACTGATCTCCGGCGGCGAGGAACGCACCACAAACAACCGCATGGAACTCACCGCAGTCATACAGGCCCTGCTTGCTCTGCGCGAGCCGTGTGTTGTAGAACTTTATTCTGACTCCAAATACGTTATTGACGCATTGGAAAAGGGCTGGGCATGGGGCTGGCGGAAAAAGGGCTGGGTCAAGTCTGACAAAAAGCCTGCTCTGAACCCCGACCTCTGGGAATTGCTCCTCGGCCTCGTGAGCCAGCACGAGATGCACTATCACTGGGTCAAGGGTCACGAGGAAAACGAAAAAAACAACCGCTGCGACGAGCAGGCGGTTCTGGAGAGCCGGAAATTCAAAGCATGAGGACGCGTCGCCTGTTACGGTATTCCAAATTTGTAGGTAGTTGCGTTTGAATGGCCGCGGTAAATCAGCCTTGCATTCAAAAATTGCAGGGCAGTACGAATTCGCCGCAGTCCCACAAAAGCCTCCCCTTGCCGCGCTCTGCGCGGTAAGGGGAGGTGTCATTTGCGTCAGCAAATGCCGGAGGGGATTTGTTTTAGATTTCAGAGTGCGCTGTAAGTTGCAGCACTCGAATCCCCTCAGGCGCTTCGCGCCAATTTCCCTTGGGCACAAGGAGAGCCTTTGGTGCGTCAGAAATTTTGAACTCTTTCAAATATCGCGGAAAAAATACCCGCAGGAGGCTCAGCCTTCTGCGGGTCGGTTTGTTTATAGCGGAGTTTTTTTGATTTTTGCAAACGCGCGGGGATATTTGAGCGGTGTGGACTTGATTTTACGGATCACAACGGCCTTGTGTACGGCATCCTGAATGGGATATTCGTACACGCGCTCGATCGTTCCGCCAAGCAGCGCCACGGCGCGCTTTGCCTCTTCCATTTCCTCGCCTGCCAGCGCACCCTTCATCGCCAGGAACGCGCCGCCCACCTTTACATACGGCAGGCAGAGTTCCGACAGGATATTCAGCCGCGCCACGGCGCGGGACGTCGCAATGTCATACTGCTCCCGGCGGGTCTGGACAAATTCTTCTGCCCGGGCAGTAACAACCTCGGCTTCTACGCCAAGCTGCGGCAGAATCTCCCGCAGCCATGTCATGCGCTTGGCCAGAGAATCCAGAAGCGTCAGTCTGATCGACGGCTCCGCAATTTTCAGCGGGACGCCGGGAAAGCCCGCGCCGCAGCCAACATCGATCACGCGCTTGCCGGAAAAGTCCTCTGCCTGCAAAAGTGCGATGCAGTCGAGAAAATGCAGTTCGGCCACGGCCTGCGGCTCAGTGATGGCTGTGAGGTTCATGACTTTGTTCTTTTCAATCAGCGCCTGCCCGAATGCGCAGAGCGTGTCGATCTGCTCCGGCGCCAAGCCGGAGCGCGCTTCCAGTACTGCTCTCATTTGTCCGCCTTTCGGATATACAGCACGCCAAGGGTCCCCGGTCCGCAGTGGCTGCTGACGGTGCAGCCGGCACGCGTGACGCAGATCTCCTCAAACGGCTGTAACTTTTGCACAGTTTCCACAGCCTTTTGCACCGTTTCTTCCGACACGCCGGAGTGCGTGATGAACACGCGGCGCAGTTCCAGATCGCTGCGGTTTCCAATTTTGTCGGTGATATACTCGCAGACGCATTTGTCAAAGCTGCCGCGATATTTTTTGCCGACGCCCATTTTGCCGTCCTTGACCTCAATGCACGGGCGAAGCTTTAAAAGATTTGCGCCCAGAAGCGTCACGGCGGAGCAGCGGCCGCCCTTTTTCATGTAATCCAGCCGGTCAAGAATGAAGCTGGCTTCCACACGGCCTGTCAGATCGTGCAGCGCCGCAACAATATCGTCCGGCTCCATGCCTTCGCGCGCCATGCGCTCGGCTTCCAACACAACAAGTCCATGACCTGTGGATAAATTTCTGGAATCGACGACGTATACGTTGTCAAAATCCGCCGCTGCCAGTTTCGCGTTCTGATAGCAGCAGGAAAAATCCAGAGAGATACAGACGTGGATGACGAAGTCGTTTTTTTCAGACAACTCTGTAAACGCGCGGACATAATCGGCCAGATTGACCGCCGCTGTCTGCGGCAGACTTCCGCCGGCAGAGACGTGCGCATAGATATCATCGGGCTTGACGTCCACGCCGTCGCGCAGCGTCTTGCCGTCCATGCTCACATAGAGGGGCAGCAGGCGGATGTTGTACCGTTCCAGCTGCTCCGGGCTGAGATCACAGGTAGAGTCAGACGTGATCTGATAACGCATAGAGAGTTCCTTCCTTTTTTTCATCTGCATCCATTAAGGACGCGCGTGTGGTAACCGATGGTTCAATACGTCTGCGGTTACCGTGGCGCAGAGCGCGGAAAAAATCGCGCAGCGCCTGTGAACATTCCGCTTCCAGTATGCCGCCGCTGACCTCCGGCTGAAAACAGCCTGGCAGATGCAGCAGATCGACAAGACTTCCCGCCGCGCCGGATTTTGGATCGCACGCGCCGAAGACGACGCGCGGCAGATGCGCGTTTAAAATCGCACCGGCACACATGGGGCATGGCTCCAGCGTCACATACAGCGTACACTGCCACAGCCGCCAGCCGCCAAGCGTCCGGCAGGCTTCGCCGATGGCCTCCAGTTCTGCGTGGGCCAGCGCCGTTTTTCCTTTTTCACGCCGGTTGCGGCCACGGCCGACAATGCGGTCTTCCAGTGTAATCACACACCCCACCGGAACCTCACCGTCCGCTGCCGCTTCCTGTGCAAGCAGGAGCGCTTCGCGCATCATTGCCTCATCCAAGTCCGTACACACACCTCCACGGCAAGAGTCATTCTATCATACCCGAAAATGGAAGATTCGTCAACACCCGCTGTGCGGCGCTTTCCTTGGGAAAACGGGCTTTTTGCTTGCTTTTAACAGGCGGACGCGATATACTGAATATATCAGGCAGCGACGCTGCAAAGAATGGATGGAAGAAAGGATCACGACGGTATGAGTACTGTATATCAGAATCTGACCCCCGCACAGCTGCGCGAGGAATACGCAGCAGTCAAGGCGCAGTTCGACGCGCTGAAGGCGAAGGAACTGAAACTCAACATGGCAAGAGGCAAGCCCGGCAAGGAGCAGCTTGATCTCGTCTCCGATATCCTCAGCATCCTCAAGACCCCGGAGGACTGCATGTCCAACGGCGTCGATGCCCGCAACTACGGCGAACTGTCCGGCCTCAAGGAAGCAAAGGAATACTGGGCGGATGTGCTCGGCTGCAAGAGCGAAGAGTGCTTCATCGGCGGCAACGCATCGCTGACGCTCATGTACGATCTGGTCAGCAAGGGCTATACGCACGGTCTTGCACGTTCGGAAAAGCCGTGGTGCAAGCTGGATACCGTCAAGTGGCTCTGCCCGGCGCCCGGCTACGACCGCCATTTTAAAATCACCGAATCGTTCGGCTTTGAACTCATTACAATTCCCATGACCCCCACCGGCCCCGACATGGACAAGGTCGAAGAAGCGGTCAAGGACCCGGCTGTCAAGGGCATGTGGTGCGTGCCGAAATACTCCAACCCCGACGGCATCGTCTACTCCGACGAGACCATCGCGCGCATCGCGGCATTGAAGCCCGCCGCGCCCGATTTTGCCCTCATGTGGGATAACGCCTACTGCATCCATGAGTTTGACGGCGAATTTGTTCCCTTCCAGGATATCCTGACACTCTGCCGCGAGGCCGGCAACGACGGCATGGTCTATGAATTTGCCTCCACGTCCAAGGTCACGCTCCCCGGCGCGGGCTTCTCCGTTATGGCTACGAGCGAGGCCAATCAGGCGTATCTGCAAAAACTCATCGGCATCCAGACCATTTCCTATGACAAGGTCAACTCTCTGCGCCATGTGCGCTTTTTAAAGGACAAGGCCCACACGCTGGAACTTATGAAGAAGCACGCAGCCATTCTGAACCCGAAGTTCCAGTGCGTTCTGCGCCATCTGGACACCGAGATCGCGCCGCTCGGCATTGCGTCCTGGCAGCGGCCGAAAGGCGGTTATTTCGTCTCGGTCAACACGGCCCCGGGGCTTGCCAAGCGCACGCTGGCACTGTGCAAGGAAGCCGGTGTCGTCATGACCGGTGCGGGCGCGACGTTCCCCTATGGCCGCGACCCGCAGGATTCCAACATCCGCATTGCCCCGTCCCTGCCCCCGGTTGAGGAGTTGGAGCAGGCGATGGAGATCTTCTGCACGAGCCTCAAGCTCTCTCTTTGTTAAGATGTGGAACTTCTCATACATCTCTACTGTCGTTGGCTCTGTAACAGACTTGATGGAGTCAACCCATGTCTTTACATTTGGAAGACCACGTCTTTCGGCCTCTGCAACCCACTCATCAGTATATCCGTTTCCGTTAAAGTAGATATCCTTGTTCTCACGGATAAACTCTGCAGTCACTTCGCGAACAGCAACATCTGTGTGCTTACCTTCTCTAAGCTTTGCCTCAATTGCATCTGCTGCATCAGAGAATGCTTCTGCCATCATTGCATTTAATACAATGTTTGGCTCTGCAACGTTGCAGGATGAAGCAACCATTCTAAACTCGAAACGGTTTCCGGTAAATGCAAATGGTGATGTACGGTTACGGTCGGTCGGATCCTTATCAACAGCCGGGCACTCCTTTACACCAAGATCAAGCATTCCAGCTGGAATAGATGAATCTGCATATCCCTTCTCGATAATCTGATCAACTACACCACCAATCTGATCACCTAAGAAGATAGAAATAATTGCTGGCGGTGCCTCATTTGCACCCAAACGATGATCATTTCCTGGGTTAGAAGCAGCGGTACGAAGAAGAAGTGCATGCTTTTTCACTGCCTTCATAACGCAGCCAACAACTAACTGGAAGCGAGTATCAGTCTCTGGCTTCTTGCTTGGCTTAAACAGATTAATACCATCATCTGTGGAAAGAGACCAGTTGTTGTGCTTACCAGAACCGTTGATGCCTGCAAATGGCTTCTCATGAAGCAAACATACAAGACCGTGACGTGTTGCAACCTTCTTTAAGGTATCCATTAAAAGCAGGTTGCTGTCTGCTGCAACGTTTGTCACAGAGAAAATCGGAGCAACCTCATGCTGTCCTGGCGCAACCTCGTTATGCTGTGTCTTTGCAGTGATACCAAATCTCCACAGCTCTTCGTTTAGCTCCTTCATAAAGGAACCAACACGCTCCGGAATTACACCAAAATACTGATCATCGAGCTCCTGTCCCTTTGGAGCCGGTGCGCCAAACAGTGTACGACCTGTAAATACAAGGTCATCTCTCTGTAAATATTTATCTCTGTCTACAATGAAATACTCCTGCTCAGGTCCAACACCTGCAGTCACCTTTGTAGATGTAGTGTTTCCTAACAGACGAAGAAGTCTGACACCCTGCTCACTTACTGCGTCCATAGAACGAAGAAGCGGTGTCTTTGCATCAAGTGCTTCACCTGTGTATGAGCAGAATGCTGCCGGGATACAAAGAATGGTTCCAATTGCATCCTCCTTTACGTAAATCGGTGAAGTCATATCCCATGAAGTGTAAGATCTTGCGCGAGAGGTATCACGAATACCACCTGACGGGAAGGATGAACCATCTGGCTCGGACTCACACAATTCTTTTCCGGTAAAATCCATCATGACCTTACCATCTTCATCTGGAAGCGAAACGAAGGAGTCATGCTTCTCTGCAGTAAGCATTGTCAGTGGTTCAAATACATGTGTAAAATGTGTTGCACCTTTCTCAATTGCCCAGTCTCTTACTGCCTGTGCAACGATGTCTGCAGATCCCTTATCCAGCTTGCACGCCTTCACTTCATTATAAACCTTCTTCGGAAGACGAGCCTTCATCTCAGCATCTGTAAAAACATTGTTGTTAAATAACTCTGTAATTCTGCCGCTCATGTTTTCAACCCTCTCATTCTATACTGATATAACGCTCTGTCTGCTGCCTTTTCTTCTGTTAAGCTATTCTGCAGAGCCACCTGACTGAACTGATATATTATCGACCACTTTACTATGATAAAGTAAAAGAAAGAGCGCCCTTATCAACTAAGATAAGAACGCCCTTGTTCCAGTCAGGTCGTGATTGTCTGTTTCAATCACTGATGACAATAAAATACACCTTTTCATTCAGAAAAGCAAGTGTTTTTCCAGAATCGTTTCACTTTTGTGAAATGTTCCTCTTTTTCACGCTAAACCTGAACGATAATTGTCTTATTTGTTTCAAGCCTTACCTACAGAACCGAACAGCTCCATCTTTTCCTTAACGGTAGCCTTGATTGCCTCAGCACCTGGTGCTAACAGCTTTCTTGGGTCAAAGCCCTTACCCTTCTTATCCTTGCCAGCCTCGATATACTCACGAGTAGCTGCTGCGAAGGACAACTGGCACTCTGTGTTTACATTGATCTTGGAAACGCCCAGAGAGATTGCCTTCTTAATCATGTCAGCCGGGATACCTGTACCACCGTGAAGAACTAACGGCATAACGCCTGTCTTCTGCTGGATTGCATCCAGAGTCTCAAAGCTTAATCCTTCCCAGTTAGCCGGGTATTTTCCATGAATATTACCGATACCAGCTGCAAGCATGTCAACACCGAGATCAGCAATCATCTTACACTCGTTAGGATCAGCACATTCACCTTTACCGATAACTCCGTCTTCTTCTCCACCGATAGAACCAACTTCTGCTTCGATAGACATTCCTTTTTCATTACAGATTGCTACTAATTCTTTTGTCTTTTCAACGTTCTCTTCGAATGGAAGATGAGAACCATCAA
>ENA-ORRN01003108-ORRN01003108.1-human-gut-metagenome-genome-assembly--contig:-NODE-3108-length-9966-cov-3.021895_pt1 | contig 9966 bp, 6 predicted proteins | sample MGYA00242174_ERZ509132 | MGnify/ENA primary metagenome ERZ509132 (study PRJEB26280, sample SAMEA2338671) | human gut metagenome | biome: human gut; feature: human-associated habitat; material: faeces...
AAAATTCTTCTCGAAAAGCAGTTTCGCTATCCGTATAAGGAAATAATATGGGAAATCCCTGCGGGCAAACGCGATAAAGGCGAAGACTTTATCGTAACCGCCCGTCGCGAACTCGAAGAGGAAACGGGTTACGTTGCGGAAAAACTCGTTGAAATATGCAAATATCTCCCGTCTCCCGGGTATACGAACGAGGTTATAGGCATTTTTAAAGCCGAAGGGCTGACGCTTGGAAAAACGAATTTCGACGAGGACGAGGATATTGCCGCGGAATGGATTCCCGAAGAGAAGGTTTTCAAAATGGTAAACGAAGGCGAGATCAGAGACGGAAAAACACTCGTCGCTCTTTTGTGGTATAAATCGGAGAGGGCGGCAAATGACTAACCTCGAAAGGAGCGCGAAAAAAGACACCGCGGGGATGATTTTAACGGTCGTAATTTATGCCGTCGGCGCGGCGTCCGTTCCTTACGTTAAGGTTGCGGCATGGCTCGGCGGCGGGCAGCAGCTCGAATGGTATCTTGCTTTCGCGTTCAAAATTATCTGTTCCGTTCTTCCGGTGTATCTTATTTTTCAATTCGGAATGAAAAAGATGATAACTTCTTTTTCGGGCAAAACAAAAGGGCTTCTTTTGTGTATTCCCGCGTTTTTGGTTGCAGTCGATAACTTTCCAATTGTTCCTCTTATCGAAGGCAAAATGGCGTTTAACGGTACTATAGGCGGACTTATTCCTTATTTTTTATATTGTTTGTCCATCGGGGTAATGGAGGAAACGATATTCCGCGGAGTCCTTTTCCCTTTGTTTATGTATAAGTTTCCCCGCGCGAAAAAAGGGCTTTTTTGGGCGATCGTTTCATCTTCCGCGGTGTTCGGGGCGATGCACCTTTTAAATCTTTTCGGCGGATTTTCGCCCATGGTATTTTTACAGGTCGGTTATTCCTTCCTGATAGGTTGCATGTGTTCGTTGTGTCTTGTTTTTTCGGGGAATATCGTCGTTCCCGTTATCGTTCACGCTCTTTTCGACGTCGGCGGCTTTCTGTCCGATTCCGGTTTTTGCACGGGCGAACTTTGGACGACGGCTAACGTTATCGTAACGGCCGTTCTTTCCGTCGCGTTTGCCGCCGTTTTGATTGCTTCTTTTATAAAAACCGATTTTTCAGATATTTACGACGAATATAATTTAAACGAAAAGCCCGCTTAATCGACTTATAGGCGGACTTTTTCAATGTGTTAATGTTTTAAAAACGCGTCGGAATACGCGAAAAACCGCCGCGCAAAATTCCGATGATATGAATTCTTTTTTAAAAATATTGCAAAACGACATTCATTTGCTTGATTTTTGAATTTTAAATCGCTATTATGGAATGGATGAATTCAGAGAGATAATATGCAAAGAAGCCTGCCGGGAAACGACGGCGGGGAAACGAATGAAGAGGTTTTTTACGATCGTAAAACGCAATAACGCAATATGGTATTTAACGACAACTTTTTGATTGCATTGTATCTTGTCGCGGCTTTGGGAGCGTTTCTGATAGGGTTTAAACTTTTATCGGAAAATTTACAGAAAGTTGCCAACAAGGGTTTAAGAAAGCTTTTCGATAAAACGTCGAAGAGCAAAATCGCCGGAGTCGGAATCGGCGTCGGGGCGACGGTGCTTATGCAAAGCTCGGGCGCGACGACGGTTATGGTCATCGGTTTCGTAAACGCGGGCATGATGAGCCTTTATCAGGCGACCGCCGTTATCATGGGTGCCAACATCGGTACGACGATAACAACCATTCTGATAGCCGTCGGCGTTACCAGCGTGGGAAAATATTTCATGGTTTTTTCCTTCGTCGGGATTTTTCTTTCCATGCTTTTAAAAAACGGCAAGGCGAAGAGCTGGAGTTTAACTTTGGCGGGTTTCGGTCTCGTCTTTTTCGGTCTTACGATTATTTCTGCGTGCAGTAACGGTTTTAAAGATAACGAAACGATAAAAAATCTTCTGTGCGCAAACATAAAGCCTTCGTTTTTAGAACCGATCGTGCTTATGTTTATCGGCGCGCTCATAACGGCGATAATGCAGTCTAGTACGGCGGTTAACGCTATATTGTTGTCGCTCGTTTCCGCGGGTATTCAGATAGGCGGAGGCGGCAACGCGATACTCTATATCATTCTCGGGACGAATATCGGAACGTGCGTAACCGCGCTTATAAGTTCTATCGGCGCAACCACCAACGCGAAACGTTCCGCCCTTATTCATTTCCTTTTCAATTTCTTCGGTTCGGTGATTTTCCTTGTCATACTCATGATATGGCGCGGATTTATGGATGAATTCTGGTCGTTGATTATTCCCACCGCGGAAATGCAGCTTGCTCTTTTCCACCTTGCGTTCAACTCGATCTGCACGCTCATTTTCCTGCCTATGACGAAACTCATCGTCAAGGCGACCGAGATAATAATCAAAGAAAAGAATACCGAAGAAGAGATACGCATCACGTTTATGGACGAGCGTATGTTATCTACGCCCACCGTCGCGATCGCTCAGCTCCAGAAAGAAACCGTTGCCATGGGCGACAGATGTATGAACAATCTTCACGCGGCGTTCACGGCGTTCGTCGAAAACGATATTACTTCGATTGACGCTATACATGCTGAAACCGACGAAATATCGATAGTGTCCAAACAGATAACCGATTATCTCGTAAAGGTTTCGGGCGAAGACGTTTCCGTTCACGACGATCAGAGAATTTCGATTTTGTATCACGCGCTCGCGGACCTTCTGCGTGTTTCCGAAATTTCCGATAACATCGCCAAGTATACGCGTACCAGCGTCGAAAAAAACCTCGTGTTTTCCGAACAGGTCGTCGAAGAGCTTAAAAAAATGTACGAAAATTTAAGCGAGATGTACAAAATCGCCGCGGCGATTTTCGAAACGAGAAACAAGGACGGTTTTGCGGCTCTCGATAAAATCGAAAACGAAGTCGACAGAGAGAGAAAGTTTCTTATCGACGAACATATCGCAAGGCTTAACTCGGGCGCGTGTTCGCCTAAAAACAGCGCGGTTTTCATAAATCTCGTTTCCAATCTCGAAAGAGCGGGAGATCATATCAATTTCTTCGCTCATACGATAGAAGAACTTCAATAAAACAAAAACGCAATCGCATGCGAACGGACGCTTCCCGAAAGGGAGGCGTTTTTTATTGTACGCGTTTTGTATAATTTTCGTTTATGCGGGCAAAATTATAATACTTAAAAATTGCCTCGGCAAAAGCCGGAAGGAGTGAAACATGAGCAGAAAAAGAAAGCATCCCGTCAGAAAAATGACGGAAAAAGACTATGAAAATTATCTTATGTCTTTAAAAGACGAAAAACCCGCGAAAGCCGTCGTGCCGAGAGATCCCGAAAGGAACGGAGACGAGGAGTAATCGCTTTGTCGAAAGACCGTGTTTAAATGTAATCACTTGTGGCTGAAAGGCGCAAATAAAAACCGTCGGTACGGCAAACCGACGCATATCGGCCAAAAAGGGCGAAAAACGGAAAAAAACCGTTTTCGCCCGATTTTTTGGTTAAAATTTGTTGTCTTTTATTAAGATTTATGTTACTATATAATATATATCCAAAAAGTATTTACGGAGATTCGGTTATGCGAAAGAGAATATTGTTAAAAGATATTTTTGCTAAAAAAGAAGAGTTCGGCGGCAAGAAAGTCACCGTAATGGGCTGGGCTAAAACCATAAGAGATTCCAAGGCGTTCGGCTTTATCGAGCTTAACGACGGAAGTTGTTTAAAAAACGTGCAGATTGTTTTCGAACGCGACAAGATAGACAATTACGACGCAATCGCCAGACAGAACGTCGGCGCGTCGCTCATCGTAGACGGAACGCTTGTGTTGACGCCCGAGGCAAAACAACCTTTTGAAATAAAAGCGGAAAAAATCGAAGTCGAAGGAACTTCGTCGCCCGATTATCCGTTGCAGAAAAAACGTCATTCGCTCGAATATCTCCGCGAAATCGCTTATTTAAGACCGAGAACGAACACCTTCGGCGCGGTTTTCAGAATAAGAAGTGAGGCGGCGTTCGCCATTCACGAGTTTTTCAATTCGCAGGGCTTCGTTTACGTTCACACTCCGCTTATCACGGGCAGCGATTGCGAAGGCGCGGGCGCGATGTTCCAGGTGACGACGCTCGACCTTAATAACGTTCCTAAAAAGGACGGCAAGGTGGATTATACGGAGGACTTTTTCAAGAAGCAGGCAAGCCTCACCGTTTCGGGTCAGCTTTCCGCGGAGGCATATGCTATGGCGTTCGGAAACGTTTACACTTTCGGTCCTACTTTCAGAGCCGAAAGATCGAACACCGCAAGGCACGCGGCGGAATTCTGGATGATAGAACCCGAAATGGCTTTCGCCGATCTTTCGGACGATATGGATATGGCGGAATCGATGGTAAAACACATAATTTCGCACGTTATGAAAACCTGCCCCGCAGAGCTTGAATTTCTGAATAATTTCGTGGACAAAGAGCTTATCGACAGACTTACGCACGTCATGACGAGCGATTTCGTAAGGCTTACCTATACGGAGGCGATAAAGGTTCTCGAACCCGTAAAAGACAAGTTCGAGTATCCCGTGTTCTGGGGCTGCGATCTTCAGAGCGAGCATGAGAGATATCTCACCGAGCAGGTTTATAAAAAGCCGGTATTCCTCACCGATTACCCGAAGGAAATCAAGGCGTTCTATATGCGCCTGAACGACGACGGAAAAACCGTTGCGGCGGCGGATCTTCTCGTTCCCGGCATAGGCGAACTTATCGGCGGAAGCCAGAGAGAAGAGCGCGAGGACGTATTGCTTAAGAGAATGAACGAACTCGGGCTTAAGCCCGCCGATTACGATTGGTATTTAAACCTCAGAAAATTCGGCGGAACGACCCATGCGGGTTTCGGTCTCGGCTTCGAAAGAATGGTTATGTATCTTACGGGCATTGCAAACATAAGAGACGTAATTCCTTTCCCGAGAACGGTGGATAATCTCGAATACTGATATCGGGCAAAAACTCAAAGACAACGCGTGAGCGGGAGAATGAAATGAAAATAATAATCGACGCATTCGGGGGAGACAACTCTCCCGAAGAGATTGTAAGCGGCGCGATCGACGCCGTTAAAGAAAAAGAAGGCTTCGACGTCGTTCTCGTAGGTAAAGAAAATACCATAAGAAAGTTGCTCGGAGATAAAGAATATGACGAATCGAGAGTTTCCGTCGTCAATGCGGACGAGGTGATAACCTGCGACGATACGCCGACGGAAGCCATAAGAAGCAAGCCGAACTCGTCCATAGTGGTTGCGGCAAAGCTTTTAAAAACAGACGAAAACGCAAAGGCGTTCGTTTCGGCGGGTTCTACGGGTGCGGTTCTTGCCGCGGCGATTTTGCTAACGCCGAGAATAAAAGGAATTCTTCGCCCTGCGCTCGCGCCTTTGCTCCCCAATCTCAAAGGCGGCGAAACCATGCTTCTGGATTGCGGCGCAAACGTAGACGTAAAACCGCAGAACCTTGTGCAGTTCGCGCTTATGGGAAGCATTTACATGCGTAACGTCGCAGGCGTGGAAAACCCGAAAACGGCTCTTTTGTCCAACGGAACGGAAGATAAAAAGGGTTGCGCGCTCACTAAAGAAGCATTCGCGCTTTTAAAGGAGCAGAAGGACATAAATTTCGTCGGAAACATGGAAGCCCGCGATATTTTGTCGGGCGAATACGACGTAGTCGTGGCGGACGGTTTCAGCGGAAACATCGCGCTCAAAAGTTTAGAAGGCGCGGTGGGATGTTTGTTCTCCGTTTTAAAAACGGAAATCAAATCGTCGAAATCGGCAACGCTCGGCGCGCTGTTTATGAAAGGCGCGTTCAAAAAAGTTAAAAACAGAATGGATTACAACAAAAGGGGCGGCGCGGTGCTTCTCGGCATGGATAAAATAATAGTCAAAGCCCACGGTTCGTCAAAGTCGGAAGCGTTCAAAAACGCGATTTTCCAGGCGTATAACGCAGCGGTTACCGACGTAAGCGGGAAGATCGGAAGCGAGCTTAAAAGGCTCGGCGAAGCCGACGCGTCGGGGGATAACGTATGATATTTGTCATGTACGAATGCGAGGAAAGGCTGGGTTATTCTTTTAAAGATAAAACCCTTCTCAGAACCTGCTTCACTCATTCGTCTTATTCTCACGAACACGGCGGGAAAAATAACGAACGGCTGGAATTTTTCGGCGATTCGATTTTAGGTTTCGTCGTCACGGAATATCTTTTCGGCAAATTCCCCGATGAAGGCGAAGGTCAGCTCACTTTGTATAAGCAACAGATAGTTTCGAGAAAGCCGCTTGCGGAGGCAATCGTGAGGCTCGGGCTGAACGATTACATACTTTACGGCGAAGGCGAAAGAAAAAACGCCCCGGAACATCACGAGGCCGCGTGCGAAAACCTTTACGAAGCATTGGTTGCGGGGATTTATATCGACGGCGGCGGAGAAGAAGCAAGAAAATTCATCAGGCGGACGCTTATAGCTTATTTTAAACCGGGAAAGAAGAATCTCGAGGAAACTCCCGCGGCGGAAAAGAAGATTATAAATTTCAAAGGCGTGTTGCAGGAATATGTTCAGAAGCAAAAACTCGGCGACATAATCTATAAGGAAACAGGCAAATCGGGACCGCAGCACGACCCGCTGTTCAGCGTTTCGGTTTACGTAAACGGAAAAAAGCTCGGAAGCGGACAGGGCAAAAAGAAAGCCGAAGCCGAGCAGACGGCGGCAAGCGCGGCGTATTTAAAACTTTCGGACAAATGCGCGGCGAAAAATTCCGATAAGACAGATGCGGGAACGAAAAAGACCGGCGGGACGGATAAGGTAAACAATAAGTCCGAAGCAAAAACGGTACAAGCCGATTATAAGGCGGCTCGTTCCGTAAAACCTCAGAAACCGCAGATTAAAAAAGCGAGGAAAACGGGCGAGAACGAGGCTGTGAAAAAGTCTGGCAAAAGCTCGCAAACGCAAAACAGATTCAAATTCGGCGCAAATAAGCCGACTGAAAATAAAAAAACAGGGAAAGGGATATATTCCCAAACCAAAGGAAGGAGAAAGATTAAGTGAATTTCAAAAGAATCGAACTCGTAGGGTTTAAATCTTTCGCCGATAAGCAGGAAATACAGTTTGAAAACGGGGTAACGTGTATAGTAGGTCCGAACGGTTGCGGAAAGAGCAACGTTGCGGACGCGATAAGATGGGTTTTAGGGGAGCAGTCGGCAAAACAGCTCCGCGGCTCCAACATGCAGGACGTTATCTTCAACGGTACGCAAAACAGAAAACCTTTGTCGTACTGCGAAGTTTCGCTCGTCTTCGATAACACCGACCACGTGTTTAAAGATCTCGAGTATAACGAAGTCGTGTTCACCAGAAAACTGTACAGATCGGGCGAAAGCGAATATTACGTCAACAGAAAACTCGCGAGACTTAAAGATATAGTCGATTATCTCCGCGAAGGGGGTGTTTCCAAAGAAGGTTACACCATTATCGGGCAGGGAAAGGTTGCCGAAATTCTTTCGTCCAAACCCGAGGACAGAAGAACGATTTTCGAGGAAGCCGTCGGCATTGCGAAAACAAAGCAGAAAAGGCTCGAAACGTCAAGAAAACTCGACAGAACGAGAGATAATATCGTCCGTATTTCGGATATAACGTCCGAGCTTGAAAATCAGCTCGAACCGCTCAGAAAGCAAGCCGAAAAAGCGAGAAGTTATCAGGCTTTATCGGAAGAACTCAAATATCACGAAGTCAATGCGTATCTCTATAAATCTTCGCATGCGTCGCAGGCAAAAGCGACGATCAACGATCGTATCAGAGGTATCGTAAACGAACTTGCGTTAAGAAGCGCGGAACTCGACGACGCGATAAAGAGTTATAACAGACATCAGAAAGAAATCGCCGACACGGACGATTACGTAAAACAGGTTAACGACGAGCTTCTCGAAAAAACGCAGGAGTTCGAGCGTCAATCGGGTAACGCCAAGGTTTACGGCGAAAAAATCAATTATTTCAGAAACGAAATAAAGCGTCTCCGTCAGGAAATTCTCGACGCGGAAAACCGCCTTCAGGAACTTACTGGAGAAATTACTTCCAAAAAGGACGGGGTACTCGAAAACGAGAAACAGCTTGCCGAACTCGAAATCAAGGGCGGAAAAGTAAGCACCGAACTCGCAAGAGTTACGGCGGCTATCTCCGAGGGCGAGCAAAACCAGAGAAACGCGCAGGACGCTATTTTAAAAAGCGTGGAGTCCTTGGCGGATCTGAAGCAGAATATCGGCGCGCTTTCTTCCGAAAAGAACGTTATCGAAGCGAGACAGAAGGAAACCAACGACAAACTCGACGCGCTCTCCGGTAAACTTTCCGAGCTTACCATGGAAAACACGGTTAAGCAAACCGAACTCGCTCAGACGGAAAAACTTATCGCCAGCACCAAAAACGATATCAAGGATAAAGAAAACGATATCGCGGCTACGAATATTTATATTTCGGATATCAATTCGCGTATTTTCAAACTCAATTCCGAAATAGCCGCGTTAGAGGCAAACAAGCGTACTTTTGCAAGTATTAGGGATAACTTCGAGGGCTTCCCCGTTTCGGTAAGACATCTTTTAAACAGCGGAAAGAGCAATCCCGAAGTGGCTAAAAGAATAAAAGGCGTAGTTGCAAACCTCGTCAAAACGGACGCGAAGTATGAAACCGCGATAGAGACGTGTTTCGGCGGCGCGATGCAGAACGTCGTAACCGCAACTCCCGACGACGCGCAGTACCTCATCAATTTCCTTAAACGTACCGAAGGCGGAAGAGTTACCTTCCTTCCCGTATCGTCCATGAAGCCGAGAGCGGACGGACCCGATACGAGAGCCGCTCAGGACGAAAGAGGCGCGTTGGGTCTTGCGACAGATCTTGTTTCTTACGATAAATATTTCGACAACGTAATCAAATTCCTTCTCGGAAATACGTTGATTGTAGATACGATCGAAAACGCTACCAATATCGCTAAAAAATACCGTTTCGGTTTCAGAATCGTAACGCTTGACGGCGACGTCTTGTCGTCCAACGGTTCGATGTCCGGAGGATCGAGAAAGCAAGGCGCGTCGGGAATACTTTCCATGGACAGAAAGCTCGACGACGCGGACAAGCTTATCGCCGAAAAGAAAGACGAAATGGAAAGAAGGACGAATAAACGCGCTCAGCTCGAAGCGCAGGTTGCCGAGCAGAAACGCGAACTCGACAGAGTCAACACGTCCTTGCAGGATTTGAGACAGAAGTCGGTCGCGCTTAAAGAGCAGATTGCCGCAATCGAAATAAAGATCGAGGACGTAAAGAAAGAAATCGAGGGTTGCAGAAATTCCATCGCGCTCATTTCTTCGAGAATTACCGAAATCGACAGAGAATATTCCGATATCGAAAGCGGTAACCAGGCTTTGGAACAGAAAAAACAGAGCGCATCTTCCGACGCGGTTAAAAATCAGAGCGTATTCGACGAGTATAAGAAGAGAAGAGACGAGCTTGTTGACGAGAACGTCCGCATTCAGGCAAAACTCGGCGCGCTTCAGGCAGAAATCAAGGCTTCCCGCGAAGATATCGCCCGCATGGAATCGGAAAGAGAAACGCTTGCCGCAACGAGAGAAAAAAATCAGGCTACGATAGACAACGACGATTCGATTATCTCGGGGCTTATGACGGAAGTCGAAAAAGTCGCTCTCACGGGTTCGCAGAAAGAATATCTGCAAACTCTTAAAGATAAGAGGGCTTCTTTCGAAAGAAGAAAAGCCGAACTTAACGAAAGCGCGACTCAGGATAACCTTCGCCGCGAAATGGTTCAGGCGGAAATTACCAAGCTCAGCGAAAGAAAGTACAGCGAAGAAGTTTCGCTTTCCAAGATCGACAGCGAAATCGAATACATGCAGCAAAGGGTTGCCGAGGAATACAATAT
>ENA-ORRN01003114-ORRN01003114.1-human-gut-metagenome-genome-assembly--contig:-NODE-3114-length-9952-cov-2.596140_pt1 | contig 9952 bp, 7 predicted proteins | sample MGYA00242174_ERZ509132 | MGnify/ENA primary metagenome ERZ509132 (study PRJEB26280, sample SAMEA2338671) | human gut metagenome | biome: human gut; feature: human-associated habitat; material: faeces...
CCGTGCCGCATGATCGCCCCGGCGGTGGAGGAAGTGGCCGCGGATTTTGAAGGCCGCGCCGTGGTCGGCAAGGTGGACGTGGACGAGCAGACGGAGCTGGCGCGCCGGTTCGGCATTATGAGCATCCCGACGCTGGTTGTGATGAAGGGCGGCAAGGTCGTCGAGCAGGCGGTCGGCGCGCGCGGCAAGGCCGATATCGCCGCGATGCTGGAGCGGCACCTGTAAAAGCGAACCGCTTGCAGACGGGCTGAAAAAAGAAAAAAAGAAAAAATGAACGGAAAGCGCTCGAAGGGATTCAAAAAACGGGCGCTTCCCTTCTTTTTTGGCGGGATAGACTTTGACAAGCAGGGCTTTTGTGCTATAATAAACCAAATAGACTTGAGGTATTATCCCTCAGAAATGTTCGGATTTTGAAAGCCTGAGAACGACATGAAGGGCTTTTGGAAGATAAAAAACAAAAGGAGACGACAGAAAGGAGGAGACGCATTTGGCGAAGCTGAGGATTATTCCGCTGGGCGGATTGGGCGAGGTCGGCAAAAACATGACGGCCTTCGAGTTTGGCGACGACATCGTTGTGGTGGACTGCGGCTCGATCTTCCCGCGGGCGGATATGCTCGGTATTGACCTTGTGATTCCCGACATCACCTATCTGGAGCGAAACAGGGAGCGCGTGCGCGCGTATCTGATTACGCACGGGCACGAGGATCACATCGGCGCGACGCCGTATGTGCTGCCGCGCGTACCCGCGCCGGTTTACGGCACGAAGCTGACCTGCGCGCTCATACGCGGGAAGCTGGCGGAGCATAATATCGGCAACATCCAGTTCCATATTGTGAAGCCCCTGATACTGTCTGTCAAAATCGTGATTACCGATACACTGGAAGAATGTGGCTCCCGTATTTTTCAGCGAAGCTTTGTAATTATCAAACAAAGGCATGTTGTCCCATACCAGGTCGCCCAGTGTCATTCCGACAACTTCATGCGACTGCTTCAACGAGTCAATGACTTCCACCATATCGGGCACCGTTTCCTGGCACCAGCGCTTGAAATCGCGTTCATTGCGCACCTGAGGATCAGACACGGCTATGTAATGGAAACGATCGTCAGTTTCAGTCCGCTTCTCCAATACAAAATCATGTTTTCCACCGGCCAAAGCCAGGACACGCACCGGAACATAAAAGCCATCGGCCAGTCCGTCATTCTGAGGCAAGACATATCCTGCCGGAGTAGAAATGCTAACGAACTTGCTTCTGGTCGTATCTGAATGCAACGCCCACGTTCCCTGTGCATCCGTTGTTGTAAAACTAATACCGTCATTCACTACGACACCGGCTACTCCCCGACCATTTTTATCTATCACTTTTCCAGCAAAACGAAACTGAGAATCAACGGTTTTTGCCTGTACACAGGCTCCACACAGCATGAAGCCCAGAATAATCCATTTACCTTTCATGTTATCTTTATTAGATTTCACCTCTCATCCGTTATCGGGCTTCCCGACCGCTTACCATCTCTTTGGCTTCCAGCACCTGGTCAGTTGTCAGCAAATCCACACCCATAGCAATCATCTTCTGCAAATCAGCTGTTTTGTTCACAGTCCATACATTTACCTTCAATCCCAGACTTTGGGCTTCTTTCACCCATTCCGGATGCTTGTAAAACACCTTATAACTATAGTCTATTCCTGTCAGGCCTTTAGCCTTGATATCCTTCGGAGCACAGTCTCCATTCAGATAAGCCACTTCCGCATCCGGAGCCAGGCTGACAAGCTGTTCACATATATTCATGCTGAAAGAAATATATTCCACCTGCTTTTCCATTCCATATTTTTTTACCAGTCTGACACAGGCAGCGGCAATCTGATTTTCCTGAGATTGGGTCTTATGAGGTTTGATTTCCAGTACAAGACGAATCTCAGGAAGCTGCTTACCTGTCTTCAGATACTCTTCCAGCAAGGGAATACGTTCTCCGTTTTTCAATTTGATATCTTTCAGTTTTTCATACCTGGTCTCTCCGATCACCAGTCCTTCGACAACGTCATCATGATTGACTACCACTACCCCGTCAGCAGTCAGCTGCACATCAAATTCGGAACCATACACTCCGGCTTCGGCGGCCTTCTGAAGGCCTGTAATCGAGTTCTGGGCAGAACCTTCTGTTTTCCAGAAGCCACGGTGAGCAATAACTTGAGTCTGTGCCTGTGCCGTCCATACAAAAAGCAGGCATAACCCTGTTAAAATAGATTGTTTAATTTTCATGTAACTTTTATTTTAGAATAACTCAAACAGAATCTTTATATAAAAAAGATTAAATATTTGATTTTTTAACGCTGCAAAAGTAGGACTATGGTATTACAGTCCAGTTACTTTTTCATAAAGAAGCTACATGATTCATATTGCATTTCCATTACTTATTCTGATACAAGCCGCATCCCTGAATATAACAAATCTCTATTCGACAACAGATTAACAACGGCAGGAAACAATCAGCAACAGCAAACAAGACAAACAGACAGAAAGAACAGGCATATATAAAAACGAGGCTGACTTCCGTAAATAAAGTCAGCCTCGTTACAGGTTTAATCATCAAGATCAGTCGCAGGCAGAGAAGCGCAGCTTGTAGCTGAACGGCATCTGCGGGATCTTGTATTTCAGCATGGTTTCCGGACCACAGCTGGCATTACCCAGACCGCGAACCAGTGCATCCAGGTGAAGGATGATGCACGGACGTTCCTGGAGTTCCCAGAGGTGGTTGGCCTTCATCAGGTCGGCATCCGTATAGCGCAGGGCGGAGAAGGATACACCGCCTTCGGTCTGGATGCTGACACCACGTCCCTGACAGTTGGTCAGCTTCAGTTCACGCAAGCCTTCGCGGTTACCCATGGACTGGGGTTTCACATAAGGTACAACCATGTCTTCCACAGTGGTGCGGTAGCGTCCTACCATGCAGCCTGCATGACGGTCGTTGTAGTTTTCCCACGGACCGTATGCATAATAGTCCACATTGTTCAGACCGGCATTGACGGAACATACCAGACCGGTACGACGCAGGTCGGCAGTCTTCGGAGTGAGTTTCACATCCATATCCATCACGCCGCCCGGATAGAACACATACGTGATCTCCGTGTCGCAGAGACTTCCCTTGCGGACAGTCTTCACAACCACATTACCGCTGGCTTCTTCCACAGCCTCACAGGTACCGGTGGGTTCCAGTCCGTTTTCGGTCTTCTCGAAGCGGTCGTTTTCAATCCAGCGGTGGTTATCAAAGATGAAACCTTCACCGCCATAGATGACATCCAGTCCGTTCAGGCGCAGGGCAGTCATCCGTCCGGTTGTGGTGTCAAAGGCTGCATCCACAAATCCGTTGCCGACGGTCAGGCTCTGACCTTCTTTCTTCACGGCCAGCTTGGGCACACGGGCATTGATGCGCAGTTCCGGCAGTCCGGCACGGCTGGTCAGTTCAAACTGCTTCTGGGCTACTTCATGACCGGCTCCGGCCCATACCGTTGCCTTGCGCTGGCGCACGGTCAGGTTGATCATCACTTCTTCACCGTTCTTCGATGCTTTCTTCAGGTCAGCTCCCGACAGCGGCAAAGTGAGTGAAACGGAATCATAGGGGGCTACATCGGCCAGCTGCATGCTGTCTGCTCCCACTACATAACCGTCTTTCACGGTTTCCCAGCGCAGGTCGAAATCAGCCAGAGAAGTAAAGTTATACGTATTTTTCAGGCTGACAGTCACTTCGTTTCCGTTCTTGTCATTATTCTCCAGACGGAACTTGATATACTGATAAACGGCTTTCACTTCCTTCAGCTTCGGAGTTTCCTCGCGGGTAGCGGGGATGATACCGTTGGAGCAGAAGTTGCCCTGGTGCGGGCCGGGGAAGTCGTATCCGGTGTGCAGACGTCCGGCATAGTTGCCCTGCTTGATTTCAACCGGTTCATAGATGGCCTGGTCTACCCAGTCCCAGATGGCACCACCGATGGTAGACGAACTGCTTTCGATGCTGTTCCAGTATTCAGTCAGGTTACCGATGGCATTACCCATGGCATGTGCATATTCGCAGATGAACATCGGCTTGTCGAACGAGTTGACATACTGATCCATCCAGCCCATGCTGGGATACATCTTCGAGTAGAGGTCACTGAAACGGTTACCGCCGAATTCCTTGCCGTCGCGGGCACTTTCGTGGTGTACGGGACGGGGATCAAGGCGCTTGGCTGCATCGTAGCAGGCCTGGAAGTTGTTACCGCCTCCACATTCATTGCCCAGACTCCAGAAGATCACACTCGGATGGTTGCGGTCACGCAGCACCATGCGGTCGATGCGGTCCACAAAGGCCGGAATCCATGACGGCATGTCACTGATGGACTGGTTGGCATGGTCTTCCAGATCGGCCTCATCCATGGTATAGAGTCCGTAATAGTCGAACATGGCATACATCTTCGACGCGTTGGGATAGTGTGAGGTACGGATGGTATTGATGTTATTGCGCTTCATCAGCAGCACATCCTGCAGCATGGATTCCACCGTTACGGCACGTCCGTAGAGCGGATGGCTGTCGTGGCGGTTCACACCCTTGAAGAAGACGCGCTTGCCGTTGATATATACCAGCGGACCGCGTACTTCGATGTCGCGGAAACCATATTTGGTAGAGAAGGCCATTTCGTCCTTGCCTCCAGCACGCTGGATAACGCTCACCGTATAGAGGTTCGGTGTTTCTGCTGTCCACAGGCTGAGGTTCTTCACGCGGAAGTCAGTCTTAACCTTGCAGGTTGTTTCACGTTCAGAGAAACGCACGGTCTGTTCGGTTTCAGCCACTACCTTGCCCGACGGATCCGACAGACGGACAACAAGTTCCTTTTCGCCTTTCAGACGTCCCCGGTTGTCGAACGTCAGTTCCACCTGCATTTCTCCCTGACGGTAATCAGCCGAAGCATCCAGACGGGAAGTAATGTAATGATCGCGCACGCTCACCAGCGGTGTGTTATAGAGATAAACATCGCGGAAGATACCGCTCATACGGAACATATCCTGACATTCCAGGTAAGAGCCGTCGCTCCAGCGGAACACCTGTACAGCCAGTTTGTTCTGTCCCGGACGGAGATATGAAGTCAGGTCAAATTCAGCCACGTTGTTGGAACCCTGGGTATAGCCCACGTACTTTCCGTTCAGGTAAACCAGTGCAGCACTGTAGATACCGTTGAACTGAATGAAAGTGCGCTGTTTGTCCCAGCCTTCGGGCAGGTTGAAATAGCGGACGTAAGAGCCTACGGGATTGATGCCGTAGTTCTTTCCGCCGTCATTGAATCCCTTGCGGGCATCGATATAGGGCGGTGTGTTGGAGTGCGGATACTCCACATTGCAGTAGATGGGACGGTCATATCCCTGCATTTCCCAGTTGGAGGGAACAGGAATCGTAGCCCAGCTGCTGACATCATAGTCTTCTTTATAGAAATCCAGCGGACGTTCAGACGGCTGCGGCACGAAGTTGAAGTACCAGTCGCCGTTGAGCAGCATCATGGCCTTGCTCTGGTTGTACACCCACGGAGTGGCGTAAAACTCCTTGTCGGCCAGCATTTCCTGTTCGCTGAAATAAGGAATATAGGTGGCATGGCCCTTTTCCTTGTTTTCCTCGAAACGGGTTTCGTCTTCCCAGTACACCTTCTCGCGTGCAGCACCGGAAGCAGAAGCCGGAGCAGCCACCTTGCTTGCCGTGATGCGGAAAAGGGTTTCCTTCGACGTACCGGCCTTGGCTACATCCACCAGGGCAATGGTTCCGTCTTCGCGGCAGGAAGCTACCCACTGCGCCTTGTTTGAAGGAATCAGCTGTACATACTCGCCGACAGGCTTGATGAGCCACAGCTGCATTTCGTCAGATCCGTTCACTTCAGCCACCTGTGCCAGGGCATTGTCGGCAGCCCGTACGGCCCGGTTCTCAAAAGGATTAATCAGCCGGAAGCTGCCGGAAAGATCCGTGATGCTCCACTGCTGCTGTTTGTCCGATTCACTCACTGTGGCCAGTTTCACATTCGGGGCCGAACCTGAATAGCTCCAGGCCTTTCCCGGATACTTGACTGAGCAGACATTGTAGAGCTTCTTCTTGTCGAAGCGCACCTGTGCCTGCAGGCCCTGTACCGCCAGGAATACGAGGCAAGTCAGAATGACAAATAAACGTTGTTTCATAAGTTGTTATAGGTTTTTAAATTAAAGTCTGGGTAAAGATACGATTTTTCCGGGAAAATCTGCGGATAAAACATCAATCAGAAGCTCAATTATACATTTTTCCTGAAAATCCAGAATAACATTGCTACATAACAGAAATAAAGAGTATACGTATCTTTAGATTAAAACCAACATCGCACCAATTATGAAAAGGCACAGATTTATTTATATCTGCAAAACAAAAAACAGAGAAAAACGACAAAAAGCAGGGAGAAAAATGTAACTTTGCAAAAATATCATGTCCATTATGCGGTTAAACAGATAAGCGGTTAAACAGATAAAAGGTATAGCATTAACAAACCAATTAACGTCAAAATTATGAATACTGAATTAATTAACAGCATTGCTCAATATGTAGAGAAACATATAGGTGAGTTCCATGCCAACCGAATAGCAAAACTGCAATCTCTCAATCTTAAGGAACTACTTTCCCGTAAAAATCCATATATGTTTAAAGCCAAAAACATAGTCACTGCAGGAAACATGGTAGAAAGCATAGCCTCTGCAACCATGTCATCAGCAGAGGAAAGTATTTTTGGAAACTGGATGGAAGGTCTTGCAATGTTTGTTGCAGAAAAAGTATATGGAGGCTATAAATCTTCCGCAGAAGGTATTGACCTTGAATTTGACAAAGAAGGAGTTCATTATTTTGTCTCTGTAAAATCCGGTCCAGCATGGAGTAACTCCACTTCAATGAAGAAACAAAAAGAACAATTTCGTACAGCCAGACGGGTATTCAACACAAGTAGAAAAGTAGTGCCTACTATGTGCATTGAAGGTTGCTGCTATGGTAATGACAACAAGGAATATAATGATAGTGACCACAAAAAATATTGTGGAGAAAAGTTTTGGGCTCTAATATCAGGAGAACCGACACTATTTGTGGATATTATCGGGCCTCTCGGATTCAAAGCTAAAGAAAAAAACGAAACGTATTTCATTGAATATAGCCGCATGATCAACAAATTTACCCAAGAATTTATACAGAACTATTGCAATGCCAATGGTGACATTATATGGGAAAAGATAGTTCGTTTAAATGCAGCCATCAAAAGCCCTAAAATATATAAAAAGAAATAAATATGTTTTTTTTCTTCTTTGACGACAATAGCAATAAACCCAACCATACCAATGTTTCAGAAGCCATCCTTTCCGTTATCAAGAAATTGATGGAAGGAGTAATGTATAATGTATTGATCAAGCATCCTTTTATTGCAGAGGACTTCAGTAAGGACAAGCCTTTATACGCAACTCTTGTGCCTGACGAAATTTGGAAAGGATCTCATTTTGAAAGACGATTTACCACTTCTTTTGGAAAAGCCTGGCAATCCCTAGCTGTTGAAGTCGGTAAGACTTATCATGGCCAATGCGGACAAGAAGTAAAGGTAGAAGGTCTCGTAGGAAAAGAAAGCCTGCGAAGAATACAAGAAGTACTAAATAAGCTAGAGACGCGCGAATCATCACCTAATTGGAATGAAGAATTGAAATATATTCTTGAAGGTGGCGGTCAACCCATTCCTGTAACTGTTATATGTGACATCCTTGCAACCAACACCATAACCGGTAAAACATTCGCTTTAGAGTTAAAAGGCCCTCTTCCGAATAGTGACCAGACCAAAGTCAGCAAGGAAAAAATGTTTAAGTTACTTGCAATGAAAGGTCATCCGGTCGAAAAAGCATATTTTGCTCTTCCATATAACCCATATCGCATAAAAGCAAACTATTCATGGAGTCTTCCTGCACGCTGGTTTGATATGAAATATGACCCATGCGTCCTTATTGGAGAAGAGACATGGGATCTAATTGGTGGAAAAGGAACATATCAACTCTTCATTGATGAAGTAAACAAATTAGGCAAACATTATAAAGAAAGAATATACAGAGAATACCTCGGCATTAACCCTCCTGAGGGATTTGACGTTGATATATTAAGATAATTTCATGGCTAATTTTTCATTTATAGATCTTTTCGCCGGTATTGGTGGATTTCGACTAGCACTACAAAGTGTAGGTGGTACTTGTATTGGTTTTAGTGAAATCGCTCCGGATGCCATCAATACATATTGTCTAAATTTCAAGGAAGATGAAAGTGCTAATTTTGGAGATATTACCAAGTTGAAAACACTTCCTGACCACGACCTCATGACTGCAGGTGTACCTTGCCAAAGTTGGTCTATTGCAGGCAAAAACCTCGGATTTGATGATGACCGTGGACAATTATGGAATGACACTCTATATCTTCTCAATAAAGTACGCCCCAAAGCTTTTATTTTTGAAAATGTAAAAGGCTTGGCAGATCCAAGAAATGCAAAAGCTCTTGAATATATTCTCGAGCGAATAAAACAAGCTGGTTATCATGCAACAGTAAATGTACTCAATGCATATGACTACGGAGTTCCTCAAACACGGATTCGTATTTACATCGTTGGCTTCAAGGAAAAGAAATATCTTGATAAATTTATTCTTGCTCCAACAACTCCTGGATGTATCCAATTAAGTAATGTTCTTGATGGTTGTGATGCCAAAGAATGTCGGCAATCAAATGAAAACAATGCCCGATGGAGTCTTTCCTGCAATGAGAAAGGCTTCAATGACTATTTTTTATTCAATGATTTGCGCAATGGTAATACAACTATACATTCGTGGGATATACAGGAAACAACGGAACGACAGAAAAATATCTGTTACCTTTTGCTGAAAAATCGTAGAAAAGACAAATATGGAAATCTTGATGGTAATCCTCTCAGTCTTAATCATTTTCAGGAACTAGACCCAAGCATAAAAAAAGATGAACTAGAAAATCTTGTAGAAAAAGGAATTCTTAAACGAGTGTCTTACCTTTATAAAGTGTATGAAATCAGCGATGATTTATCTGATAATGCACGATGGATACTGTCTCAAGCAAAAGACGGCATCATAAATTTTGACACATTGAAATCAAGCAAAGAGCTTAAAAAACGTAAGCTCAATGCACAAGACGCATTATTTGCACTTGCAACAATAGGAGCTGTCAAATGCATTGAAGAAAGATATGACTTTAAAAATACAAAAATTAGTACAGGACTCGCTGGAGTCAATCGCATCTTCCTGCCAACCTGTAAGATTTATCCAACATTAGTTGCAAGTGACACAAATGATTATGTAACCACGGAAAATATCAAAGCGGATAGCATTGAGGATTTTCGTACCAAATTCATGGAATCTATTTATAGGACAGGTAACTACAGACAAATCTCAAAACAAGAGGCATGCCGTATTCAAGGATTTCCTGCAGATTATATTTTGCCACCTACCCGTGCAAGATGGATGAAACTCATTGGAAATAGTGTTGCAGTACCAGTCGTTAAAATGCTTGCTAAAGCCATAGTAAATACGGGAATTTTCGAAGGACAAGAAAAAATTACCGTCAGAAAGAAACTCCAAACTATCCAGTCAGACTTACCCTCTTTATTCAAAGATTATGGAGAGAATCCCGTTACTAAAAATTTTATAGTTCATGACAATAGCAATATCAACTATAGCAAAGTAAACCAAAAACAAGAAGAATCTGAAGGAAATATTTTTTAAAAAATCCATCAATTGAATAGTCCTTTTGGTCATGACAACATATTTCATTTCCCTACACTGTTCATATACAATGCAGGGGATAATATCTATCCGGATCAGTCTCCCCGGTAGTAGTACAGCAGGGTGTGGCGGGCAATGAAATCCGCATTCTCCTGTACCCA
>ENA-ORRN01003118-ORRN01003118.1-human-gut-metagenome-genome-assembly--contig:-NODE-3118-length-9943-cov-2.375607_pt1 | contig 9943 bp, 8 predicted proteins | sample MGYA00242174_ERZ509132 | MGnify/ENA primary metagenome ERZ509132 (study PRJEB26280, sample SAMEA2338671) | human gut metagenome | biome: human gut; feature: human-associated habitat; material: faeces...
TCGGTGGAGTGGATGGATGCGACTGTGATGAGACATTGAAACTGATTGCTGACGGAAAGATTAATACAGAACCACTTATTACGCATACCTATCCTCTAAGTAAGATTGAAGCGGCTTATGATCTCTTCGAGAATAAGAGAGATGGTGTTATAAAAGTAGCTGTTGAGTGTTGGCATTAGTTGTTATCGCAGCACTTCTGACATTTCTTTTACCAAAGGGATTTTACGAAACATAGGATATTTTATTGCACTTGATAATTGGGAGTGATTTATGATGAAATTAATTCAGAATATTGATGTTTATGCCCCACAGCATCTGGGGAAAAAAGATGTACTTACAATCAATGATAAGATTGTTAAGATTAAAGATGCAGGTTCTATATCTGCAGATGGATTTCTTTCTGAGGCAGAAATGATCAATGGAGAGGGGTTACTTTTAACTCCGGGATTCATTGATAGTCATGTTCATGTACTCGGAGGCGGTGGCGAAGGTGGATTTGCCAATCGTACTCCGGAAGCAACTATGGAAGGACTTACGAAGTTTGGAGTAACAACAGTTGTTGGCTGCCTTGGAACAGATGGAATCGGTCGTGATATGTGTGCACTGGTTGCAAAGACAAAAGGATTGAATGAGCAGGGAATGTCTGCATACTGTTATACAGGCAGTTATCAGATTCCGGTTCACACGTTGACGGACAGTATTGTCAAAGATATTATGATGATTCAGGAAATCATTGGAACAGGAGAAATCGCCATTTCAGACCATCGTTCCTCCCAGCCAACCTTTGAAGAATTTACCCGTGTTGCAGCCGATACAAGACTCGGCGGAGTACTTTCTGGAAAAGCTGGAATCATTAACGTTCATCTCGGTGATGGCTCACGAGGCATGGAGTTAATCAACCGTGTAATTGATGAGACAGAAATTCCTGCATCACAGTTTCTTCCTACTCACGTAAACCGAAACGAGGCACTTTTTTGCCAAGCCATCGAATATGCATTAAAGGGCGGTGCCGTTGACTTTACAGGAAACGAAGATATCGACTACTGGGAAACTATCTGCGATGAGGTGCGCGTATGCAAAGGAATCAAGCGTATGCTAAATGCAGGTGTCAATCCAAACCGTATCACAATCTCCTCCGATGGACAGGGAAGCCTGCCAATCTACAATAAAAAAGGTGAATTTCAGGGAATGGGAGTCGGTCAGTCCAGCTGCCTGTTAAAGGAAGTAAAGGAATGCGTATCCATGGAAAACATTCCACTAGAAACCGCACTCTCCACAATCACCTCCAACCCTGCCGACATTCTTCATTTAAATAAGAAAGGAAGAGTTCAGGAAGGATACGATGCTGATCTTTGTATCTTAGACAAGAACTTGCAGCTTATCAAAGTCATTGCAAGAGGAAAGTCAGTCTATTAAATTCTTTTTTGATTTTTTCTTATTTTTTAGTTTCTTTATTTCATTTGATATGATACACTATCCCTTGCAAATCTTATTTATACATACCAAATGAAGGGAGACTCAACTATGAGCCACAAAAAAGGAGAAGGTTTAAAATCTTTTAACAAGGGCTTTACAGTACCAGACACTTACATCATTATCTTTTTTGTAGTTGTTCTGGCTGCAATTTTAACGTTCCTTGTTCCAAAGGGCTACTACGAAACACAGGACGTTTCGTACATGATTAATGGTGTAGAAAAAACACGTACCGTCATCAAAGACGGAAGCTTTCAGTATTTAAGAGATGATGCTGGAAAGGTCGTAACAGAAGGTGTCTCATTATTCAGTGGTGACGGTGGAACCGGTTTCTTTAACTACATGTACAACGGAATCGTCAATAGCTCCGCGATGGATATCATAGCATTCCTATTAGTTGTCGGCGGTGCATTTGGAATCATGATCAAAACTGGTGCACTCGAATCCGGCTTAATTGGATTAATTCGCAAAGCAAAGGGAGCTGAAAAGCTGTTAATTCCAGTGCTGTTTGTACTGTTTTCATTAGGCGGTGCTGTCTTTGGAATGGGCGAGGAAGCACTTCCATTTACGATGATTCTCTGTCCGCTGTTTGTTGCAGTAGGATACGACACCGTAATTGCAGTACTTGTCACCTATGTTGCTACACAGATCGGCTTCGGTTCCTCATGGATGAATCCCTTCTCTGTTGGTGTTGCCCAGGGAATTGCTGGAATTGACGTATTCTCTGGCGCCGGTTTTCGTATGGTTATGTGGGTTGTCTTCACCGCACTTGGCTGTGGAATGACAATGTTCTACGCATCCAAGGTAAAGAAAACACCTACTATCTCTGTTGCCTACGAAAGCGATCAGTATTTCCGTGATCAAAACGAAAAAACAGGACTTGACGATGGACACGATTTTGGCATTGGCCACATCTTAGTACTTCTGACACTTGCTGCTACTGTCATCTGGGTTATCTGGGGTGTCATGGTAAAGGGCTACTATATGGCAGAAATCGCTACTCAGTTTTTCATCATGGGAATCGTTTCTGGTGTTATCGGCGTTGTTTTCCACTTAAATAATATGAAGCTAAATGACATTGCATCTTCATTTAAAGATGGCGCAAAGGATCTTATAGGTGCAGCACTTGTTGTCGCAATGGCACAAGGTATCATGCAGGTTCTTGGCGGCTCCGACCCGACCACACCAACCGTTATCAACACAGTCATGTACGGAATTTCTCAGGCACTCTCAGGACTTTCCGGTGCATTTGCCGCTGTACTTATGTATCTTTTCCAGTCCGTATTTAACTTCTTTGTCGTATCAGGTTCTGGACAAGCTGCAATCACCATGCCGATCATGGCACCGCTCGCGGACCTTCTCGGCGTATCCCGCCAGACATCCGTCCTTGCGTTCCAGCTCGGTGATGCCTTCACAAACCTGATCGTCCCGACCTCCGGCTGCCTGATCGGCTCCCTGGCGATTGCAAAAATCGAGTGGTCGAACTGGATCAAATTCATGTGGAAATTCTTAGGGATACTGATGATTGGAGCAGTCATTACGATTTTGATTGCGGTTGCCATTGGATTTTAAGAGGAGTGAGAGAAAATGATATTATTTCAGAACATAGACGTCTATGCGCCGGAATACCTCGGAAGAAAAGACGTTCTTACGGTGTATGATAAAATTGTCAAGATCGCAGATGCCGGCACGATAACGGCAGACGGCCTGCTCTCTGGCGCGGAGACCGTAGACGGAACCGGACTTGTCCTGACACCTGGCTTTGTTGACTGCCATGTTCACGTGCTCGGCGGAGGCGGTGAGGGCGGCTTTGCCAACCGCACCCCGGAGGCGACGATGGAAGGCCTGAACAAGTTCGGTGTGACAACCGTTGTCGGCTGCCTCGGAACTGACGGCATTGGCCGTGACATGTGCGCGCTCGTGGCAAAAACAAAAGGCCTCCGGGAGCAGGGCATGTCCGCCTGGTGCTACACCGGCAGCTACCAGGTTCCGGTGCGCACACTGACGGATGGAATTACAAAAGATATCATGATGATCCAGGAAATCATCGGAACCGGAGAAATCGCGATTTCCGATCATCGATCTTCCCAGCCGACCTTTGAAGAATTTGTCCGCGTGGTGGCGGATACGAGACTGGGCGGTGTGCTTTCCGGCAAAGCAGGCGTTGTCAATGTTCACCTCGGGGACGGTCCAAGATGCATGGATCTGATCGAGCGAGTGGTGGAGGAGACGGAGGTACCTGCATCCCAGATTCTTCCGACCCATATCAACCGGAACGAAAAACTGTTCTGCGAAGCCATCGAATACGCAAAAAAGGGTGGAAATGTTGACTTTACCGGAATCATATTTATATACGGAATTTTATATTTTTCAGAAGGAATCATATCTTTTTTATTTGAAGGAACATGGCTGCTGAATGGGTTAATCAATCACGGAGAATTGGATCGGCTTCTTTTGCGCCCCGTGCCAATAGTTGTACAAGTACTGTCAATGAAAATGAATTTTGATGGTTTGGGCAAGATAATTTTAAGTATTGTTATTATGTCTCAGGCACTGATGAATATATCAATACAGTGGAATATTGGAAAAATAATCATGCTGATTGTTTTTGTGGTATCAGCGTCTGTTATTCGAGTATGCTTAAATATCGTGGCAAATAGCAGTTCTTTTTGGCTAAAAGGCTCCAGAAACTCCCTGCCTCATATGGTGTATACGATTTGGGAATTTGGAAAATACCCAATTAATATTTTTAGCGGTGCAATTCAGTTTATACTTTTAACAATTTTACCATATGCTTTTATGGGTTTTTTACCTGCAGCATATATGTTTGATAAACCGATTTATGCATCAGTAGCACTTATAACACCAGTAGTTGCATTTATTTGGATTATTATATCTGTAGTTGTATTTAGATTAGGCCTTAATAGATATGAAAGTACAGGAAATTAGGAGGGTTTTATGAAAATAGCAATTATATCAAGTGTTTATGAACAAACACCACCATTAAGGTATGGTGGAATAGAAAGAGTATTAGACTTTTTGGTAAAGGGACTTAAAACAAAGGGGCATGATGTGACATTGTTTGCAACAGGGGATTCCAGTTCTCCTTGCAATTTAGTTCATTTTTTTGATCATCCAGTTGTGCCGTACGAGCCGAATGCTCAAATTATTCATTCGCAAAAAGCATGCAGATATATCAATGAACATAACTTTGACATCGTGCATAATAATGTGGATATTTCAGTTGGTTTAAAAGATTTGCTGAAAGTTCCCATGGTGCATACATTGCATATGGATGTATTAAGCAAAAGTAAGCAGTTTATTTTTAGTCATTTTAAGGATGCAAATTATGTGGCTATTAGCGATAAGCAAAGGCAAAATGCTGAAAGTTATGGACTAAATGTTGTATCTCGCATTTACAACGCAATAGATGTAGAAAATTACAGCCCTTCTTTACATAGAGGAAAGTATTTGGCTTATTTAGGAAACTTTGCTCCTTTTAAAGGACCTCATATTGCTATTGAGATTTCCAGAAAAACAGGAATTCCATTAAAATTAGCTGGAAAAGTAAATGCAATGGGCAAAGAATATTTCGAAAAAGAGATAGAACCTTATTTGGACAATTCTAATATAGAATATGTAGGTGAGTTAAATGATGTAGAAAAAAGAGAGTTTTTAAAAAATAGCATGGGTGTATTGTTTCCATCAACATGGGATGAGCCTTTTGGTTTGGTAATTATTGAGGCAATGGCCTGCGGTGTTCCTGTTATTGGATTTCCTGTTGGCGCTGTACCTGAAATAATAAGACATGGAGAAAATGGTTTTATTGCAAAAGATGTTAATGAAATGTGCAGTTATACAAAACAGCTTAGTAATATAGATGCTCAAACCTGTCATCAGTATGTTGTAAACAATTTTAGTGTTGAAAGAATGGCAAATGAATATGAAGCTGTATTTAATAAAATTTTAAATACAAAACTATAAATGAGTAAATCCCAAATATTGCACAAAATAAAGACACCCTCTGTTGAATGATGTATAATTGTAATAACCACAAAACAATTTTCTCACACAACAAGGGGGTGCCTGTTGCAAACAGTATACATCATTCTAACAGTATTTACAATTACTTTAAGTCTTTAAAACTCGGATTATTTTTATCCGATGTGTATTTAAACCACTTAATGATCATCATGGTTTCTGTTTTCCTTCGTGGTTACAGAGGAAAAACTATCGATTTTGCTGAAGTCAGCTGTATGCACAGAACAACAACTGCTTATTTTCTGAATCATGGCAAATGGGATGACTCCGCACTTCAGGATATTCTGAAAGCCAGAGTGATACATACCATTTACCAGGAAGCATATCGCTCCGGAAAGCCCATTTTCTGTATTGTGGATGATACTATTGCTTCACACACAAAGCCTTCGTCACAGGCTTTGCATCCAATTGAAGCAGCGTATTTCCATCAATCTCACTTAAAAAGGCATCAGGATTATGGGCATCAGGTTGTTTCTGTTATGCTTTCGTGTAATGGAATCATTCTGAATTATGCAGTTATCCTGTACGACCGGTCAAAATCAAAGATTCAGATTGTACAGGAAATTGCACAGGAGCTTCCCGTGGCACCGGTAGTTTCTTATTTTCTTTGTGACAGCTGGTATACTTCTGTAAAAGTTATGGACAGTTTTATCCAAAAAGGCTTTTACACCATTGGGGCATTAAAAACCAACCGGATTATCTATCCTTTCGGAATCCGCCAAAAAAGTCAGCGATTTTGCCCTTCATTTACGAAAAACAGATACGGACGTCAGCCTTGTGACCGTTGGCGGACGTGAATTTTATGTGTATCGGTATGAAGGAAAACTCAATGATATCCCAAATGCGGCAGTGATCCTCAGTTATCCGAAGGAAGCTTTTGGAAATCCCAGGGCACTGAGGGTGTTTAAATCCACTAATGCGGAGCTGTCTACACAGGAAATCCTTGATACGTACAGCAGGCGGTGGCCGATGGAACTATTTTTTGTCAAAGCAAGGGAAAACTTGCACTGGATAAATATCAAATCTTCATGCTTTTATAAAAAATGGAGCATCGCTGGAAGCCGTTTTCGAAATGATAGGGTAATTTTGTGTAATTTTCAATATTTGCTCAATTATAGAAGAAATAAAACTGAAATAGCAGGAACAGAATTTGTTTTCCATAAATTCTGTTCCTGCTATTTTTTAATGTGATTCCTTATGCGTTCGTATTGGCTGTCAGCGCTTTTTTCTTCCAGTTTCCTCTCTTATAGAAGAGGAATGTCAGCAGCGCACCCATACACCAGCATACCAGCAGAGAGATCCAGAGTACCTGATATCTTCCATTTGGAAGTTCCGGGGTTCTGGTGAGGAAAGCAAGACCGTAAGCCAGAGGCACACGGATCACAACGGTGGTGATCATGGAGATCCACATGGGGGTCATGGTATCACCTGCTCCACGCATGACACCGGAGAGGGACTGGGTGATCGCCATGGCAAGGTAGCCAACGGCGAGTATCTTCATCATGTTGGCACTGAGAGTTACCAGTTCCGAAGTATCGGTAAAGATTGCCATCAGGTTTTTGCCGAAGACCAGGATCAGAAGAGTGATCACCGCGGAGGTTCCCAGCGCGATGGCGGTTCCCTGACGGGCTCCCTGCTCCACGCGGTCCATACGATGTGCGCCCACATTCTGTCCGGCGTAGGTAGTCATGGCAGTTCCGAAAGAGAAGTTCGGCATCATCGCAAAACCATCCACACGCATGATGATGACATTGGCTGCGATGACCATCTCGCCGAAACTGTTCGTCAGAGACTGTACGATAACCATGGCCATGGAAAAGATGGCCTGGGTGATGCCGGAGGGGAGTCCCAGCCGGATGATCTCCAATGTATATTTCTTTTTCATCTTCAGATGGCGGAATTTGAAATCAAAGATATCTGTCATCCGCAGCAGTTTCCAGAAACAGAGGATAGCGGATACGGCCTGTGCGATGACGGTTGCATAGGCGACACCGGCGACACCCATCTGAAAGCGGGAAACGAAGACGATATCCAGAATGATATTCAGGACAGTTGCCACCAGAAGATAGATCAGTGCCGAGATAGAATCGCCGAGTCCGCGAAGAATTCCACAGAGGATATTATAATAGGCACTTCCCATGCAGCCAACCATCAGAATGACCAGATAAGAGGTACACCAGTCAATGATGGAATCAGGCGTATGGAGCATCTCCAGAAGCGGCCGTGAGAGAACGGCTCCCAGAAACATAATGATCAGGGAAGAAATTGCGGTCAGTGTGACGCAGTTACCGATCGTCATGGACAGCTCTTCCCGTTGTCTTGCACCAAAATACTGAGATACCATAACGCCGGCACCTACGGAGATTCCTACAAAAAGTACCAGAAGCAGGTTCAGGATCGGGCTGGCGCTTCCTACTGCCGCCAGGGCGTTGTCGCCCACGTATTTTCCGATGACAATACTGTCCACGGTGTTGTAAAGCTGCTGAGCGATATTGCCGATCAGCATGGGGATTGTAAAAATTACAATCTTCTCCCAGGGTTTTCCCACCGTCATATCGGACGGCGCGAAAAGTTCTTTGATGGTCATAAGTGCTATACTCCTTTTTGGTGTAAAATTTTGCCAGATACCGGTATTGTGTAAAACTGGCTCTCTTCATACTCATAGTATAACTCGTTATAAGGTGGAAGACCAAACGTTTTTTGGTAGATATTCAAAAAAATGAATATTGACAAGGAGACAGGGATTATTGTACAATCAAACCTAATTAAAAGGAGTAACCTATGTTTGGAAATCTGCGTTTGTAGTGTCGTCAGTACGGTGGAGCCATCCGGTACTTCAGGAAAATGGTGAGACTTTTATTGCAGTATTTGATATGCAATAAGAGTTTTTTTATTTTACCGGAAATTGCTATTCTTTGTTCTGTGATTTTTGTAACTATCTAACTATCTGGAAAAATTCAAGGAATACATATAAGGCAAAAGGAGGAGAAAGATATTGGATTTAAGTAATGTATCTATTAAAAAAATACGGGAGCTTATTGTGTTTACAGCACTTCTTGTTGTTGCCCTGTGGAAGTTTGATGTAGTGCTTGATGTGCTGAAAACAATAGGGCAGATTATATTTCCGTTTATACTTGGCGGAGCGATTGTATTTGTGATCAACGTGCCAATGAGTTTTTTGGAAAAGAAAATTTTTGAAAATGTAAAAAAAGAAAATAAGGCAGCGAGAAAACTGGCAAGACCGGTCAGTCTGCTTCTCACGATCGTATTGGTGGTTGGCGTGATTGCACTGGTGATGATTGGCGTGATTCCTCAGCTTACGAAGACAATGGGAAGTTTGATGATAAATATCACAGATTTTATTCCGCAGATTAAAATCTGGATCCGCGATTTTTTTCACGATAACCGGGAAATTATGAATCTGGTAGACCAGGTGCAGTTTAACCCGGATCAGGCAATCAGGTGGGGAATAAGTCTGCTTGGAAATGGTGCGGGAAATATGATGAATACAACAATGTCAGCGGTGGGATCCATATTCAGCGGACTGACGACCTTTTTCATTGCTTTCTCCTTTGCCTGCTATGTCCTTTTTCAGAAAGAAAAGCTGCATGTACAGGTCAGAAAAGTACTTTTTGCTTTTCTTCCAAAACAAAAAGCAGAAGCATTTCTTAAAGTCTGTTCTCTGACGTATCGGACATTCGCAAACTTTCTTACAGGCCAGTGCCTGGAAGCTGTGATTCTCGGCTGTATGTTTGTTGTTACACTGAGCATTTTGAGAATGCCGTATGCACTTTTGATCGGAGTTCTGATTGCATTTACAGCATTGATTCCTATTTTTGGTGCTTTTATCGGGTGTGCCGTAGGAAGTTTTTTGATCCTTATGGTAAGCCCGAAGCAGGCAATTATATTCATAATAGTATTTCTGGTGCTGCAGCAGATTGAGGGAAATCTGATTTATCCTCATGTTGTCGGCGAATCTGTAGGGCTTCCGTCAATCTGGGTGCTGGCAGCAGTTACGATCGGTGGAAATCTTATGGGGATCGTAGGTATGCTTGTTTTTATTCCGCTGCTGTCGGTGGTCTATACTATTTTTCGGAAAGTTGTGTATCTGCGCCTGAAAAAACGACATATTAAACAGGTGACAGCGACAGATATAGAGGAATATACAGAAAAAGAAACTGCCAGTACAGAGAAATAAATTTGGATCTTTTTCAACAGACGGGCGTGACATCGACTTATTAAGGAAGGCAATGAGTGATGTTGACGAAAAAGTCCGTATGCAGATAAAACAGGACAAGAAAATGGAAAAACAGAGGGAGATAATCACAGCGCCTGGCTGTGATTATCTCCCTCTGTTTTTTCTTGTGGAGCCGGAATGAATGATCATATAGCAAAGCCGATTTATGTGGATGAACCGCTCCAGTGTTTT